>RCMY010006153.1_pt1 | contig 10085 bp, 9 predicted proteins | sample 2041341 | NCBI WGS metagenome assembly RCMY01 (sample SAMN09708234, study PRJNA481090) | Marine sediment metagenome, whole genome shotgun sequencing project.
CGAGGATCTAATGGCGGCGTCCTATTATTATGAACAATTTATAGATGGGTAAGGTTTTCCAAAATATAAAGCAGAAGACGGATTTTAATCCCCCGAAAGACTGGCTACAGATCACGACCATCGATATGCACACGGGCGGCGAACCTTTGCGGGTCATTGTCGCTGGTTTTCCTGAACTGAAAGGAAATTCGGTTTTGGACTACCGTCGCTATTGTAAGGACAATTACGACAATTTGCGTACCGCACTAATGTTCGAACCCCGCGGCCATGCCGATATGTACGGCTGTATTTTGACGCCCCCGAACGATGACGACGGCGATTTCGGAGTTATATTTCTGCACAACGAAGGCTACAGCACCATGTGTGGCCATGCCATCATCGCCCTTTCGACCTTGGCCGTTGAAATGGGATGGATTGACGTTCATGAAGGCGACAACATCCTAAAAATCGATGCCCCTTGTGGCCGAATTACCGCTTTTGCCCATGTAAACCAAGGAAAGATGTCTGGAGTGCGTTTTCATTGTGTGCCCAGTTTTGTAGTCGGACTGGACAGAACGGTCGAGGTCGAAGGCTTTGGTCAGGTCATCTATGATCTGGCTTACGGCGGGGCTTTTTATGCTTACGTCGACTTGGCAAAGAACAAATTTGATTTTGATTTGACACCGAACTCTTACCGCGCCTTGATTTCCTCCGGGATGGAGATTAAACGTGCCGTTATACAACAGGATGCGGAAATCCTACATCCTTTTGAAGAAGATCTCAGTTTCCTCTACGGAACTATTTTTATCAGCGATTCTACCACCCCGGATATCGACAGCAGAAACGTCTGTATTTTCGCCGAGGGGGAAGTTGACCGGTGCCCCACGGGTTCAGGTGTTTCCGGAAGAATGGCCATCCACAGGGCAAGAAAAGAAATCGGAATCGGTGAGATCATTAAAATTGAAAGCATCACCGGTTCGGTGTTCAAGGGTTCGGTGGTTTCCGAGGAAGATTATGGGCCATTTAAAGCGGTCATTCCACAAGTGGAGGGTCGGGCTCATATCACAGGGATGCATACTTTCGTGATTGACCCGAACGATCCGATGAAGGATGGGTTTATTTTGCGTTGAGGCAGAAAAATTACAGTATTACCCCCTCTTTGTGACAAAAATAGTCCTAAATTACCCCCTCTTTGTGACAAAAAAATCGGGATAACAAGGCAGGCTGCGATCACCGCATCAGTTTATAGAACAATCGACTCAACCCTATGCCGTGCGAATGGACGCGGGCGAATTCTGTGTTCAATCAGTAGAGACTCCTATCGGTACGCCATACCTTTTAACGAACCTGCCCTATTATCTGGGAACCTTACTGCCGGAGTATATTGAATATTTTGTTGAGAAATACGAGCTCTAGGGTAGCAAACTCCAAAAAGCAATATTGGCTTTTTCTGCCTGTAAATACTATTCTACATTTCACAACCTTCGCAAATCCAAACGCCCATTTATAACGTTGTTCCTAATTCTCAATTCCTGTTAACGTAATTTGAGGTTCGGTGTGGTAGTTTTGCCTTTTCCAAAACCGCAATAAAAAATCAAGATCCTTTAGTAATTTTTTGTTGTGGCTATTCTCGAAAAAAGTCAGCTTGTCCTTAAAATTATCGAGACAATACTCGGCGAGTTCTTTTGAGATTTCCTCGGAAGATAGTATATATTGAACATCTTCGTCACTTTCTTCAGGATTGAAATAGGGGTTGTTCGCTGCCGGAAATGCACTATTGCAATTGAAGGCTATTTCGATACCGCTTTTAGGGTTGAAAAAGACAATTGCGAGTTCATAATCTTCGGAAATATCAAAATCCAATTTGGTCTGGTCTTTTAAAAACCCTTCTTTTTTGCTTCGCTTGTGGGCATCCTGAATTTCTTGGTCGGTTAGGTGAAGGCTTTGATTGTAGAAGTCGTTGTATCCCGTTATGAAATTTTCGATTTCATCGGTCTTCATAAATGCGATGTACGAAGCCTTGTTAAAACCGAGAAAGGCTCTTTCCTGTTTTTGAAGTATTTCGGCCGTTTCCTTGCGTTCGAAATCCAGAAAAGCGACCTGCCTTCTGGATGGTATGGAGTTTTTTTCGTCCAATATCAGATCGGCATTGAAATCCTGGATATAAAAAATGCCGGAGAACCACCACTCCGTCTGCCAGCGTACGATACCCATAAAAAGGATGGTGTCGATTTCGCTCAAGTCCTCATAATGGTCAAAAGATGCTTTTTTAAGCCCGAATTTCTTTCCGGACGCGATATGTTCGAGTTGAATGGTTTTTTCGTTTTGCCCTTTGTATAAAAATAAACCGATTATGCGTTGCGAAATTGAACGGATATCGGAGTATAAGGGATGTTCCTTGCCCAAAAGCCCCGCAACCCAATCGGAACCGCTCAATGACAATAAACGGGTACGGGTCTTGAAATTAAAGGCATCCCTGTTCTCTTGAAGAAAGGGTATAAGATTTTTGTCGTTCTTCTTCTTTTCAAGAATCTCCCCTTCGTCGGAAATCATATCTAGGGCGGTATCGGGATAGAACAAGTAAGTGCCCAATAAAATTGTGCCGATCATATGGCGGATCTTGTAGAAATCCGTTACGTTTTTGTCGATTTTATAGCACGATTTTAAAATCTCGTTTTCGGGGGCATATTCGTATTCCCTATCGAAGATGTCCATCACCTTTTCCGCAAAAGCCGGAAAAACCTCGTGGTGAGGCAATGCGAAATCTCGCTGGTGTACGGTATTGAGAAAATACCATGTCAAAAACGTTACATCGGCCTTGTTGATCTCATCTTCGTAATACGTTTTAGTAGTGTAAAAGGGCAGCGGTTTTTTATATAGCGTTATATGTTCTTTTCTAAACGTATTGAAAATGTTCGTACCTGAGACGACATCCTCAAAATAGGCAACCAGAAAACAACAGAACATATTTATCTCGGATTCGTCCAAATAAAGACGTAGTGCCATAAAATCCATATTCCTAAAAACGGACTTTATCTCATTGGCAATTTTTAGATAGTAAGTATCCGTAGGTTTATGCGATTCATAGGGCTTGAGCTCTAGCCAATCCTTTAGGTAAATTTTTTTCTTCATGGTGTACTGAAGGGTGCTTTCCAGCTTTTTGGTAATCCTGTTGTTTCTGACTCGAAAAAAAGGAACATAAGTAAGGTTAATTATGGGAAATGGCCCATTCTATGGGTACAAAGTACTCGCCCGAAGGGTCTCCTTTACTTCAATTTTTTCCTTTAAGACATGACTGAAAATAAGTGCCCCGATTTCCTTAATCGGTTCGTAGAGTACGGATTGCTCCATATTTTCATCCTTGACCAGTCCCGCCGAAGTATTGACCCTATCAAAAAATACCAAGAGCGCCCCTAGTATGACTGCTACTTTGACCACTCCGAAAACGCCGCCGGCCAATCGGTTCAGCCATCCGAGCATGACGAAACTGGCGATTTTGGTGAGTAGCTTGGCCAGAACATTAACGATGATTACTATTAGGATGAATGTAATAACGAAAGCAGTCAGGCTGATGTAGCGCTCTTCCCAATCTATGCTTTGAGAGAGGTAATCTCCGGCGTAATAAGAAAAATGAATAGCGCCGTAGATACCGGCGATCAAGGCCACTATCGAGGCGAGTTCGATGATAAATCCGTTTTTGAGACCTTTCCATAGGCCCCATACCAGCAATAATCCCAAAATGATATCCAACAAGCTCATCGATCAAGCGTTTAAACAAAAGTAGCATTTTGATTTGTACCTTTGATGCTTTTTCAAGAGCAAGCCTTCGATTCTGCCAAAGTGGTCAAGCTCAAATGTTAGTCGAGACCCGATACAAAATTTTGACAAATGGCGAAAATGACATAATTATCCAATTTCCAGTAAATTAATTAAATTCGCCAGTGATAACATTTTGACAAGCTTAATTCAGGTGTGGTCAACACCTTACAATAAAGGATATGAATTAATATGGCAAGGGACGAACAACTAAAAAAACACTGGGAAGAATTGGTGGGAAAACTTTCTGCCCAATTTGCCGACGGCGACCCTTTAGAACTAGATGCCATCATCTATTTGGTCGGTGTTCAGGAACTGGGCCAACACCATAGAACATTTAAAAAAGACCATAAGCTCGATCTGATGCACATCGCCATCTGCCGACTTTTGGAGCCTTACGGCTACTACGAATTCGAGTTTTTTGACGAAGAGGGCTGGCCGCATTATACGACCAAAGAAGAATTGCCGCCGTTAAAGGCGGGGGAGCAGTCTGTTTTGATGAAAGAGGCGATTGTTGGGTACTTTTTGGAAAGGGAGTATATACATTAAGACCTGTTTTATCAAAATGGAAAAAGCTTACTACGCTGTAATTTTCACTTCCACCCGCACCGATGGCGACAACGGCTATGCCGAAATGGCCCAACAAATGGAAGAACTGGCGCAACAACAACCAGGCTATCTGGGCATCGAAAGCGCACGGGATGAGGTCGGCATCACCGTCAGCTATTGGGAAAGCTTGGAGGCAATTGCCAACTGGAAAGCCAACACAGACCACCTTTTTACACAACGCAAAGGCAAAACAGATTGGTATACCTGGTATAAGGTTCGGATTTGTCTTGTGGAACGGGAATACGATTTTAGCAGCAAAAATCCCCTTTAGAGCCCCGTGCCGCACCTCCTTAAATCTCATCTAAAAAAAATAAGCCTCCTAGCGATTTTCCTAATCGCCTATTACTTCTGCCTGCCCACCACCCTCTTCAACGCCCCCACCGCCACGGTGGTCGAAAGCCACCAAGGCACTTTGCTCGGCGCGATGATCGCCGATGACGCACAATGGCGGTTTCCGGCGGTGGACAGTGTTCCGTACAAATTCAACGTCTGTCTGGTGCAGTTCGAGGATGGCTATTTTTACCAACATCCGGGGTTTAATCCGGTTTCGATGGGGAAGGCTGTCGGGGCGAATATTTCTGCGGGAAGTACCGTTCGGGGCGGGAGTACGATTACGCAGCAGGTGATTCGGCTTTCTCGATCCGGGAAAAAGCGTTCCTATTTTGAAAAGACGATCGAATTGGCCTTGGCAACGCGGTTGGAATTGCGGGAATCGAAAAAGGACATCCTGAAGCTTTACGCCAGCCATGCCCCTTTCGGAGGTAATGTAGTCGGCCTCGATGCGGCGGCCTGGCGCTATTTCGGACTGCAGCCATACCAGCTGTCGTGGGCCGAAGCTGCGACGCTGGCAGTATTGCCTAATGCGCCGAGCTTGATCTATCCTGGAAAAAATCAGGCGAAATTATTGCACAAGCGCAATCGCCTACTGAAAAAATTGCTTGTTGAAAACCTGATCGACGACATGACCTACGGACTGGCTTTGCTTGAAGAACTTCCGCCAAAGCCCTATCCCTTGCCCAAAATGGCGCCGCATCTCGTGCAATATATGTCCAAAAACCATCGGGGAGAGCGTATTTCAAGTTCAGTTGACGAAAACCTACAGCGTAATGTGAACGCCATCATCCAAAAACACCATCAAAATTTACGGCAGAACCAAGTGCATAATGCGGCTGCGCTGGTCATGGATGTAAAAACCCGTCAGGTGCTATCGTACGTCGGGAATACCAAAACCACAAAAGACCATCAAAAGGATGTCGATATGGTACAGGCGACCCGTAGTACGGGCAGTACCCTAAAACCTTTATTGTATGCAGCGATGCTGGATGCCGGAGAGCTACTGCCCGATATGCTCGTGCCTGACGTGCCGATCCAAATCGCAGGGTATACTCCTGAAAATTTCAACGAAGAGTACAGCGGCGCGGTACCTGCAAAAAATGCCTTGGCCCGTTCGTTGAACATTCCCGCCGTGCGATTGCTGCAACAATACGGACTCGAAAAATTCCGCGATCAATTGGACGCTTTTCAGTTGAGAGGTGTCGACAGATCCGCCGATCATTATGGACTGACCTTAATCCTAGGCGGAGCGGAAAGTAATCTTTGGGATCTCTGCAAGACCTTCGCGAATCTAGCGTCGACGGTGAACCATTTTAACCAAACCTCGAGCGAATATTTCGAAGAAGAGTTTACCGAACCTATCCTGAAAACCGACCAAACGGTCGATTTTGGTGAAAAATCCATGGAAAAGACCCTGTTCGACGCGGGCAGCATTTACTTGACTTTCGAGGCTATGAAGGAGGTAAACCGACCCGAGGGCGATGAATCTTGGCAGTTCTTCGATAGCAGCAAACAGATCGCCTGGAAGACCGGCACCAGTTTCGGCAACAAAGATGCTTGGGCCATCGGCGTTACCACCGACTATGTGGTCGGTATCTGGGTAGGCAATGCCGATGGCGAGGGCCGACCGAACGTGACGGGCGTCACGAGTGCGGCGCCCATCCTTTTTGATGTTTTCGATGTACTTCCAGCATCCAAATGGTTCCAAAAGCCCTTAGATGAATTTATTGATATCGAAGTCTGTGCGGAAAGTGGTTATTTGGCTACGGATGCTTGTCCCGTTAAAACAACATCCATCCCGAATAAAAAAAATTATGTGAAAGCCTGTAAATACCATCACGTCGTTCAATTGGATAAAAACCGGCAATTCAGACTGAATTCCTCTTGCGCCGACCTCGCTGAAACCGTATCGCAATCTTGGTTTACGCTGCCGCCCTTGATGGAGTTCTATTACAAACGTACGCATCCTACATATAAAACGCTTCCGCCGTTCCGCCAAGACTGCCAGAGCACGAATACGGTCCCGATGGAATTCATTTATCCAAAGAACGAAAGCCGCATTTCCCTGACTAAAAATTTCGAAGGCAAGACCAATGAGGTGGTACTCAAACTGGCTCACACCCAACCCGAAACAGAGGTGTATTGGTATCTTGACGAAAGGTTTCTACGGCAGACCCAGAATTTTCATGAAATCGGGATTGTACCATCCGAAGGAAAACACAGCATCACCGCCATCGACGCCCTGGGAAATGAAGTTTCGGTGCGTATTACGATAGAGTAGTTTGGATACGGAAATTTTAATCCTATATTTAGGGACCTATTTCAGGGTATTGCGTTTACCTTATATAAACATCCCTTAATTAAGATTCAAGCGACATGCCGTTTTACAAAGCCTCGTACGCGTATCTGAAATCGTAAATAGCACGTCTATTAGCTAAACATCTCACTTGTAACATCCGCTCTATGAACTACATTATCTCCCTAGACCAAGGTACTACCAGCTCCCGCGCCCTGCTGGTCGACGAAAAAGGAAAAATTCAGGGCATGGTACAAAAGGAATTCAAGCAAATTTTCCCAAAATCGGGATGGGTGGAACACGACCCGAAAGAGATTCTGGAAACTCAGATGCGCGTGCTTGCCGAACTGCTCAAAAAGGAAAAGGTCAAGGCATCGGACATCAAGGCCATCGGAATTACCAACCAACGGGAGACTACCGTGGTCTGGGACAAGAAGACCGGTGAGCCCGTTTATAACGCCATCGTTTGGCAGGATAAGCGCACCGCCGATATCTGCGAGCACCTAAAGAAAATCGGATTGACCGAGCATGTTCGAAAAACCACGGGGCTAGTCATAGACTCCTATTTTTCGGGCACCAAAGTCAAATGGATTTTGGATAATGTGGATGGCGCCAAAAAGAAAGCGGAAAACGGTGACCTATTGATGGGAACTATCGACACCTGGCTCGTCTGGAATATGACCGAAAAGAAACATCACGTTACCGACTACACCAATGCCAGCCGAACGATGGTCTACGACATCGTAAACCTGAAATGGGACGACAAATTGCTCAAGGCACTCGGCATACCGAAACTGATGCTTCCGGAAGTAAAGCCTTCGGCACACCATTTTGGGGATTATGATTTGGACGGGACAAAAATTCCGATTGCCGGCATCGCCGGTGACCAACAGGCTGCGCTCTTCGGACAGGCCTGTTTCAAAAAAGGGACGGCCAAAAATACGTATGGAACCGGATGTTTTATGCTTATGAACACGGGAGAGAAGCCCCAATTTTCCAAAAATGGACTGCTGACCACCATCGCCTATGGTCTTGACGGGAAGGTCCACTATGCCCTCGAAGGCAGTATTTTTATCGCCGGGGCGGCCGTACAGTGGCTACGTGATGGATTGGAACTCATCAAGGATGCCAAGGAAACCGAAACTTTGGCCGATTCGGTGGAGGGCGAAAACCCAGTCTATGTAGTGCCCGCCTTTGCAGGCCTAGGAGCACCGCATTGGGACATGTACGCCCGTGGTGCCGTATTCGGCCTGACCCGCGATACCGGCAAGGCACATATTGTCAAGGCCACGCTGGAATCGTTAGCCTATCAGACCAAGGATATCCTAAAGGCTATGGAAAACGATTCGGGCATACAGTTGAAAAACCTGCGCGTCGACGGTGGGGCCTGTGCCAATAATCACTTGATGCAGTTTCAGGCAGATATTCTCGATTCTGAAGTCCACCGGCCGGAAGTCATCGAATCCACCGCCATGGGTGCGGCATTTTTGGCGGGCATTCAAGTGGGCCTATGGAAACAGGAAGATGTCGACCAAAATCGCCCTATGAACCGTATTTTCAAACCGACCTTCGATCGGGTAAAACGAAAGCGCCTCTACAAGAAATGGCAGAAGGCGGTGGAGCGTACCAAAGGTTGGGAAGATCAGTGATATAATAAGGAATGACACCTTTATATGTATAGCATCAAAAATCAAATCTAAAATGACCCGATTTTCAAGTGGGTTTTACTATTTTGCACATTATGTACGGAAAAATAAAGGAACATCTACAAAAGGAGCTGGACCAAATCAAAGAAGACGGTCTGTTTAAAAAGGAACGCATCATTACCTCGCCCCAAGATGCAGTCATCAAAATCTCAACTGGCGAAGAAGTGATCAATTTCTGCGCGAACAATTATTTGGGACTATCATCGCATCCCGAAGTTATTCAAGCCGCCAAGGATACGATGGATACGCACGGCTTCGGCATGTCTTCGGTACGCTTTATCTGTGGCACGCAGGACATCCATAAAGAACTGGAAAAAAAAATTGCCGATTTTTATGGCACGGAGGATACCATATTATATGCCGCCGCATTCGACGCCAATGGTGGAGTCTTCGAACCCTTGCTCACAAAGGAGGATGCCATTATCTCGGATGCATTGAACCACGCTTCCATTATCGACGGTGTTCGCCTTTGCAAGGCCATGCGCTATCGGTACGCCAATAGCGATATGGGCGATCTCGAGAAACAATTGAAGCAGGCCAATGATGATAACGCCCGGTTCAAGGTAATCGTTACCGACGGTGTTTTTTCTATGGATGGCCTAGTAGCGCCTTTAGATAAAATTTGCGATCTGGCCGAGAAATACGATGCAATGGTTTTAATCGACGACTGCCACGCCACCGGCTATATCGGAGAGACTGGTCGGGGTACTTTGGAGGAAAAAGGCGTAATGGACCGCGTCGATATCATTACCGGCACCCTTGGAAAGGCAATGGGCGGTGCCATGGGTGGATATACCACAGGCAAAAAGGAAATTATCGAAATACTGCGCCAACGTTCGCGACCGTATCTTTTTTCGAATTCCCTAGCCCCTGCTATTGTAGGTGCATCCATTAAGGTATTCGAGTTATTGGAAAAAGACACCTCATTGCGCGATACCCTTAAAAAAAACACAACATACTTTAAAAAAGGTCTAAAAGAGGCAGGTTTTGATATTATAGACGGCGAATCGGCCATTGTTCCCGTGATGCTCTACGATGCCAAGCTCGCGCAAGAAATGGCAAGCCGATTGTTGGATAAGGGAATCTATGTGATAGGCTTCTTCTATCCTGTTGTTCCAAAAGATAAGGCTCGAATACGCGTGCAATTGTCCGCAGCGCATGAGATGGCCCATTTAAATAAGGCCATTAAAGCCTTTATAGAGGTTGGAAAAGCACTGAAAATCGTTTAACTGTATTGTTTTTTCCATAAAAGACGTTAAAAAAATTAAAGATTGATTTTGTTAATAATGTTTAACAACTTACATTTGCAGCTAATAAACACTTAAACTTAAAAATTTGAACATGAA
>RCMY010006154.1_pt1 | contig 10083 bp, 7 predicted proteins | sample 2041341 | NCBI WGS metagenome assembly RCMY01 (sample SAMN09708234, study PRJNA481090) | Marine sediment metagenome, whole genome shotgun sequencing project.
CCACCTTGGGCGCGCGCGTGCCTTTCATGCTGACCGAATTCATCTATCAGGGGGAATTCACTAAATCGCTGTACCCGCTGACGGTAAATACGGTGCGGATGCTGGTGGTGCGTGACCCCGACACACTGCTGCCGCATGTGGTGCGCACGGTGCAGCGCATGGGCACCTCGTCCTCCTATCCCATCGACAACTTCTCGCTCGGCGGACTGTCGGCCGAAATCGACATCGAAACCGGCGTGGTCGGCCCCGGTGTGGCCGCCGCCGGTCCCTACAAGGGGACGTTTTGGGACTATCACCCCAACACGGGTGAGCCCATTGCCGGACAAGTCGTGCCAAACTGGCAAAACATCGTCGAGCAGATGAAAAAGCTCTTTCTTCAGGTGCCCTATATCGCCTATTGCGGGTTCGATCTGATTTTGATGGACGATGATGTGGTTGTGCTCGAAGGCAACAGCTTTAGTCAGGTACGCCTGTTCCAGATGCACCGCCCGCTCCTGCCCGATCCGACCTACGTCAAAGTATTAGAACATTACGGTATTTACCAAACACCCGACCGTTCCGGAGACTCCAAATGAAAATTGAAGCAATTGATGTTCTGCAACTGCGCAACATGCCCATCCCGTTCAAGGGCAAAGGGCGCCAGCGCGAAAAACTGCCCGTCCCCGATCACGGGTTTTCCACCGTGCTGCAAATGACGACCAATGACGCAGACAAAGCCTGCCATATCGGTCTGGGCGAAATCCGCGCGATTCCCTATCTGACCGGCGAGACCCCGAACGGGGCCTATCTTTTTGCCCGCCGCCTGGGACGTGCCTTGATCGGGGCCGAATTACCCGAGGGGCTGGATGGCTGGGCTGCAGCCCGTGCAACGGCTGACCTTGTTACCGATGCTACCCGTAGCGTGATGGGCATAGCCGAAGGCGACCCGCTGCCCACGGCCAACAGCCACCCGGCTGTGCGCTTTGCCTTTGACGCGGCCCTGCTGGATAATATCGCACGGGGGCAGAACAAAAGCGTCACCGCCCTTTTGGGCGGCGAAACCACCCCGGTCCGCCGCAACACATTTACGCGTAATTTCAACAAACCCAGCGTGCTGTTGAACAACCTGCTCAAGGGCAACATGCCCCACGGCTGGCTGCGCGGCGGCTTTGCCAACAACGGGACCAACCTTGCGGCGGCCATGGGCGCGATAAGTGCCGCAACCAACAGCAATGAAAAAGAGCTGGCCGGTGTCTGGTTCGACCTCAAAGGGCGCTGGCGCCTGTCCGATATCGAACTGATGCTCGAAGGTCTGTCCGGCACCACGCCGATGCGTGGATCATCCCTGTCAGTGATTTTGGAACAGCCTTTCCCGACCCATGCCACCGCATGGTATCGCGACCTGTTCACCATGCTGAATGACGACGACAACCCCATGGGCGACCGCCTGCGCGTGATGATGGAGGTGGATTGCGACAACCTTGCCTCCCTTGAAAAGGCTCTGCCGCATGTGGATCTGAAAATCACCCCGCAGAAATGCGGCAGCATCGCCGATCTGCACGCTACGCTTGAAACCGCCCGCGCCAAGGGGTTCACCGGCAGTGTCTATCTGGGCAATGCCGGTATGAACACGGAGTTGAACTCCATCATGCTGGTGACGCTGGCACAGGTACTGGCACAGGATCTGGACGGCGAAATCCTGCTGTCGGCCAACCACAAGCCCGAAAGCGACAGCAATATCCATCAGGTCTATCCGCAGGTGACGCGCGACAGCGAAGACCCCTGCATGCTGACGCCGCCCGAAGGGGCGGGGTGGGGCACCGTCCTGTGTCAGTCGGTGCTGAAGAAACGCTTGCGCAAATCCGATTTCCTGCGCAACGCGGGGATCGCACCGGATCAGGATTCGCTCAAGACACTGCTGCTGATGCGCGCCTTTGACGATAGCCAGCTGCACATCCGCAGGCTCGACATCGACGAGGACGAGGACGAGGCGGATCACGACGCGCACGAGGCCGATACCGACGGTCAGATCGAGCCGGATAACGCTGAAAATGACAACGAGGAAGTCAGCCAGTCGTGATGTCACAAGGGGGTACGCAAGAAGACGATACGGTCGCGCCGCCGACCTTCGTCCCCCCGACGCCGCCCTTGCCGCCGCTTGCGGCATGGCTGAATGATCCGAAACTCCCCGACTGGCTGACCAGCCCGCATATGGCGCGCCGCGACAGCACACCGGTCGCACCCTCCTTTGCTGCCGCCATGGATGCTCATGTGCGGCGCAACCGGCTCGAGGAAAAGCTGCTCAAACGCGACAGCCTTGGCCGTCTTGTGCGCCGCCGCGCCTGGGCAAGCGACTGGATGGCCCGGCACGGCTTTGACAGCCCCGCAACCCTGGCCGGCCCCTTCCCCATCCAGGAAGTGTCAGTACATTTGCAAGGACTGGACACCGGTGTAATCAAACCCGTGCATGCCACCAACGCCTGGGGAGTTTTTCCGTTTGAACGGACGGGAGATTTCAGCTTTCGCAACCTGTTTGACGGTACCGAATTGCGCATGGGCGCTCTGCTGGAGGAACTGCACGCGCCAATGCAGCGATATATGTTCCCCAACAAATGGCAGATCGAGGAACTGGTGACCGCTCCAAAAGGCGGCGTGCCGGATGACTTCAAGGCTTACAGCTTTGCCGGTCATGTGGCCCTCATCCTGCAAGTACGCCGCACGAGCGGCGGCAACCGCTTTAAATTCTACGATGCCGACTGGACGCCGGTTATGACCGGTAAATACGCAGAAACGACGGACATGGATCTGCCCCCGCCCCAAGATCGCGCCGCGATGATGAACTGCGCACGACAGGTATCGGCAGCACTTCCCCTGCCCTTCGTGCGGGTCGACCTGTTCGAAACCACCCGCGGCCCCGTCGTGGGCGAGATGACCCCGGAACCGGGGGGCTATCATCTGTTTAATGCGAATGTAGATCGCTATCTGGGCGTTTTTTACGAGACGGGGGAAGCCAGCCTTCGCCCTCAGTTCCAAGAATGACAGTTGCCGCATTCCAACTGCATGTTAAGAAGCTGGAAACATCCGCGCAGATGTGGCTGTACGCATTTAGTTGACCTTTTCGGGCGCGACCGCCCAAGACCCATAAGACAGGACTAACATGACACTGAAAATCCAGATTGACTATGACACGGACGCTACCTTTGCCTTTGACTTGATCCGTCAGGCTGCCTGGGTGCGCAATCTTGAGGTCGTTGACCATTCCCGCCGAGTCTTTTCAATTCGGGACGAAACCGGCACCACGGCAGACTTTGCACGCTCTAGCCCCGGCACCATCCCGGTCTTTGTTCAGCAATGCATGGCGGATAAGACAATATCCAAACGTATGCTCGCCGCCACCGGTGTCCACGTGGCCGATGGCCAATCCTTTACGGCTGCGCAAAAAAAAGCTGCTTGGGATTTCGCCCAGTCACTGAAGCAGCCGTTCGTGGTGAAGCCTGTCACCGGCGAAGGCGGTAAGGGCGTGACCACCAATGTTACCACACGCGCGCAATTTGATCTGGCTTGGGACAAGGTGCTGAACAAGTCCGCCTATGGCACCCGCGCAGGCATCCTTATTGAACGTTTCGTGACCGGTGGCGATCACCGCATCGTGGTGGTCGGTGACAAGGTCGTCGCAGCACTGCGCAAATGGCCTCTCTATCTGGTAGGTGATGGGGTATCTACTATTCCCGAACTCATTGAATTGAAACGTCAGGGCCGCGCGCTGAATGCCTTTACCCGTAAAAAGAAATTCGAAATTACGCCCACCGTGCGCCAAACTATGAAGGAAAAGGGTCTGACCAAAGATCTGGTTCTACCCAAGGGCAAATATGTTGAGCTGGATACTGTAGGCAACCTTGCTGCGGGCGGCGAAAGCGAAAATATTCCCGTTAGCCAGATGCATCCCGGCTTTATCGAAGCTGCGCTCAAAGCGCGGCGTTGCATGCCGGGGATCACAATCTGTGGCCTTGATCTGCTGGCAGAGGACCTCACCAAAGACCCCGAAGGTCAAAGCTGGGCGGTTTGCGAATTGAACCTCAACTCTGACATTGGGCTGAACCACTTCCCAGTCAAGGGCGAGCCGGTAGATGTTGCGGGTGCCTACGTTGAGCACTACTTTCCCGCAGCAGCCAAATTTCTGATGCGTCCGAAACTTGACGCCGCCGTTGTGTCTCTTGATGCACCTCTTACTCCTGCACAATTTACACGGCTAACCAATGCCAGCATCTTGCGCATGTTGGAGGGCGGGGTGGCCCGTGAAAAGAATAAGGACAATGCCTCACTGGTCTTTACAGGCCCGCCCGTAGCCGTGCGCTGCATGCTTGAAATGCTGGATGCAGGTCTTGAAATCCCGACGCTGAGTGTAGGCAAAGGCAAGATAGTAGACATTGACGATCTTCCCAAGATAACGCGCCCTTTCGAGCGTTTGGAAAAAGACTGAACCATCTGGGGGCACTGCCCCCAGATTCCGGAATTTATTCAAAATATAAGAAAAACCTTTAATCCGGCAAGATGGATGCGCGGCGCAGGCCATAGGACCATTGAATGCTGTTCCGATCTAAGCGTTGCGCGCGTCGGCCACTGCCGCCACTGACTGCACGATATCCTCGGGTGTCGTCCGGTGATTTGTGATGGCCGCGCGCAGACAGGTGATCGCGTCGCCCGACGGCAGATCCGCCAGCGTGGTTGAAAACACCGCCACGCCCGCATTTTGCAAGTCCTGCGCGATACGGGTGTTCAACGCAGATTGATCCTGTGCGTTCAATGTCTCGTCCGCCGTGAAAACGCACAGGTTAGAGACGACAGGCGCCGCAAGCCGCATCCCCGGTGTGGCATCAACCAATGCGCCCATTTGTGACGCCGCACGACAGTTGGCGGAGATCGCGGCCCCCAACCCGTCCGCCCCGTGCGTGCGAATTGCCGACCAGACCTTGAGAGCGCGATTGCCCCGCGACAGGTCAACGCCGTAATCACAATACCACGGATCGCCCCCCGCCAGCCCGCTGTCCAGCGGTGCGAGATAAGACGGGCGCGCGGCAAAGGCCGCGCGGTGTTCATCCTCGTTGCGGATCAGCACCAGACCGCAATCATAAGGCACATACATCCACTTATGGAAATCACAGGCCATGCTATCTGCGCGGCCGATCCCGTCGCTCAGGCTGTGCCACGGCTCATCGGCCAGCCGCGTCCACGCCCCGAATGCGCCGTCCACATGCAGCCACAGGTTTTCTTCAGCTGCGACATCAGCCAGCGCATTCAAATCATCGAAGCGTCCGAAATCTACCGATCCAGCAGTCCCTAACAAGGCAAAAGGGGTGGCACCCGCCGCACGATCCTGTGCCAGTTGGCGCTTGAGCGCGGTAATATCAAGCCCGCGATCATCCTCTGGCAGCAGGCGCAGGTTTACCCGGCCCAGCCCCATCAGTTCGACCGCCTTGCGGGCCACGTTATGAATGCCGCGGCCGGCATAGGCGGTCAGCCATGCACCGCCCTGCCCGGTCTCGCGCACCTGCGGCCCCAAGGCGCGCATCCGTGCGACCGAAAGCGCGATCACCGTGGCCTGTGACGTGCCTGTTACCAGCACACCGGATGCGCTGTCGGGAAACCCCATCTGCCGGCGCGTCCAGTCGATGACGGCACGCTCCACATAGACCATTCCATGATCGCGCCCGCCGCAGTTGGCGTTCATCGTAGCCGATACCATTTCCGACATCAGCCCCTCGGCCATGCCGGTCCCATGCACCCAGCCGAAAAACCGCGGATGGGTGTTGCCGGTGGCATAGGGCATCACCGTGTCGCGCAGGACATCGGCTAATCCGTCCTGCCCTGTACCCTCAAGCGGCAAGGCATAGCTGTCGCGCACATTCTGCGGCACGGGTTGCCAGGGATGATCTCGCGCCCCTTCCAGCCGGTCCACACAGGCATCCAGCAGCGCATGGGCCTGTGTGCGAAAGGCGTCCCAATCCTGCGGATCAAGCGTTGTCTTGGCGGGCGTTACGGGATCGTCAGATGTCATCGCAGAATCTCCACCAGTTCTCGGCAAAGATTTCCAGCTTATCCAAAGCGCGCACAAGATCCGAAACCTCTGATTCCAGCGCTGCGGCAATGCCACCCGGCCCTGCATGGCCCACAATATTGAAAAACCGCATTCCGATCACCAGCCGCAACACCGCGCGTTTGTCCGCGCCCTGCCCCAGCGCCACGGGCTGTCCGATGTGGAACTGCTGGCTGAGCACCGATTTCGTCGCCCGGTCCGCCTGCGGCAACAGATGACTGGCATCCGTGTTCAACAGCTCGAATATCTTGCGACAGCGCGGCTCGTCGAGCGCCTGCTGGCTGCCGTCCCATTGCCGCGCCATGATTTGAAACGAAATGATGGAATGACGCGCGAATTGCAGGCTGTGCGAGCCTTCTGCGGCCTCCGGAGCGCGGGGTAGCGAATGGAACGCGTCCGCACGGGACAATCGCGCCGTGACCTCGTCGCGGAACCGGTCCAGCACATGAATACGCAAGGCTTCGGGCACATGACGCAGCAGTTTCGCCTCAAGCAGGGCAGGCAACCACCGGAAAGGCGCACCGAACTCGGGTGCCCCTTGGGTGGCGGGCATCTGCGCAACCCATGCCGCCGACCAATCCTCGGCATAACCGATACCGGGACGCATCAGGTCAACCACCCCCTGCACACGGCTGCGTAGCGTGACGGGAAACAGCATCGCGCCCGAAAACGGCGGACCGGTCAGGGATTTTGACCCCGACACCTGCACCATCCAGCCGCGTTTGATACACTCGCCCAGAACGCTATAATCCACACGCATCTGGCAGGCGTCCACCACCACATCCACGCGAGACGGATCGACGGCGATCAGTTCCTCGATCGCCGCATCCGACGGCCCCGAAAGCCCCGTTTTAGAGCCGATAAGCACATGCGCCAACACCCGCGCACCGGCATCAAGGGCAGCACGCCCGGCATCCAGGAACATTCGGTCCAGATCGTCCATGGCAAGGCGGCTGCCATCGCGTGCGCGGACGGGAATGTCCACAATGTCGATATCCGCACCGGGCCAGATTTCGCCGTTCATCTCGATCGGCGCGCCGGTAGCGCTGATCGGATCAAAATACAGTCCCTTACCGGCCAGCTTCACCCCGCGTCCGGTTTCTTCGGGCGAGATCAGAATATTCACCAGCTTACGATCCGGTGCTGCGGCGCGGGCCATCTGCACGGCCAACACTTCGGTGTCCGTGCCCGAGGGGGCGATCACCCCGTCCGTTTCCGAAGCATCAATCCCGATCATCTGGGCCAACTCGCCCACAATCGCATCCGACAGGGCGGCGCGGGTGTCATGCAGACCATGATCCCCGTCGATCATATGGTTCAACAGATCGCGGCGCAGCACATCGCAAAACAAAAAACCGTAATCCGAAATCGACGACGCGGTGGAGGATGAAAAATGCACGGCCTCGGGGCGGGGGCGCGGCGTGGTACCATATTTGTTTTTCCCCGTAACAGGGTCTATTTTCAGGCGTGAGTCCCCGTTCGAAATCAACACCTGCTCTATCGGAGCCTCAAGCGGTAGGCCCTGCGCATCGTCCGGTTCACGAATGGCCCCCCGATCGACCCCCATCAATCCGGCCATCCAGTCCAACAACATATCGCTGGGCGGTTCAAGATTCCCCCCCGCCAGTTCCGCCGAAATGCCGCCCGCGCCCGGCGACAGCACCATCGCGCGATCTTCAAGCGACAACTGTCGGATCAACGCCGCGCCATAGCGCACCAGAGCCGCCAGACGTCGGGTGCGTACCCCCCCCGCCTGCTGCAAGGCAAAGGCCGCCTCCATCCCCCAACGGGCAGCGGCGGCAAGAGCTGCAGGGCTACCGATCAGGCTAGGCGGCAACAACAACAGATCCGCCCCCTTCAGGCGAAACGGAAAATCCTCTTGCTGGCCAAGAGCCATACGACAAGGCGCACCGGGCATCAGCGCCTGCATGGACGGGTCGCGTTCCATCATGTGGCGCAGATGGGCATGGGGCACCAGCGTCGTTGCCGTTTCCAGATCAAGCTTGGCCGCCGACACCGTGCGCACGCCCATACGCGCGCCAAAGGCGTGGTAATCATCTGTCAAAATCTGCGCACGACTGGGGTGCGGGGCGGCGGGGGCTACGATCTCACCGATGTGATCCCCGCTTTGCAGATACGACAGGGGCACGCGGCTGAAGGGCAATTGCGCATTGATGATATGACGGGTCGATTTCATCGGCAACAGCGCGCCATTTCTGGAGATTTCCCACATCATTTCAGGTGTATAGGTCAATCCGGGGCGCCAGCTTTTCAACTCCACCGCCGGATCGTCATAATCCAGCAGGATCACCGGCACCGCTTCAAGGCCCAGCATCCGCGCTGCATGATAACGGTGATGCCCGTCCATCAGCGCATTCGCCTTGCGGTCCACCAGCAGCGGATGGGTCCAGATGCCGGTAATCTCGATCTCTTCGCGCAGATGGTCGGAATGCGCACGCGCGTATTCCTCGGTCGGCCTGATCTTGTCGAAAGGAAAAATCTCGATGTGGTAAAAATTTCTTTTGGTCATGTAACGTCCTGTAGCTGGTCTGTTTGCCCTTGTTAGGGTCTATCAGTTCTTGAGTTTTTTGCGCACAAAGCTGCCATCGGGACCGATATGCAGCCCACATTCGGTCTTGTCCGGAGTGCCGGCCCACCGACCCGCGCGCGCATCTTCGCCCGGCTTGACCGCCCGCGTACAGGGCTTGCAGCCGATCGACGGATACCCCTTGGCCTCAAGTGGATGACGCGGCAGATCATATTCGGCGAAATAGCTGTCGATGTCCTCTTTGCCCCATAGGGCCAGAGGGTTGATCTTAATCTTGTCGGTATCGCGTTCCAGCACCGGAATGGCGGCGCGGGTCGATGCCTGAAACCTTTTGCGCCCCGACACCCAGCTGTCGTAGCCGCGCAGCGCATCCTGCAACGGGAACACCTTGCGTAGAGTGCAGCACATATTTGCATCCACGTTGAACAGGCTGCCATAGGGGTCTTCCTTGGCGAGTTCGACCTCGTCAGGTTCGATGTTGGTCAGCTTCAAATCAAACGCCTCGGCCACCGCGTCGCGGTAATCCAGCGTTTCGCGAAAATGTTTGTGCGTGTCGATGAACAGCACGTCAATGTCGGGCACTATCCGCGACACATAATGCAGCAACACCACACTTTCGGCCCCGAAAGACGACACGATGGCACAGCGCCCCAACCGGCCATCGCGCAACAACCCTTCGATATCATACTCTGAAATCTGCGGCAGATGCTCTTCTTGCAACGCCTCGATTACGGGGTCCAGTCCACCGGCGGGCCAGGAGGGAGAAGCCATTCAAATCTTCTTTCAACTCAAGATCATCATGACGACGACGCAAAAAACAATATTTTCCCTTGCGGGAAACGGCAAACCGAATCGAAAAATTCGCTTGGTTACTCCTTGCTATTATCAGTTAAGATGATTTGATATAGCCAGATTTTGAAAAAGGCGGATCATTCGCAACCCCCCGGAAGTCGGCGATTATGGCAGGCCGCAAAGCTGCTGCAACGCAGCGATATACCATGCTCGGGGAGTGTCGGAAGAGATCACAGTTTCTTGCCAGTCCCCGCTCCAGACGTTTTTTTGAGGATCTGCCACCAGCACTTCACGCGCATCAGGCCCTGTCGGCAGCCACAGCGCTCCGGACACCCCCACCGGCGCCTGCGGCACCTTCTCGCCCGGGCGCAGCACGATCCCCTGCTGCCGTGCCGTCACCTGTGGCAAATAGCGCGGCAGATGCGCCAGACAGGCGACATCCAGTACCAGCATCAGATCACAGGCAATGGTTTCGCCATAGGTTAGTTCCTGCACCGCTGCCCCGTCGATCACATCGCGCAGGGCGGCGTGTATGCCGCCCGCACCGTCAAGGGTGCGGTCAGGATCAAAGACCGGCCAATGCATCAGCTACCGCTCAAACCCCATCCCCCGCGAGCGACTGCGTTCCAGCTCACGCGCCTGCTTTTCCACCTCACGATGTCGAACCACC
>RCMY010006155.1_pt1 | contig 10083 bp, 9 predicted proteins | sample 2041341 | NCBI WGS metagenome assembly RCMY01 (sample SAMN09708234, study PRJNA481090) | Marine sediment metagenome, whole genome shotgun sequencing project.
CACTAGAATCGGCGGCATCCACCGTACATGCTGGACCCGGACGATCCCTGGACCGAAGGCTACCGTCGGTCAAAGTCTTGGGACGCACGCTAGCGGCTACCAAGGCCGGGCAGACTGACCGTCGCGCCATTCATCCCATCGGTCGCGCAACTCATAGGCGCGCAAGGTTAGCTGTGGTGCGATGGCCATATAGATCGGCGCCTGCGCCAAAGGCTCGATAGGCAGAGCCAGATCGGCCTCGGGCACCTCATTGGCCCAATCGGCCAGCACCTGTCCCACGGTCCAGCCAGTCGGCACGCCGCGCCCCGACAGGCCGGTGACTGCAACCGCCCCCTCCCCCAGACGGTAGAGGCGCGGGATGGTGTTGCGCTGCATGTCCAGTTCGCCGGTCCAGAGGCATTCCCACTCCAGCCGCTCGGGCAGGCTGGGGTGGTGGTAGCGCAGGCGGCTTTCCAGAAGGCGGAGCATCCTGACGCGTCCGCCCATCAGGCGCGGGAACATCGAAGCGACAATGCGCCCGAAGGCGTCCCGCTTGTAGACCAGGATATTGCCGCGCCCGTCATGGGCGGTAACGTTTTTCGGTAGCACATCGGCAGCGTTCGACATCGGACGCGTCGCGCCGACCATGACGCGCATGATGCGGAATGTCCGCTCCAGACGCGGCCAGCCGCCTTGCGTATAAGCGCCGGTGGCAAAGATCAGCTTGTCCGCCGTCACCGTGCCGCCCGGCGTTGTCACCCGCCACTTGGCCGCGTCCCGCACAGCGCCCTTCACGGGGCTGTGGATGTGAGTACGCGCGCCATGCTCCTCGGCCGCGCGGGCAAGTCCCCGCGACAGGCCCATCGGGTTCAGATGCGCGCCGCCAGGATGCACCCAGCCGCCAAACTGGCCGTGCATGCCGGTGAGTTGCATGACCTCATCGGCATCGGCAAGACGGGTGGCCTGGCCCGCGCCGTTGTAATCGTCACGCTTCCGCGTCATCGCGGCCATCCTGCCGCGGGTCGAGGCGCACATGACATAGCCATTCTGCACCCATTCGCAGTCGATCTGATAGTCGCGCACGATCTCGCCGATCCGGTCCGACGCGTTCAGCTGAAGCTGGATCAGCGCCTCGCTTCGCCGCGCGCCCAACATCTCGGTTACGCCGCTCAGGCTGTGGTGATGGAAGGTCGGCGTGCAATGCCCCGCGTTACGGCCCGAACCGCCAAAGCCGACCTCATCCGCTTCTAGTACCACGACGGAGCGGCCCTCTTTCGACAGGCTCAATGCGGTGTGCAGCCCACAAAACCCGGCGCCGACAATGCAAATCTCGGCTTCGATATCGCCCGCCAGTGGTGAGGCTTCCGGCGCGGGGGGCGCCGTACGGGGCCAGAGAACGTCGGACATGGGGGAAAAACGGGGCATACGTTTATGTCTCAGTGCAACGCTGGGCCGTGGCCGAAGCGAGCGTCAGGTCGTCGCGGATGCATGCGGTCTTGTGGCCAGGCCAAACCTCGCGCAACGCAGGCACCTCGCCCGCGCAGGCGTCAAGCGCATAGAGGCAGCGGGTACGAAACGGGCAGCCCGAGGGCGGATTGACCGCGCTGGGGATGTCGCCCATCAGCACGATGCGCTTGGCGCGATCGCGCATCTCGGGCGTCGGCGCGGCGGATAACAGCGCCTCGGTATAGGGGTGCTGGGGCGAGGAGAACAGATCGCGGGTCGGCGCAAGTTCGACGATGCGGCCCAAATACATGACGGCGACGTAGTCCGACACATGCCCCACCACGGCCAGATCATGCGTGATGAACAGCATCGTCAGCTGCATGTCCCGTTGCAGGCTGGCGAACAGGTTCAGCACCTGGGCTTGCACCGACACGTCGAGGGCCGATACTACCTCGTCCGCCATGATGAAATCGGGATGCACCATCAGGGCGCGGGCTATGCCGATTCGCTGGCGCTGACCACCCGAGAACTCGTGCGGAAAGCGGTCGACATAGGCTGCGGGCAAACCGACACGCTCCAGCATTTCGGCGGCGCGGTCGCGGCGCGCGGTGCGGCCCAGGTCGCGTTCGTGAAAGCGCAGCGGCACGCCCAGCGTCTCATTCACGCTCATCCGAGGGTTGAGGCTGCTAAACGGGTCCTGAAACACCATCTGCATCCGGCGGCGCAGCCCCTTCATTTCGTCCTTGGATGCTAACGCTAAATCCATACCGTCGAATTTTATCGTCCCGGAGGTCGGCTTATCCAGCCCCATGACGGCGCGGCCGAATGTCGATTTTCCCGACCCCGACTCGCCAACGAGGCCCAGAACTGAGCGGCGCGGGATGTCGATCGTGATGCCGTCGACGGCCTTGACCGACAGGCTGGCGCGCCCGAAAAGGCCAGCGCGAAGTGGGAAGTGCTGCTTGAGGTCTATTGTCTGGATCAGGGGGGTGTCGTCGCTCATCCGCTTGCCTCCGCCAGATCCTGCCAGCGTTTGCAACGCACCATGTGCCCGTCCCCGGCATCCTCCAGCGGCACAGGGGGCACGTCGCACAGCCCCTCGCGCATATGGCGGCAGCGCGGGTGGAACGAGCATCCTGTCGGCAGATTCGCAGGATCGGGGACAAAGCCGTCGATGGTCTGCAATTCGCCTTGCTTCAGACCGGCTGTTTGCAGCTTCGGCACCGCGCTCATCAAGCCGCTAGTATAGGGCATCAGGGGACGGCTGAGGACGGTTTCAGTCGCGCCCTCCTCAACCATTTCGCCAGCATACATCACAATGGTGCGGTCGGCGACGTCAGCGACCACACCAAAATCATGGGTGATGAACAGCATCGCCATGCCAGTATCGGCCTGCAAGCGGCGCAGCAGGTCGATGATTTGCGCCTGAACGGTTACATCCAGCGCTGTCGTCGGCTCGTCCGCGATTAGGATGTCAGGCTCCAGCGCCAATGCGATGGCAATCATAATGCGCTGGCGCATCCCGCCAGACAGCTCGTGGGGGTACGAGCCCAAACGCGCGGCGGCGTCGGGGATGCCGACCTGCTCAATCAGGTCGATGGCGCGGGCGCGGGCTGCCTTGCGCGTCATGCGGCGGTGGCTACGAATGGCCTCGACGATCTGGGCGCCGACGGTGTGGACCGGGTTCAGCGATGTCAGCGGCTCCTGAAAGATCATGGCGATGCGGTCGCCGCGCACGCGGCGCATGCCCGCCTCCGGCAAAGTCAGAAGGTCAGTGTCCTGATCACCATGCAGGATAATACGCCCGTCTGTGCGCGATTGCGGCGGCGGGGGCAAGAGGCCCATGATGCCGAGGCTGGTCACGGATTTTCCCGACCCGCTTTCGCCTACCAGCGCCAGTGTCTGGCCTGCCTCCAGCGTGAAGTTGACGCCCCGTACAACGGTCACAACCTTGCCCTCAGAGCGGAACCCAATGCTGAGATCCTCGACAGTCAGCACTGTGGTCATGGCATATCGCTCCTTGCATCCAGCGCGTCGCGCAACCCGTCGCCGATGAAGTTAAAGCTGGTGACAGCGATGGTGATCGCAACGCCCGGCACCAGCGCCAGCCACGGCGCCGTGTCCAGATATTGCTGCGCATTGTTCAGCATGTTGCCCCAGCTGGGCAGCGGCGGCTGGATGCCGTAGCCGAGGAAACTGACATAGGCTTCGGTCAGAATGGCGCGCGCCACCGTCAGCGTGGCTGCGACGATGATCGGCCCCACGATGTTCGGTAAAAGCTCACGGAACATGATCCAGCTATGAGACGCGCCGCTGATGCGCGAGGCCGTGACAAAGTCGCGCTCGCGCAACGATCGAATTTCGGCCGAGACGATGCGCGCGATCTCCATCCAGCTTGTAGCGGCAATGATGAGCGTGATCATCAGAGCGCTCGGCTCCAGAAACGCGGCCAGCGTCAGCAACAGGAAAATCTGTGGAAAGCACAGGACCGAGTCGGTGAAGCGCATCAGCACCGTGCCTATCACCTTGCCGAAATAACCGGCGACCAGCCCGATGACCGTGCCGATCAGCGTCGATAGGATCATCGCAGCGACGCCGACTATCAGCGACACTCGCCCCGCCATGAAGAGCCGCGCCGCCAGGTCACGCCCCAACTCGTCGGTACCAAGGACGTAGTCGTCCGTTCCGGGTGGCTTGAACCGGTCGATGATGTTGATCTCCAGCATGCCGTGGGGCAACAGCCAAGGTCCAACGATGCACAGCAGCGCGACGGCTGAGATCATCAAAAGGCCGGTAATCGCCAGTCGGTGACTGACGAAACGCCTGACGCCGCGAGACGACATCCAGCGCCCCTGCTTGCGATTGGATTTGGTGGAGACATCGTTTGCTGTTGTCATCATTCGAGCCTCACACGTGGATCGACGCTTGCTACGAGGATATCGGCGATCAGATTGCCCAAGAGCACAAAGATCGCTGTGAACATGAGCACACCCATGATGACCGGATAATCGTTGTAGCCTAGGCTATCGAGGAACAGGCGCCCGATGCCCGGCCAAGTAAAGACCGTTTCTGTTACCAGCGCGCCTGATAGAAGCGTCGGGAGCTGGATCCCCAATAGCGTGATCATCGGGATCAGCGCGTTGCGCAGGATATGCGCGTACAGGACACGCGACCGCGCCAGCCCCTTGGCCCGCGCAGTGCGCACGAAATCCTGATCGATCACGTCCAACATCGAGGAGCGCATGTAGCGCGACCAAATCGCCACCTGAACCAGCGCCAGCACGCAGGAGGGCATGATGAGGTGGCGCGCATAGTCCAGCACGCTCTCGTCCCCTATGGAATACATGTTGCCCGAGGGCAGCCACCCCAGCTTCAGTGAAAAGACGTAGATCGCGACGAGGCCGAACCAGAAGGTAGGGATCGACAGTGCGATCATCGCGCCAACGGTGGCCAGATAATCGAAAGCCGAGTAGCGCCGCGTCGCGCCCAGCACGCCCACCAGCGTGCCGAGCCCGACCGACAGAATGGTCGAGCTAATGACCAGCAGCAGCGTGGCAAAGAGGTGGCCCATAATGATGTCGAGCACGGCCCGGCCATCGCGAAAACTGTGCCCCCAATCGCCGATCACCAGCCCCGTGAACCAATCAAACCACTGCACTGGCAGTGGCCTGTTCAGGCCCATCCGCTCGGCGATCTTGTGCAGTTCGGCCTGTGTCATGCCGGGCGACAGTGCGAATTGCGACAGCGGACCTCCGGGGGCGAGGTGCAGGATGGTAAACCCCAGTATCGACACTAGAAAGAGCAGCAGCAGGCTGTGCCCAAATCGGTGCAGAATGAATCTCAGCATTAGAGCGCTCCCTTGAAAGGGCGACCCGCCGCAGATCGGCGGGTCGCCAGATCACTCAGCTATCGGCCCAGCTCCATTGGCCGACATTCCACGTCTCGATCCGCACGTTCACGTTGGGCTTGAACCCTTCGAGGCCGGTCTTGTGGCCGCGCAGGTTGGCGTATTGAAAAATCGGGAGGAACGGGCGATCCTCGTGGACGATCATCTGGACCTCGTCATAAACCTCCTTGCGCTTTTCCGGTACGAACAGACTGCCGCCCTTCTCCAGCAATTCGTCGACCCTGTCGTTCTTGTATTGCCACGTGTTCTGGCCCGCGCCGCCCTGTGCGCTGATGCCGGACGAATGCAGGTAGTTCGACACATCCGGGTCCGGCCCGGTAGAAAAGTTGATGCCAACCATGACGGTATCGAACTCCGACATCTGCCAGTATTCGCCCCACATGACGGCTGGCGGTAGGTTTGAGATTTCCATCTCGACCCCGATCGAGGCAAGGGTTTGCTGATAGAACTGCTGCGCCTGCTCGCGCACGCTATTCCCCGCAGTCGTCGAGTTCTTGAACGACAGCCGCACGCCGTCCTTTTCGCGGATGCCATCCGCGCCTGGCATCCAGCCCGCCGCGTCCAGCACTTCGGCGGCCTTTGCCGGATCGAATTCGGCGACCGGCAGATCCTGATTGTAGTATAAGGATTCCTTGGGCAGGAAGCTTTCTGTCGGTGTCGGGACGCCGTAATAAATCGCCTCGACGATCGACTTGCGATCCAGCGCCAGCGATAGCGCGCGGCGCACTTCGGGGTCCTGAAACTGCGGCTTGCCCATGTTGAAGCTGATCGATTCAACCGAAGCCGACGGCGCGACGATGATCTCGCGGCCCTCGATCTGCTGCGCCTGCTCAAATCGGTCGGGCTGAATGCCTTGCAGGCCGATCACGTCGATGTCGCCGGTGCGGAACTGAGTATAAAGTACAGTCATGTCGGGGATATAACGCCAAATCGCCTTTTCCAGATGCGGCCCCTCACCGAAGTAATCGGGATTGGCGTTCAGCAGGATATAGTTGCCCGCCACCCGCTCGCCGAACGTGAAGGGGCCTGTGCCGATGGGGTTGTTGCGGAAATCCGTCTGATTAGGATCCTCGGCGCTGCCTAGAATGTGTTCCGGGACCATGAAGGTCCAGGACAGGATCGCCGGATAAGGCGCGAAGGGCGATTCCATTTCCCATGTCAGTTCGTGATCGTTCACGATCTGGATGTTGCGGACTAACTCATGGCCAGTGCGGCGCATGGCGTTGAACTCCGGGTTCTGCTGCAGCTCAATGGTGAACTTGACGTCCTTGGCGGTGAATGGCTCGCCATCGTGCCAGACAACGTCGTCGCGCAGCTTGACCCGCCAATTCAGACCATCCTCGGAAATGCCGCCATTTTCTACGGTCGGCACTTCGCTGACTAGGGCTGGCTGGAAATTGCCGTCGGGATCGACGGTAAAGAGCGGATCGAAGAGGTTGAAATGGATACCTTCGTCGACTTCGATATGGGGCATGTGCGGGTGCATCACCGTGGGCTCCTGCGAGAAGCCGATGATGACCTGTCCGGACGTTTCCTGCGCCGCCAGCCGACTGGCCGCCACGCTCGACATCATCAGCGTCATCCCAGCGGTGCCGGTCTGAAGCAGTCTGCGGCGGCTGATACCGGCGCGCGGGGTGCCATTGTCATGTGTCATGTCTTCACTCCTTGTTGCTGTTTTTTCGTTATTTCTCTTGGTGGTCTCTTTCGTTTAATACCCCAGTTCAGGCGCGACGCGGCTTCCGTCGGTAAAGCGCGAAAACCGGAATTCATGTGGATCGACGCGCGGCGTCCGGCCCAGCACAATATCGGCCATCAGCCCGCCCGCCGCCGGCCCAATGCCAAAGCCGTGGCCGGAAAATCCGCTGGCGATATGCAGGCCCGGCGTCTCCTCGACTGCCGATATGACGGGGATCGCATCGGGCGTGACGTCGATGCAGCCGGCCCATTCCTGCACCACCGTCGCGCCTTTCAGCGCCGGGAAGGCCGCGCAGACGCTCGACATCAGCGACTTCAGCATGCGTGGCGACGGGGTGGGGTCAAAGACGCGCTCGCGTTCGAACGGGGTCACGTCGTCCGGGCCCCATGACTTGGCGCGGCGCGCTTCGTGCAGAAAGCGGCCCGACAGGCGGAAATGCAGCTCGCGGCGCTGCATTTTCAGCGCGCGCAGGTATCGAAATGCGTAGCGGAACGAATTGGGTACGATTTCCACCGTGTTGCCCGATCCGCGCGAAATCGTGTAGCCACCGTCGTCGCGCTTGCGAATGGCATACTCGCCGGTCCAAACTGCCCCTTCGGGGCCGCCCTCGACGGGATCCGTGCGCAACACGTGGCTGACGACGCCCAGAGACGGCAGGTCAATGCCCATGTTGCCAAGAAACAAGTTCGACCATGCGCCGCCAGCGACAACGACCGAGGTGCATTTGATCCGGCCCCGCTCGGTCGCGACGCCGCTGACACGGCCACCTTCGGTTTCGATGCATCGCACAGTGCAGTTCGTCAGGATATGCGCGCCCTTGTCGCGCGCGGCCTCGGCAATGGCGGGTGCAGCCTTTTGCGGCTCAGCGCGACCATCCTCGGGGGTGTAAAGGGCGCCGACGCCTTGCAGGTTTGCATCGGGAAACATCTCTTTCATCTCGGCGGGGCGCAGCATGCGCGCCTGAATCTGATAAGGCGCTAGATGATCCTTCCATCGGTCGTAATTCGCAAAGGTAGCCTCATCTTGGCAGACAAAGCAGATGCCGGTCTGCCGATAGCCCGTGTCGCGACCCGTGCGTTTATCGAGGTCGCGCCAGAGGCGGATCGCCTCGGCCATCAGCGGCACCTCGCGCGGATCGCGGCGCGATATACGCACCCAGCCCCAGTTGCGGCTGGATTGCTCCTGCGCGATCCCGCCCTTTTCGCATATGGCAACGCGCTGCCCGGCCTCGGCTAGTTCCAGCGCGGTAGCGCAGCCGATGATGCCGCCGCCGATGATGACGACATCCACAGATTGCGGCAGATCAGCATCGCCGTAGACGTGAACGGGCGTCGGGCCGGGCATCAGAAATGCGCCTCGGGCGAGCAATTGATTGCCATCTCGGCAAGCGATGCCGTGTTCGGCATATCCAGCGCCAGATGCACCATGCGGGCCACGTCCTCGGGGCGGGTCATGTCGGTTGGGGTGAAATCGGTGATGGCACGGGCCATGTCGGTGTCGACAAAACCGGGGCAGATTGCGGTGGCGCGGATGCCGTCGTCCCAGCCGGTTTGCCTGATGCCATGGGTCAGTGCGATGGCGGCATGTTTGGACATCGCATAGGCGCCGCTGGCCGCCGATTTCACCCGCTTTCCCGACAGCGACGCCAGGATCACAACGCGCCCCTTGCCCGCCCGTTGCAAAGCGGGCCAAGCGGCGCGCACCAGACGTCGAGGGGATTTGACGTTGACCTCGAACATCGCGTCCAGCGTATCATCATCCACGTCGACCACCGTTTCTGGCGTCATGATACCGGCGCAGCAGACGACCGCATCGATGCGGCCGAACCGCTTCAGCGCAGCAGCTGCCCAATCGCCTTCGTCCCGCAGCATCGCGTCATGGCGCATCACGTGCGCGTCGTCAAAGCGTCCATCGGAATCTGCCGGATCACGCATGCCCAGCGACAGCTGCCAGCCCTCCCTCATCAGCCCCTGCGCCACCGCCGCGCCGATGCCCCGGCTGGCGCCCGATATCAATGCGACCCTATCGGTCATTTCGTGCGCTCCTCCCTAATTCTGCGATAAATATCCCGTGTAATCCGCAACAGCGCGTCGCGGTCATGCTGTGGCACGTGGGCAAAAAAATCGGTCGACTGCGCCTTAACGATACCGCGCACCTTTTCTGCCAGCGCATGCCCGGATGACGTGATGTACAGACCAAAGGCGCGCCGCTCATCAGCTGTTTCACGCTTTGTAATCAGTTCGTTTCGGATCAGCTGGGTGATAATCCGGCTGATGCTGGGTCTGTCGCGCAGGGTGGCCTCAGCGATCGCCGAGGCGCGGATACCCGGATGCGAGTCGATCAACAATAGCGTCGTGATCTTGCCAGTGCCGCGCGCAACATCCAGATGCGCCAACCGCGCATCCAGATCGGCGGAAAGCGCATAGTTAGCAGAGCGGACATAGAAGCTGATCAGATCTTCGAGACAGTCCAAATCGTCCACTGCTAGGGACGCTAGGCTGCTATTCGTCGCTTTGGCCGACTTCATATCATCCATGAAAATCTCCATAAGAGTAAGCTGACACTAAGTCAGTTGCGATTCGCAACAATTGTTTTTTAAAATGGAGTGTATCCCCTGAGCATACGTTAAGGTTAAGCCCTTATTTATAGGGCGTTGGCGGGTGCTGTCAGACGAATTTGAACCAGTCTGAGCAAGCACAGATAGGCTGCTCTTTATTTCGCGCAAAGACCGCGCCATTCGGATAGAGCAGCGTTTCGGCTGAGCCTGAAGATGTCGCGAGAAGAGAGACTGCGCTCCTAGTTGAATTAGCTTTGCACGTAAGCGTGTACAGTGACGAATTTCTGCAAAGTTCGCACGTGACGAAAGCGAAGCGTCACCCGCTCGCTACCCTCATCCGAACGACGGCCGGTCGCAGCAGCGCTAGCTGTTTTCGCAACCGACACGATCAATCCTGTGGATCAGGTTCCTGACACTGGACACATGCCATCTCCCGCCGCGCCGTGTAAGGATGCCGCGCCGGTTCAGTTCTGCGGCCATGGCGCGCAGCGTCTGATG
>RCMY010006156.1_pt1 | contig 10081 bp, 6 predicted proteins | sample 2041341 | NCBI WGS metagenome assembly RCMY01 (sample SAMN09708234, study PRJNA481090) | Marine sediment metagenome, whole genome shotgun sequencing project.
GAGGAGTGGCAGAGTGGTCGAATGCACCGGTCTTGAAAACCGACGAGGGTGAAAGTCCTCCGTGGGTTCGAATCCCACCTCCTCCGCCAACCCGATCATTGGGATATATGTATTTGATATTAAGTGTATTTTCAGCATGGCCGTGAGATCTTCCACACACGCCAACCACACACGCTAAAGTTATTCACTTTGATCGGCGGGTGAGTGGTTGAGCTTCCGGAACATATCAGTCTGGTTTTCCCTAACCCAGTTGAGAAACAGCTGAGCCGCAGGTGTAGTGGCGTAAGGCCTGACAGTACCGAGCCAAGTTGCGTACTCGTCTGGGGGTAGACATGCTGCTCCCCATATGAAGCAAGGTTGCTCAAAAGTTGATAGTGTCGAATATGCCGTTTTGTTGATGCCAAAGTAGCTTCTGTTGCCAAGTCTACCTCTGATCAACAGCAGTTGCCGCCCATCGAGTGGAGTGTTCAGTCCTTCCCAGAGCTGGCGTTCCAAAGCAGCAGATAGGGGAACGGTTCCTCGTACAAGCAGCTCCAAAAGCCACGTCCGGATGAGTTGGATGCTAGAAGATGGAGGTGATAGTAGTGATTGAACGACTGCTTCGGAGAGAGCCTGAAAGCATCCCGGATACCGGTGCGGCCACAGACGGCGACGCCTCAGGTTCCAGCACCACAGGTGCAAACTCGGCGCCGGCCAAATCCGGCACCACCAGCTTGCCATCCTTCGCAAGACGCCGCCATGAAGACAAATGATTGGCCCGCAAATCATGCCGTCGCGCCACTTCGTTGACCGTCACACCGGGCAGCAGGGTCTCAGCAACAACCCGGCCTTTGTCCACGACGCAGCATGCACGGGGATGACGGGCCGATCCGCCTTTCCGAACTAGCCGCAAGTCATCAAGCGCTTGGGCCAGAGCATCCATCGCCCGGTATTGCGTCCATAGAAATGTTACGGGATGGGCGAACGAAGTCATTTTGCGAACCGCGAGGCGCGCCGAGCAAAAGGGCACTTTCTTAGTCTAGCAGGCGAACGTCCCCGCCGGCGACGCTACCAATTGCCATCAATCATTTCGATCCTGTAGCGTAGGCGCTGTGATCGTGATGCCGTTCGAACCAATGATTAAGACTGGAGTGTGGTCCTGAAGATGTCTTGGAATGGCTATGGCTAATGCGACAAGTTCCGTATCTATCTCAAAGCAGGAGTCCGCTATGACAGACCACCAGACCACCCACCAAGCCAAAGAAGACGCCCGCAACGAAGCCATACTGATTTATATTGACGGCCAATTGAAGCCCAAAGCCGAGGCTACAGTCTCTGTCTATGATAGCGGGTTTATGCTGGGTGACGGCGTGTGGGAGGGTTTGCGCCTCTACAATGGTAAATGGGCGTTTGTGCAAGAACATATCGAGCGTTTGTTCGAAGCCGCCAAGGCTATCGATTTGGATATCGGCATGGACCGCGACGGTGTCCTTTCCGCGTTGGAGCAAACTCGGAAAGCCAATGGGATGACCACCGACGTTCACGCCCGCCTGATGGTCACTCGCGGGGTCAAGCACCGGCCGTTTCAGCACCCTGCCCTGTCGCGGTCCGGCCCGACCTTTGTGATCATCATGGAGCATTCCGAGCCGAAACTGCCCCGCCCCATCCGGCTGGCAACTGTCCCGCATCTGCGCGGCCTGCCGATGACCCAGGATCCGAAACTGAACTCACACAGCAAGCTGAACTGCATCCTCGCATGCATCGCCGCTGAGAAGGCCGGAGCAGATGAGGCGCTGATGCTGGACCTGCATGGTTTCGTGAACACCACCAATGCGTGCAACTTCTTTGTGGTGAAAAAGGGGGCCGTCTGGACCTCCACCGGAGACTATTGCATGAACGGGATCACCCGCCAGAAGGTCATCGACCTTTGCCATGCCAACGCCATTCCGTGTTTTGAGAGAAACTTCTCGCTGGTTGATACCTACTCAGCCGAAGAGGCATTTCTGACCGGCACCTTTGGGGCGCAAACGCCGGTATCACAAATCGACGGACGGACGATCGGCACGGGCGAAATCGGCCCGGTCACCCTGCGCCTGCGCGCGCTTTACAAGGCCCTCATCGAAGGTGCTGGCGCATGAAAATTGCCATGTGGTCCGGCCCGCGCAATTTGTCGACGGCGATGATGTACAGCTTCGGAAACCGCCCCGATTTTGAGGTCGTCGACGAGCCGTTTTATGCACCATACCTCAAGTCATCGGGCATCACCCATCCGATGGGCGCGCAGATCATGGCCGCGCATGAAGAGGATCCGGCCAAAGTGGCGGCGGCCTGCGCAGCACCGCCCGCGCAGCACCGCTATATGAAGCACATGGCCCATCATATGCTGGACGTCATGCCGCTGGACTGGACGAAGACCTGCATCAACATCCACCTGATCCGGCATCCGGCCCGCGTCATCGCCAGTTACGCGGCAAAGCGTGAGAACCCGACGCTGGAAGACATCGGTTACCCGCAGCAAAGCGCGCTTTACAAGAAAATTGGCGGCTTGGTCATCGACAGCCATGACATCCGCGAGAATCCCGAAATGGCTCTGCGCACCTTGTGCGCTGCAATCGACCTGCCATTTTGCGATTCAATGTTGAATTGGCCTGCTGGTCCAAAACCCTTTGACGGCGTCTGGGCGTCGCACTGGTACGGGGCCGTTCACCGGTCCACCGGCTTTGCAGGACCAGAAGAGGCGCTGCCACACATGGAAGGTGCCGCCGCAGATTTGTGCGAAAAAGCGCTGCCGCACTACGAAGCCCTAAAAGCGCTCAAGTTGGAAATTGCTGGCGCTCCAGCGCCAGACCCAGCGCGACGAGATTAGACCAAAGCGCCTCGCGATAAACCTGGGCAAATCGTCTGGCGCGAAGTGCCGATGCCATAGAGATATTTCTGCTGAATTGCTGCGATGCGAAAAAGCGGCGCATGCACTGGACGCCAGCAGGCCGCCAAAATTGGCGGCCTGCTGGCGTCATTTTCAGGCCGCCCGACCCTACTATTCTGCGTTGAAAACCAGACGCATCGTTACCGGGCTTACGCGGGTAATGCTGTCGAGGCCTGCCAATTCCTGTAGCGTGTCGATCGCATTATCAAACCCTGCATCTTCGGTGCTGAGCATTAAAATGCCATCGGTCGAGACCAGCACCTTGTCATCGCTAAGACGCATCACGAAAAACACGGCGTCAAGTTCAGTCTCTGTTCCCAGCAGGGCCAGTGTCCCGGGTGTTTCGATTGTGGTGGCTTCTCCGGTCGAAAGGTCGCGCAATTTGGCCATATCGACATTTGCGGTCACGCTTGCTGACGGTGCGTTCTCGAACACGAATTCCATCATACGTTCATCCCGAATCTCGATCATGGTGTCGACCGACGCCAGACTAATCGAGATATTTACCAATCCATCCGCCGACACGCTGCCGGTGACATCCCCAAAGCTAAAGGATTCCCCGACGGAGTCGTTCTTGATCGAGCCAAACGAAACATTCGATAATTCAGAGTCCAGCGTCCAATCGGTCGCGCCTCCCTCTGCATATGCGGATGTTGCTGCTGCCGTTAAAGTTATGGCCGCAGCCAAGTTCATGAATTTACGCATCGGATATATTTCTCCCAAAAACTATGGATGCCCACCGGTTTATTCGGATGATTTGATTGTAACCAGCTTTGCCAAGATTGTATCCATCGAATTGGCAAGATTGCCGGACCAAAGCTGGCGGCAGACTGACTGCCCGTGTTTTATCGGTACGCTTGATGTCTCTACGTCGTGATAACTTACCAAGAAGTACCACTTTGACCGCTGCCAAAGCGCAGAACTAGGCTGATCGTTCGCCCGCTGATCCGGTGCCACAGCGCGACTTCCCCAAGCCGCTATTTATCCGGCCCGCAGCCCTATGGCTGCCCAGATGTCGGCAGGGCGGACAGATCCCGAAGCTGGGGCCAGATATAAGAGCGATCGGCACGGCTTTGCCGTTCAATAACGCGCATCCTTGGGCTTGTTGCCATTGGGCCAGTCATTCACCTTATCGGGAAAGTCGGGACGGGGCATATGCGTGAAATATTCCGACACGTCCACGGCGTCCTGATCGGTCAGCCCGCCCTGCCCCAGTGGGAACGTCCGGTGCAGCGCGATGGGCATGTTCTGCTTGACGAACGTCGCAGCCTTGTAGGTCCGCGCCATCCCGGCGCCGATGTTGAACGACCGGTCCCCCCAGAGCGCGGGATAGATCACCTGTCCGGCGGCGTCGCGGATGCCTTGCCCGTCATCGCCGTGACAGACGGCGCATTGCTCGGCGTAGATCTCCTTGCCGCGCACCGGATCGGGGGTCAGGGTCGTGTCCACGGTCCCGATGCCGCGGCCGGGCACCTCATCGTCTGCCTCATGCTCGTTCCGCATCCATTCGAAATAGGCCAGCATAGCCGCCATTTCTTTGGAGTCGTCGTCCAGCGGCTTACCGTTCATCGAGCGGCGGAAGCAGCCATTGATACGGTCTTCCATCGTGACCTCGCGGCCCGCGCGGCCCTGCGGGGATGGAAAGAACGAAATCACGCCGGTATAGGGCGACCCTTCGGCGACGGTGCCGGCATTCAGGTGGCACGACGCGCAGTTCATGTCGTTGCCGACATGATCTGGCAGCAGATCGCGCGTCTGGGAATTCAGCCGCATGCCCAGCACAAGCTGATCGGCGTTCGGCTGATCCAGCAGCGTGGCGATGCGGGGCGTTTCAAACGTCGAGCTGTCGATTTCCGGGGCCAGCTTGCGGCGGGCCTGCGCGATCTGCTTTTCGGTAACGGACGGCGCGGATTCGCCCCAGCTTTCGCGCACAAAGCTGAGGATTTCGGCCAGTTCCGCGTCCGTGAGCCGCGCAAAGCTGGGCATGTAAAAGCTGCGCGGGCGCGATTCTGTCACCACGGACTGCCAGCCGGTCAGCGTAATATGCGTCAGCGTTGCGGGATCCTGAGCCGACAGAACATGGTTGCCCGACAGCGGCGGGAAAACTCCGGGCACCCCCTGCCCGTCATTGCGGTGACAGTCGGCGCAGAACTGGGCGTAGCCCAGCCCGCCTGCGGTGGTGAACAGCGCCTCGGGAACCTCGGCCGACTCCGCGCTGGGGATGAGCGGTGGCATCGCAGGGCGCACCTCGTCCGTGGGAAGGGCGTCCATGTAGACCGCCATCGCGTTCAGATCGTCATCGGTAAAATACTGGGTCGAATGCTGGATCACGTCGGCCATCGCGCCGACGGCGGACGAGACGTTATTCTGCCCGGTCTTCAGCAGTTGCACCATGTGGTCAGGCGTCCAGAGGTTGCGGATATTGATCGCGTTCCATTCTTCGACCTTCGAGCCGGCCAGGAAACGATCCCCACTGCTGCCCTTTTCATCCATCGCGACCTCCTGAAAGCCGACGCCGCGCGGCGTGTGGCAGGCGCCGCAATGGCCCAGCCCCTGCACCAGATAGGCGCCCCGGTTCCAGTCGTCACTTTGCTCGGGGTCGGGTGTGAACTGCTTGTCATCCAGAAAGACGGTATTCCACAGGCCGATGCCCCAGCGTTGATTGAAGGGGAACCCGATGCCGTTGGACATGTTCGCCTTTTCGACCGCCGCAACGCCCTGATTCATATACGCCCAAAGCGCCGACATGTCGTCATCGGTCATGCGCGCATAGGATGGATACGGCATCGCGGGATAGAGGTGGTAGTTGTCCTTGGAGATACCTTTGCGCATCGCGCGGTCAAACTCGGCAAAACTCCAGTTGCCAATCCCGGTCTTTGGATCGGGCGTAATGTTGGTTGCGCGCATGATGCCAAACGGCGTTTCCAGCGCGCGGCCGCCCGCCATCTCGGCGCCGCCCTCTTCGGTATGGCAGGCAACGCAGTCGCCAAGGCGCGCGATATAGCTGCCACGTTCAATCAGCGCGATGTCAGCGTCGCCGGTAAAGCCGGGCGATTTGTCCTCAAGGCCCGGCGGCGTCGCCATCCACAGAGCAGCAGCGCCAGCAATTAACGCCAGCACGCCAGCAGATGCCGCTAAACGGTGAAATCTGGTAGCCATGGCTTTGATCCTTCTCGCCGAAATGGCTTAAACCCATAATAAAACATGGTTCAGCCGCCTCATTTTTGCGGGCCAGTATGGACGAGCGATTGCCAAGAGGCCAGATTGATTTGTTTCAGTCACCAAAGGCGGCGGAAAAATTATAGGCTTTGCGGAAAGTAAATTTACCGCGACAGGAAACATCCACTCTTCTCGATTGCCATACTCACGTTTAAAATTCCCAAAAGGTTTTGGGCGAGACATCCATTTTTGGTGGTGCTGAATGTGATTGGCTGGAAGCATTGCTCAAGCGCCGCAATATTTAAAAGTTATGATCGGCAATGTGGGCCTTTACGCCTTCCATTGAAATAGCACTTCCCAACGCCAACGCGTATTGCCTTGCGAAGGTCAAAATCGAGATTGATGTGCAACCGCACCCCGGCGGTAGCTGCGCCACGAAGGCCTATCCGGACAGCAATGGACAGGGTTCAGCCCTGACTATCGTCGGCCTCCGGGGTCAAAAGGTTCTCGGCACCATCGAGAGAGTCAGCGGCGCTTGCCTGCCGTTCCAGATCATCCTTTTCCGACAACAGATCACCTTCACCGACGGTCGCCACTGCGCCATCGCCGCTGTCCGCAGCGGGACCCGGCCGCTCGGCCAGCGCTTTGGGCTGATGCTGGGCGATCCGGCGGATTGGGACGCCGTCGGGGAAAATGATTTCACGCGCCTCGTCAGGCATCGAAATTCCGGCGTCCTGAAGCGCGCGTTTAACCTGCCGCATCAACGCGGAGCGCACCTTGAATATCGAATAGGATTTGCCATCGAACCAAAATTGCACACGAAGATTCACCGTCGACGCGCCCAATTCGTCAACCAGTGCGTTCGGCTCGGGGTCGTTCAAAACGGCGGGATGTGCGCGGAGCGCCTGAATGATGACGTTCTGCGCCTCCAGCACGGAATCGTCGTAACCGATCCCTACGCCGAACTCTGTCCGGCGATTTGGGTTCGTCGAGAAGTTCTTGATAATGCTCTTGAATACCAGTGCGTTTGGGATCTGCACATGATTGCCGTCCAAGGTAAGCAGGACGGTGGTCCGCATATTCAGGTTCTGCACAACGCCCTGATGCGCGCCCACTTCTATCCAGTCGCCCGCGCGAAACGGGTTTCGAATACTCAGCAGAATACTGGCCAGAGAATTCTCTGCAATCTCGCGAAACGCGAGGCCCAGCACGATGCCAACAAGGCCCGTACCGCCCAGCACAGTCAGCGCCAAACGGGTCAGACCGGCAACCTGAAGCACGATGTAGATCCCGATCAATATCACCGGGATCGCCAGTACACGCGCCACCAGTTGGAGCAGAAGCGGCGACGCAATCTGGCGGCGCAGCGAATGACGCGCCAAGGCAGCCACTCCGCGCGACAGCCCCCAGGCAATCAACAGAACCAGCACTGAGACGGCCAAAATCGGTGCCAGCCACTGCACCCGGTTGGTCAGTTTCTCAATCTCCCGCCATGTTGGTGTCAGGTCCCAGCTGATGTTCGGCTTCACCTCGATCCGGTTGACCACCGCGACCACATTTTCGGTCCTCAGCGCCAGCTGGCGCGCCCATTCCTGCCGCTCGTCGGTTTCGGTCTGGCCGTCCAGAAACACGATCCCCTCGCGCACTGACACCGTCAGCGGGTTGAACCATTCACTGGCCAGCAGGATGCGTCTCAGTCGATCCGCAATCTCCGAATCGCGCACATCGGGTGCGACAGAAACCGGGTTTTGCGCATCACTTGCCGCAGGGCCCAAAATGGTCGGCGAAGTTTGCGCGTATGCGGGTCCGTCTGACAACATGAATGCAAGCAGCAGCGCCAAAGGACGCGCGGCCCGCAAGATAAGTCTGACCCACAGACTCAGATCCGTTTTCATTGACTCCGCAACCTTTGTTAATGTCGGCCCATTATCATGCAACATTTTCGGCGACGAAACAGCCATTAATTCGATATTGATACCGCAGTCAGCGCCAACGGCCCGTACCGCGTTGTCACTTGTTTAAAAGAGGGCATTTAACGCAAACGGGTTCAAGACCGGCCAGTTTTTGGACCCGGATCATGTCATTGCGTTTCAATATCCGCCCGCACGCTAGGCAGGCCGGTCTTGACCACGTGCAAAGCAGCCCGATGCCGACGTTTCCAGCTTCTAAATTCAGGTCGCGCTGGTCGTTCCGGCGCACCCGTCACGCCGGTTCCGAGACGGCGAGCTGCGCAGACGGCTTTGCCCGCCGAGACTTTTTCTCGCCCAGCATCAGCATGGCGGGCGTGACGATCAGCGTCAGCACCGTCGCAATTACCAAGCCACCCGCGATGGCCGAGCTGAGTTCGGTCCACCACTGTGTCGAAGGCGCTCCATAAACAATTTCGCGCGTGAAGAAATTCAGGTTCACGCCGATCACCATGGGCATCAGGCCAAGCGCCGTCGTCACCGACGTCAGCACCACGGGCCGCAGACGCTGCGCACCGGTCCTCAGGGCGGCCTCCAATGGTGCCAAACCGGCTTTCTTCAGGTCGTTATAGGTGTCTATCAAGACGATATTGTTGTTCACGACGATCCCCGCCAATGCAATCACCCCGATCCCGCCCATGACCACGCCAAAGGGGCGACCCGTAACGATCAGGCCGAACAACACACCGGCGATAGAGAAGACGATAGCGCTCATCACGATGAAGGCCTGATAGAAATTGTTGAACTGGATTACGAGGATCACGAACATCAGTACGATGGCTGTGATGAAGGCCCCGATCAGGAAGGTCATCGCGTCAGTCTGATCCTCAGCCTCGCCCGAGAAGGCGGCCTCGACGCCCTGTGGCAGATCCATGCCGCTGATCGCCGATTGCAACGCGACCACCTGATCGTTCACCAGAACGCCCGGCGCCACATTCGCCTCAATGGTGATGACGCGGCGCTGATCGACGCGGGTGATGGTGCCGCTGCGCGGGGACGGCTCGAACGTGACAAAGTTCGAGATCGGGACAAGCCCCGCCGAGGTTGGCACGCGCAGCGCCTGAAGTTTCTCCAACGTGCGCTCGCCGGACGGAAACCGCACGTTGATATCCACCGGCCCGTCGGCATCGCCGGGGCGATAATCGGCCACTGTGATGCCGCGGGTCAGCAGTTGCACCGCCTGCCCCAGCGTCGAGATGTCGGCGCCAAAGCGCGCTGCCTCGGAGCGGTTGACCGCGATGCGCCATTCGACCCCCGGCAAGGGCCGCGTGTCGGTGACGTCGGTAAAGCCGCCGATATCCTGCATCGCGGCGCGGATCTTCTCTACCGCGTCGGCCTGCGCGTCCGGGTCGCGGGCGCGTATGCGCAGATTGATGGGCTTGCCTGCCGAGGGGCCTTGGGATGCCGTCTGCACCTGCACGTCGATGCCGGGAATCGTCGCCATATCGGCGCGGATATCCTCGCCGATCATGGCGGCGGTGCGGCGGGTGTCCCATTCGGTCAGCTCGATCTGGATGGTGCCAATCAGATCGGCATCGTCGCGATTGCTGCCGCCCGACCGGGCATAGACCGACGCGATCTCGTCATAGTCGAACAGGCGTTCCTCGACCCGGCGCACCAGCGTATCCTTCTCATAGATTGAGAAATTGTCGCGCGCGCGCACCTGCACCTGCGCAAAGTCCGGCTCCACTGACGGGAAAAAACTGATGCCTGTGCCGAACTGGCCGTAAGCGCCAAAGCCGGCAAGCAGGAAGGAAATCGCCATCAGAAGTGTTGCCCATGGGCGCAGGATCGCGAACTGCAACACTTTCACATAGCCGCCCGTGAATCCGCTCAGATCGCGCGGGTCGCCGTTTTCGGCGGCATGCAGCGTCGCCTTGTCCTTGGCCGATTGCGGAGGCTTCTTGCCGATGAGGCCGCCGACCACGGGGATGAATATCAGCGCCATGAAGAGCGAGGCGGTCAGCGTCAGAATGACGGTGATCGGCAGGAATTTCATGAACTCGCCGACAGTGCCGGTCCAGAATAGCAGTGGGAAAAACACGCTGAG
>RCMY010006157.1_pt1 | contig 10081 bp, 7 predicted proteins | sample 2041341 | NCBI WGS metagenome assembly RCMY01 (sample SAMN09708234, study PRJNA481090) | Marine sediment metagenome, whole genome shotgun sequencing project.
GCCGATTGCCATGGACGAAGGTCTTCGTTTCGCCATCCGCGAAGGTGGCCGCACCGTCGGCGCCGGCCGCGTCACCAAGATCATCAAGTGACCCTGGTCCAATAGGAGAATTTGACATGGCACAGAGCATCCGCATCCGTCTCAAGGCATTCGACCACGAGATCATCGATCAGTCGACGAAGAAGATCGTCGAGACGGTCACCCGTACCGACGCCACCGTTCGTGGCCCGATCCCGCTGCCGACCGACAAGCACCGCTACACGGTCATCAAGGGTCCGCACGTCGACAAGGACTCTCGCGAGCACTTCGAAATGCGCGTCCACAAGCGTCTGATCGACATCGTCGGGCCGAACGCCAAGACGATCGACAGCCTGCAGCGCATCGAGCTGCCGGCCGGCGTCGACATCGAGATCAAGATCCAGAACGGCTGACCTCTTCATCTGGTGCCACGCACCGGATGACACAGCAGTTCGACGAAGGCGGGCCTGCCGGCCCGCCTTCGTCGCGTCTGGGGACCGACCGACCGACCGGGGGTCCCGACGAGCGATGGCGTCCCGAAGTCCGTACGGTGAGGAGATGAAGTCTCGCCGATGGGCCGTGATCGTGACCATTGCACTGGGGCTCGCCGCGTGCGGGGGTGCTGACGACGCCGATGTCGTCCTCTCGGTCGAACCGGCATCGACGACCACCATCGATCTCGCCGACGGTGCGTTCATCAAGAACGACGGCGTCACCCTCGATGGCAATGGTGTGCCGGTGACCACCGTGACGGTCGACCCTGCGGACGACACCGGCGCGTCCACCACGCTCGCGACGACGACGCTGCCGTCCGACGCCTCGGTGGCGACCGACACCGGAAGCGGCGAGGACAATGGATCGACGGGCGACGCATCCGGCGGAGCCACGACGGGTGGGACGGCGACCAGCGGTGGAGGAGCGGGAACGACGCTCGGCCCCGCATCGGGACTCATCGTCATCAACGGGGTGTCATACCCGTTCGAGACCACGGTCTGCGACATCTCCGACGGCAGCATCGAGATCAGCGGTGGCGGCATCGCCAGTGACAACGCAGGATTCGCCGTCGACATCTTCTTCGACGGCGCTGACATCGACGGCGACGGAACGGCGGACACCGTGCTCGAGATCTCCGTCCTGGTCGACGTGCCAGCCGGCGCAGACGGCGACTCGGTCCCCGAGTTCTCGGTGTTCGACATCACGACCTCGTCCTCCGGCGACGACAGCGTGCTCACCTTCGAGGTCACCGGCTCGGGGATCAGTGGATCCGGCACCATCGACGACCTCAATGGTGTCGCCTTCCCAGCAGACAGCCCAGCGCCGATGACCTTCGCGGTGCGATGTTCGTGAGCCCGAGCGCAACTTGTGAAACAGCGATGAACGTCCGACCACGGTCCAGCTCGGCGCGTCACATGCCGATAGACAGCAGCAATGGGAACACCGTTTCCGACTGAGCCCCCGATGATCATGCTTCCTCCACCGGCCCCCGGGTCGGCACCTCTGCCTCCATCGCCGCCGTCGCGCCGTCGGCCCCGTCGCGCCTTCATGTTCGTGGTCATCGTCGGCATCGTGGCGTGGGTGGCCGGGCTCACCGGAGCGTTCCTCGGCAACCAGCTGTCCGAATGGTTGGACAAGCCGCCATCTCGGGGCTCTGACGAGCCGCTGCAGATCGCAGAACCTCGCGACGTCATCCAGACCCGATTCGACGTCGCCAGCGTCGTCGACTTCGTCGCCCCCACGGTCGTGACGATCAGCGCAGACGTCGACGGTGGAACGTCGCTCGGCACGGGCGTCATCATCTCCAGCGACGGCGAGATCCTCACCAACGCACACGTCATCGAAGGCGCCACGGAGATCCGGGTCCGTCTCGCCGGTGAGAGCGAGCCTCGGCGTGTCAACCTGCTCGCATCGGATCGCGGTAACGACCTCGCACTGCTGCGAATGGGCGGCGACGGGTTCGAGCCGGCCACGTTCGCCGATCCCGGCAGCATCCGCATCGGCGACGAAGTGGTCGCCATCGGCTTCGCGCTCGGACTCGACGGAGAACCATCGGTCACGCTCGGCATCGTCTCGGCACTCGACCGCAGCATTGGACAGGCCGACGTCTTTCTCGACGGCCTGATCCAGACCGACGCAGCGATCTCGTCCGGCAACTCCGGTGGCCCGCTCGTCAACGCAGCCGGCGAGGTCGTCGGCATCAACACCGCAGTCGCCCGAGACACCGCGACGTCATCGGCGACCAACGTGAGCTTCGCCATCTCGGTGACCGAAGCGCTGCCCGTTGTCGAAGCGCTCCGCGCCCAAGCCGACGGCACCCCGCGTGACGAGGCCTACTTCGGCGTCGGACTCGCTGATCGCCGCGACGGCGGCCAGGGCGTCATCGTCACCGGTGTCGAAGCAGAGACACCAGCCGATGTCGCCGGCGTCGTCGTCGGGGATCTGATCGTCGAGGTCGACGGATCGACCACCGACGGCTCAGCGGCACTGATCGCCGCCATCCGTGATCGACAGGCCGGCGACACCGTCGTCATCGTGCTCCAGCGCGACGACGAGCGCATGGAACTCACCGTTGAACTCACTCAACGTCCGTCCAACTGATTTCAACTGATTCCACGAAAGCCGCTGATCTAGCCTTCGGCGATGGCCACGACGACCACCACGACGACCACCACGATCTCCACCACGATCTCCACCACGATCGCCGCCAGATGACGGACTCGTTCGACCCTTTTCTGGGCAGCGTCCGTCCGTTCGGTCTCGGATACTGGCCCCTTGCCGAAGATCACCCCGGCGTCGACGTTCGGCGCGAAGCGTTACGCCTGGTGTCGCCTGACGGCGCCCTCGTGCGCGGCGTGCTCTGGACTCCACCCGTCGGTACCCCGTGGAAGACGGCGGTGATCCTGAGTCATCCGCGCGGTGACTTCAGTGCCCACTACGCCTGCCCGCTGTTGGCCGCCGCGGGCTACGCCGTGTTCGGCTTCGGTACCCGCTACATGAACAACGACACCGACTGTCTGCACGAGGCGTGCATCACCGATGTCAAGACCGCTCACGACGAGATGGTTCGGCGTGGTGCCGAAGCCGTGGTGCTGCTGGGCAACTCAGGCGGCGGTTCGCTGATGGCGATGGCCAATGCCGAATTGGGCATCGGCGACGGCTGGGTGGGTATGGCAGCGCACCCCGGTGAAGGTGTGTTCATGCTCCAGGTGATCGACCCGTCGGTGATCGACGAGGCCGATCCGTTCGCCACGGATCCCGAACTCGACATGTATCACCCGGACAACGGGTGGCAGCCGTGGCCCGAGCCGTGCACGTACGACGTGGCGTGGGTCGAGCGATACCGGGCCGCGCAGGTCGCACGCGTCGCACGTATCGACGCCGTCGCCAAGGAGTCGATCGCCGCGTCGCAGGCGGTGCTGCCAGAACTGAAGGAGATCGACAAGCGGGCCGATCCGGCCGGATGGCGTGAGCTGCGGCGGCGAGCGGTGTTCACCAAGTACCTGACCATCTACCGGACACTCGCCGACCCGGCGTACCTCGACCTGACGATCGATCCAGACGGCCGGGCGATGGGTTCGCTCTTCGCCTTCCCGGACCCGTTCGACGCCAACTACGGCCGCGGCGGTCTCGCCAGGACCATGACGGCCCGTGGGTGGCTCAGTACGTGGTCGGGACTGTCGAGTGGAGCGAAACTCGCCGACACGATGCCGAACGTCAAGGTGCCGACGCTCTTGATCCACCCGACTGCCGACACCGAGATCCGCGTCTGGCAGGCCCAGGAGATCGTCGACGCGGCCGGTGCAGACGACGTCACCTACATCGAGATGAAGGGCGCCCTCCACTACCTCGAGGGCGATCGCCCCGAAGCGATGCAACACGTCGCCGACTGGCTCGCTGCCCGTTACCCCTGAGCGCAGTCCGTTCGTGCGCTACGTGTGCTGCGAGCGACGTGGACCCAGCGGGTGAAGCCCTTGCGCTTCATGACCGTGTGGATCTCGATGTCGACGTAGCCGGCCGCCGTCAGCCAGTCAGTGATGTCCGCAGGTGCGACGAACACACCCTGCGGAGCCATGCCAGCGCACTGCTCGATGATCGCTCGGATCGCACCTTCGTCGCTCTCGATGGCGTGGCCGTACGGCACGTCGGTCACCACGGCGTCGACTGCTCGGACGTGCGTGCGCGAATCGGCCTGGGTCACCGTGCCCGTGTAGCCGAAGTGGGCGAGGTTCTCGCGGGTCATCCCGACCAGGGGGACCTTCCAGTCGACGCCGTGCGCTTCGAGCCCGAGTGATGCCGCTTCGAGCACGATCGACCCGGCACCGCAGCACGGGTCGAGGATCGATCGAGCGTCGGGAACCAGGTTGACGAGCGCACGAGCGAAGCGCGAATCGAGCGACGACGACGTCGTCCACGGTTTGGTGTCATGGCGTCGATACCCGACGTCAGCGGTCGCCGCGACCTCACCGAAGAGCAGCTGATCACTGGTGGCAATGACGGAGAAGCGGTGCAGCGGTGCCTGCAGATCCGGCCAGTCCGGAATGGTGTCAGCCACCTGCACCGCAACGTCAGTGCTGCCGAACGGCAGACGTCCGGCGGGGTCGTGGACATCGATCCGGAACCGCTCGGCGTCGAGACCGTTCTCGGCGACCGTCCGCACGCCGTCGAGCAACTCTTCGAATGATGTCGCCCGAGCGAGCACCCGAACACCGTGGTGGACGTACGCCGCCCGATGGATGCGGTCGACCCGGAGCGCCGGAGCGACTCCGTCGGCATCCGGTGTGGCTCCGGTCAGTGCAGCGCACTCGGCGGCAACGAGCCCGTTGCGTTCCATGCGCGCGCACATCGCGACGAGGTCAGTGTCCTGCACGGCCACATCCTCGCAGCCCATCGCCCGTACGCTCACCCGAGTGACCAACGACGACGCGTCGCCCGCGACCACCACGCCTGCAACCGGACGCCCGATGACAGCGGCTCCGGCCGACACGAACGCGACGGTGCTCGTTGCATCGGCCGGGAGCCGACCGTTGTCCGGATGGCTGGCGATCGTCCTCGTCGCGGGGACATCGGCCGCCGTGCTGGTCCTCGAGATCCTCGCCGGACGGCTCCTTGCCCCGTACGTGGGCGTCAGCCTGGACACCTACACCGGCATCATCGGCACGATCCTCGCGGGCATCGCCGTCGGGGCCTGGGCCGGAGGGGCGCTCGCGGACCGTGTCGACCCACGCCGCCTGCTCCCGGTGCTCCTCATGCTGGGTGGAGCGTTGGCGATCACCACGATTCCCGTCGTCCGCGTCATCGGCGGAGGCAGCAGCGGTGGGGGCGGCCCGATGATCCTGATCCTCGCGGCGTTCGGCTTCCTCCCCTCGGCCACCGTGCTCAGCGCGGTGCCGCCCGCCGTGATCAAGCTGCAGTTGCGCGACCTCGAACAGACCGGATCGACCGTCGGGCAGCTCTCGGCCTGGAGCACGGCGGGCGCCATCTTCGGCACGTTCTTCACGGGCTTCGTCCTGGTCGCGACTGCGGCGGTGTCGACACTCATCGTGACCACCGGCATCCTGCTGCTCGTGAGCGGCGTGTTGCTCGCGTTCTTCGCCGGCTCGGCAACTGCACCGGCAGCGGCACAGGCGACGGAGCTGATGGGCATCAGCGGCCTCGCAGTGATGGCGATCATCGGCACGGTCGCGATCGACTCACCGTGTGAGACACAGACCAGCTACTACTGCCTGTCCGTCGTCGAAGAAGCCGACGATGCCACGCGCAAGGTCCTCGTGCTCGACGATCTCCGCCACAGCTACGTCGACACCGACGACCCGACGCTGCTGTCGTTCTGGTATGTGCGCCGCCTGGTCGACGCCATCGAAACGGCGCCGGCGTCCGATGACATCGTCTACCTCGGCGGGGGAGCGCTGACGATCCCCCGATACGTGCGCACCACGCACCCCGGCACGACGCAGACCGTCTTCGAGATCGACGGCGAACTGATCGATGTCGTGGAAGACCAGATGGGCCTCGACCGCGAGCGGCCCGAGCCGATCGGCATCGTCGTCGGTGATGCCCGACTCGCCCTCGACGACGTCGCAGACGACAGTGCCGACATCGTGATCGGTGACGCCTTCGGCAGCCGCTCCGTGCCCTTCCACCTGGCCACCGAGGAGTTCATCGAGGAGATCGACAGGGTGCTGCGCCCGGGGGGTGTCTACGCCGCGAACATCATCGACAGCGGTGCCCAGCGGTTCCTGACCGCCGAAGCAGCGACGCTGGCCCGGGTGTTCGATCACGTCGTCGTGATCCGCGGCGAGTCGGTGACGCAGGGCATCCGCGGGAACTCGGTGATCGTCGCCAGCGACACCCCGCTCGACCCGGCAGTGTTCGCAGCGTTGCTCGAAGCGGCCGGGGACCCGGGCGACGTGATCACCGACTTCGAGACCTACGTCGACGGTGCCACGATCCTGACCGACGACTTCGCGCCCGTCGATCAGCTCATCAATTCGGGCTCCTGAACCGGCGTCGCGATGCCTCGCAAGCGCCCGCTGCGATGCCGCTGATCTAGTGTGGGATGGTGTCGCGAGTCCCCGAGCACCCTCCGACGCAGCGCGTCGGTCTCGCCCGGCCGCTCGCCGACGAGATCGTACGGCACCGGTTGATCGATGCACTGGCAGCGCGCTGGACCGTCAAGGTCGTGCTGCTCCAGGCCCCCGGTGGGTACGGCAAGTCGATTGCGCTCGCGCAGGCGATCCGAGACAACGACAGTGACCCGACCGGGGTCGACGTCCACGTGGGTGTCGTCGTCTCGCCAGATGCGTTGCGCAAGACCGCCGGTGCACTGCTCGACGGTCTCGATGCACCCCGGCACGGAGAACTCCCCGTCGACCCGGTCGCACTGGCCGGTCTGGTGTGCGACGCGCTCGCAGCGAGGTCGCCGATCGACATCTGCCTCTGCCTCGACGATCTGCACCGCCACGACCAGGTGAACGGCCTGGACAGGTTCGTCGCGACGCTCGTCGACCGGCTGCCGTTCAACGGTCACCTCGTCCTGTCCGGACGCAGCTTGCCCGACCTCCACCTGGCCCGCCTCCGAGCGAACGACGACGTCGTCGAAGTCACGCACACGGATCTCGCCTTCGAGACGTCAGAACTCGAAACGCTCGCATCGTTCCACGACGTCTCGATGGACCTGCTGCACGATGCGAACGGGTGGCCTGCGGTCACCCGTCTGCGGGTCGTGGCCGGAAGAGTTCCGTCGGTGGACTTCATGATCGAAGAAGTCGTCGACACCCTGTCTGGCGCCGAGCGTCGGGCGGTGGCGGTCGCAGTCGTCGCCTCGGTCGCGACGCCGGAACTGCTCGCAGAGTTCGCACCGGACGTCGAAGTCCCCGACCTCCTTGCTCGTGTCCCACTCCTCACCGATCTCGGCGACGGGGCAATCGGAGCCCATGACCTGTGGCACGAGGCGATCGACGCCGTGGTCGATGCCGCTGCGCAGGCCGAGATCGCCGCCAAGGTGCTCGAACTGCTCGGCGCCGCCGGAGAACACCGTGCCGCAGTGGACACCGCACTGCGCCACGGGCTCTGGCGTGAAGCACTGAGTCACATGATGGGTGTCTTCGTGGATCTCGATCTCGGCGTGGACCTCGAACGCCTCGACCGCTGGCTGCAGGCGCTCCCGTCGGAGGCGAAGCCGGAGCCCGCTGCGCAGTTCCTTCGAGGGCTCAGAGCACGACTCGCCGGCGAATTCGAAGCGAGCACGGCCCTGATTCGTTCGGCGGCAACGGGTTTCGAATCACGCGGCGACATCGACGGAGCGACGACGGCGGTGATCGAGATGGGGCTGCGCAGCTGGCTGCTGAGCGACACCGAACTGTGGATCGACGTGGTCGAACGCGGACATCGGCTGATCGAGGCCGGGGGCGACCGGATGCGGCGCGCTTCGGTGACCGGTGAGGTCGTCGAAGCCGAACTCCGCGGTGACTTCGCCGGAGCGCTCGCTGCCTACGAGTCCCTCGATGATCGCGATGAAATGGTGCTCGGCCACTGTTCGACGCTGGCGCTCCTCGTCGGCGACGGAGACCGGGCGCTCGAGTACCTCGCCGAACTCGTCGAACGATTTCCTCGTGCGGCGATGGAACGCCGGCAGGCAGCCGCCTTGTGGGACGTCGGTCGACCCGAGACCATCCTGGCCGACTCGTACTCGGTGCCCGATGACCTCGACAACACGCGTGACGCTGTCCGGGCCACGTTCGTGAAGTCGATGATCGAAGCGAACTGCGGGACGGTGCCCGACGCCCGAGCGGTCGAGTCCCTGGCGTGGGATCGGTCTCGTGAGCAGACATTCGCCGCGCTCGCGTGGGCGGCCCACGACCTGTTGACCGCCGACGAGCACACCGCGGCATCGAAGTTCGAGCAGCGACTCGCAGTGATCGGCTTCGACGACCCCTTGTCGCACGGTGAGTTGCGCCGCTACCTCCCCTACGCCTACATCCTGTCCGCACGCTGCCGAGCCTGGATCGACGCCGACGCCGACGCCGACGCCGACGCCGATGCCGATGCCGATGCCGGGCTCGGGCCATTGCAGCTGCGGCTGCTGGCGCTGAGCCGAGATCTCCTGGCAGTGCGGTCGAATCAGCCGATCGTCCTCGAGCGGCTCGCTGCGAACGAGGAGATCTTCGCCTGGCTGCCATTGCCGTGGTCGGTGGAACTCGCTGCGCACCTGGTTGCGCCGAGCGCGGACGCGCGCACCCGCGCACGGGGGCTCGAACTCGCCCGGTACCTCTCCGAGGTCGCCGGACCGAGTGTGCACGCTGCGCTGCGCTCGGCACGGAGCGCCAAGCCCGATCTCGTCGACGGTGTCGACGCGTTGCTCGCAGCGGTGCCCGCACCACCCCAGCGCATCGCGTCACTGACGCTGTGCAGCCCGTTCGAACTCCGCCATGGAGACGAGGTCCTGGCGGTGAACCGCAGTCGGGTCCGCCAGGTGCTCGTGCTGCTCGCACTCCGTCGACAGTGGTCACGCGAAGACCTCGCTGCGGCGATGTGGCCGGAAGACGCCGTCAAGGCACGCGTCAATCTGCGCGCCACCCTGCGCCACGCACGTCAGGTCCTCGAACCGGATCGCCGCGCCGGTGAAGCGGAATATCAACTCCTGCAGCAGGACGACAAGATCTGGTTGCGCCGAAGCCCGGCACTGGAAACCGACTTCTGGATGATCGAGTCATCGATGTCGGCAGCGAACGACGCAGAGCAGCACGGGGCCCTCGACCGGGCAGTGCAGTTGCGCCTGGCGGCGCTCGACCAGTGGGGTGCCGATGCGTGCAGCGAGGTGCGTGACGTCGACACGGTGGTGGACGACGTCGAGTTCGTGCGACATCGAGTGTTGGCCGCGGGTTGCTGGGTGGCCGAACGGCTGCTGTCCCAGGGCCACTCGGTCGAGGCACTGCGGATCGGCGAACGCGTGCTGGAACTCGACGGACACGTGGAACGAGGTCACGCCGTGGTGCTGGGCGCTCATCTGGCGAGCGGCGATCTCATTGGCGCACAACGCGCCGTCGAGCGGGTCCGGCGATCGACCGAGGAACTGGACGCGACCTTTTCACCGGGCATCGACATGCTGATCCGGCGCTATGAGCGGCGACTCGGCCAGCGGTCGGAGGCCACCCGGTTGAGCGCCGTCGACGCGGTCTGACGGCGTCACTCCGGCGCGAGTGCCGTGAGTCACGTCGGATGCTCGTAAACAGCGCGAACACGCGAGTTGGGTTCGCGCTGGGTGCCCCATAGTCTTGCATGGCCGTGAACGAGAGGAATCTCGTTCACAGAGAATCGATGTCTGAGTAGGCCTTCCCCGTAGCTGGGAGCCGGAACCGCTCAGCGAACCAAAGAATCGTGCTCCGTGCACCTTGCTGTCGTGCGCCTGTCCAACAGGCTCGTGGTCCAGATTGGTGTCCGGAGCATTTGCGTGGAGAGCCCCCCGACAACGGGTCGGAGGGCTTGGACAACGGAAAGGCTGCCGGAAATGGCACAACAAGCGATCGTCGGCGAAAAGGTCGGCATGACGCAGACGTGGGTGGACGAC
>RCMY010006158.1_pt1 | contig 10080 bp, 8 predicted proteins | sample 2041341 | NCBI WGS metagenome assembly RCMY01 (sample SAMN09708234, study PRJNA481090) | Marine sediment metagenome, whole genome shotgun sequencing project.
AAATCGTTGGATTTTTGTGTTAATACTCTGTTTATAAAAGAAAAACAGTGTTTATTTGTAGTGAACCAACAATTAACGGTGATATAGCCATTTTTAAAGTCACGGATGATATTATCCGATTTATATAAAGAATTACTTGGAGGCATCATGGGTCATCCTGAAAAAGAAACAGAAGAAGGAATAGGTTCTAAACTAATACTACCCGGCGCCGTACTTCTAGTTGCGCTATTTATACCGTTTTCAATCAATTATTTTATGCATATTGTATCTGCTGATAAGCTGCGTTCTATCCCATTAGTAATGAAGCTACCGGTAGATAATTCTGCAATTATTACACCTACAGAAGTTAAACAATACGAAGGCTTTGAGGTTTCATTGCGTATCGATACAACAAGACTGGCTGGTCTCATTAATGAAGTCCAAAGGATTTCAACTGGCGGCGCAAACATGCAAGGCATTTCTGGCACCATTTCACCAGACATGAAAGCCGAAATTACAGGTGAAAGTTTCATTATTAACAACGAAGGACCGCAAGAGCAACTATATTTGCTAGATGGAAAAACACACTGGACATGGTATCTCACCCCCGAATCATCAGGTCGTAATATGCTTAAATTTCACCTTCATTTACTGACTTATGATGACGGCAAAACCGTACCGATGGTTGTCGATGTTGCTGATGTTAATATTGTTGCAATGCCAAACCCATCAATCTGGATGGCACGGAACTGGGGATGGCTCGCTGTATTTCTAATACTAGCTATTGTTGGCTGGCGACTATTGAACAACCATTTAAATAACAAACATAGTACTCCTTCAACTTAATAAATAAACGTTCTAGAAAATTTTCCCCATTGAAAAATAAAAAATAGTGCTTATATCAATTACTAAGAATGCTTGAGGTGTAAAAAGCATCTTTTGACAGTGACAAATTAGCAATTATATAAATGGAGAAAATTATGAATATTACTCGTTACGAACCTTGGGGATTACTTAGTCAATTACAGCGAGAATTAGCGCATGGCAACGCCGCTGAAGGTTCTACCGCAACCGCAGAATGGGCACCCGCTGTTGATATCAAGGAAGAAGCAGATAAATTTATTATCCATGCTGATATTCCCGGCGTTAATCCAGAAGAGATTAATGTCAATATGGAAGATGGCGTATTGACAATCAAAGGCGAGAAAAAAACAGAGGCCAAAACTGATGAAGAAGGTTATAAGCGAGTCGAACGGACTTATGGTTCTTTTTATCGACGCTTTAGTTTGCCAGATACAGCCAACTCGGATGCAATTTCTGCGCAATCAAAACATGGAGTATTAGAAATCGTTATCCCAAAGCGCGAGGCAATTCAACCAAAAAATATTCCGGTGACTTTAACTCACTAATCGATCAGGGCTGAACATTTCATGTACCACTGAATTAAAAAAGGAGCCAGAAGGCTCCTTTTTTAATCAACACTTCCCTTACCCACACAAAGCATGACAAAATTGCGCCCCTTGTCATTTAGTTTGAAATCATTAAATCTCCTATGCCATTAATTACTCTAGAAAAAGCCTGCCTCGCATTTGGCCACCACTCGCTACTCGATCACGTTGATTTACAACTTGACCCAGGCGAACGCGTTGGTTTGATTGGTCGAAATGGTGGTGGCAAATCAAGCCTTTTACGCACTTTAGCGAAAGTCATCCATTTAGATGATGGCAAGGTATGGCGCACGCCCAATTTAAAGCTCGCCTATGTCTCACAAGAACCCACACTGGATGCTGATAACACGGTGTTTCAAGAGATTTCCAACGGCCTGGGTGATTTGAGCCAGATTTTGTTGGACTACCATGCTGTATCACATGCGCTAAGTGAAGAAAACGAAGATACCGAAACATTGCTAAACCGTTTGCAAGACTTACAAGGCAAACTAGAAGCACAAGATGGCTGGAGCATTCAAGCCAAGGTCGAGACTGTTATCGACAAGCTTGGCCTACCCGCTGACACGCTAATTGGACATTTATCCGGCGGCTTAAAAAAACGCGTTGCGCTCGCACGCGCATTGGTCATTTCGCCGGATGTTTTATTGTTAGATGAGCCAACAAACCACCTTGATTTCTCTTCCATTGAATGGCTGGAAGGATTATTAAAGAGTTTTGTCGGCAGTGTGTTACTCATTACCCATGATCGACGCTTTTTAGATAATGTTTCTACACGAATTATTGAACTTGACCGGGGGAAGCTAGAGTCATTCATCGGAAATTTTTCGAGTTATCAGATTAAAAAAGCCGAAATGCTTGAAATCGAAGCGGTTCACAATCAGAAGTTTGACAAAGTGCTGGCACAAGAGGAAGTATGGATACGTAAAGGCATTCAGGCGAGACGAACACGCAACGAAGGACGTGTACGTCAACTCGAAGCTTTACGCCTGGAGAGAGCCGCACGACGCGAACGTGTAGGCAAAGCGAATATTAATGTTGATACTGGAGAACGGTCAGGAAAACTGGTTGCTGAACTGGAACATATCAGTAAAAGCTATGACGACAACGTCATTATCAAAGACTTTTCTTGCCGTATCTTACGCGGTGATCGCATAGGTTTACTAGGCCCCAATGGTTGCGGGAAATCCACATTACTTAAATTAATTTTAGGTGAATTAATGCCCGACACAGGGGAAATACGCCAAGGTACTAAACAAAAAATTGCCTATTTCGATCAAATGCGCGAACAGCTAAACGAGGAAATGACACTCACTGAAACCATTAGCCAGGGTTCAGATTTCATTGAAATTAATGGCGAGAGAAAACATATTATTAGCTATCTCGAAGATTTTTTATTTCCACCTGAACGCGCACGTTCGCCCGTCAAATCACTATCAGGTGGCGAGCGCAACCGGTTATTGTTGGCTCGTTTATTTACTCGCCCAGCCAATGTTTTGGTACTAGATGAACCAACCAATGATCTCGATATTGAGACACTTGAGTTACTGGAAGTTTTATTACGAGATTATTCTGGCACGCTATTTTTAGTCAGCCATGACCGTGAATTTCTGGATAACGTTGTCACACAAGTTATCGCTTTTGAAGGTAACGGTAATTTACGGGAATATGTAGGGGGTTATGAAGACTGGGTTCGTACGCGTCCCTCAACTGAAGATGCCGCAACAAAAAAAACTTCCACCGCGAAGCTTGCAACCGCGTCACAGACTAAGTCACCTAAATCATCCCCCAAAGCTAAACTGACCTATAATGAAACTCGCGAACTTGAAGCGCTACCCGCAAAGACTGAATCCCTAGAGCAAGAACAAGCAAGTATTACATTACGCCTAAGTGATCCAACGATTTATCGTGACCATGCAGATGAAACTAAGGCACTACAGATTCGTTCTTCAGCTATCGAAAAAGAACTGATGAAATACCTTGAAAGATGGGATGAATTAGAGGTAAAATCAACCCAAAAATAAAAGAATTCATCGCAGCAATTTCCCTATAAACAACATGGGGATACATAGTATTCATTGACCTGAGAAGGCGCATCGTTTAAAGTTCTATTTTTGAGAGGAGGAGGCTTAACATGAAGCAAAAAGCAATTATAAGTTTACTACTTGCTTCGAGTATGTTCCTGGTATTTTCCAGTACAGCTCACGCAGGTGATGTAACAGCAGCTAAAGAGAAGAATTCCATGTGTAAAGGATGCCATGAAATCGAAGGTTATCGCACCGCATATCCTACGGCATATAACGTTCCAAAGATTGGCGGGCAGCACGAAGAATATCTCCTTAAGGCATTGGAAGCATACAAAAACGGTAGCCGCAACCACCCTACCATGAAAGCGATTGCAGCATCGCTTTCTGAGCAAGATATTAAGGATCTTGCTGCTTACTACGCTGGAAAATAATTTAGGTATTTACGCAAGGAACGAATCATGAAAATTTATGTTATTGCCGCAATAAGCGGTGTCGCTCTGATGCTTTCAGGGCAAGCAATGGCAGCTGACTTTGACGCAGGCAAGAGTAAAGCAGCTGAAGTATGTGCCTCATGCCACGGTGCTGATGGTAATAGCCCAGCGCCAAACTTTCCAAAAATTGGTGGTCAACACAGAAGTTATCTCGCTCAAGCACTAACTGAGTATAAATCTGGTGTTCGTGTTGACCCTATTATGGCGGGGATGGCTGCAGCGCTGAGCGAAGAAGATATTGACAACCTGGCTTACTACTATTCAGGACAATCAGGTAGTTTAAACTCAGATTGAGTGTGCTTAATTTTATAGTTGGTGTTGGAAAATAAGCTACAAATTTCGCTTTTTTCTAGGTCTGGCTACAGAATTCGAAAGGGATATAACAAATAACGTTATATCCTTTTTTTATGGCTCGTAATGCGTCCACATGCAAATAATTTTTACTATTTTTTCTTCCTCAAACACTTTACTGCGGACGGCCTGGCCCAAAAGATGCTGTTGTCTGTGTGACTCATGCAATATTGGGGCTAGATGCCGTTACCTAGCCCGGCATGACGTACTGTAGTTACTTTGAAACCAGCTTAACGTAAGTCATTTTATCATCACCCGCCTTATAGTAATCCTTCTGTCGTGCGCACTCGCTAAAACCAGATCTCAGATAAAAGTCTCGTGCGGGCTTGTAATGATTCATCGATGAAGTTTCGGCATAGACTTGCTTGCCGCCTTCGGCTGCAATTAAGGCTTCCGTCGTTTCCATTAATTTTTTTGCAATACCTTGTTTTTGATGGTCAATATCCACGACTAACCAATACAAATCGTAACTACTGTCGGTCAGGGGGGCACGGCCAAAGCAGGTATACCCCAACATCATTCCGGCTTGTTCCATAAAGCAAAACGAATAGCCTGATTGTTTTTCGCCTTTCAGCGCGGCCTCGGCAACGAGCTCTGCGGCAATACTGACTTCTTCGTCGCTAAAAACACCGCTGTTACCTACTAAACTACGAATGGTTTCAACATCAACCAGTTTTATTTTTCTGCGAATTAGTAACGAATTATTTTTCGTCTTACCAATTTTTGGTTTTACTTTTGCCGGTACAGATGTGCTATTGGTTTTATGCAAGCCGCTAAAAAAATGGCGGGCATTAATTCCTAATGTTTGGGTTCGGTAACCACCTTCTTGCACGACCAATGTTGGCAAACGTATCGCGCCAATCGCTTCACCAATTCGGTCAAAGTCACTGGCATGTAATCCCCATGTGCCAGTTGGGTCGGCCTTTGCGGTATCAAGACCGAGCGCAATCACCAGAAACGCCGGATGAAACTCTTCAATTCTTTTCAACGCCTTGCCGATTTGCTTTAGATAGTCATCGGCTAACAAGTGCTCCGGCAATGGCATATTGATATTGTATCCATAACCCGCACCTTCGCCCATTTCGTCCGCAAATCCGGTGAAATAGGGATAGGCAAATTTGGGGTGCCCGTGCAGAGAAATGGTAAGGACATCGGCACGCTTATAAAAAATATCTTGCTGGCTATTGCCATGATGATAGTCGATATCAAGAATGGCAACTTTGCCGTATTGGCTTAAATAATTCGCACCAATTGCTGTGTTGGCTAAATAGCAAAATCCGCCAAAGGACTTTCGTTCGGCATGGTGGCCGGGTGGTCGCACTAAGGCATAGGCTATTTTACTTTTACCCTGAACCAATTCATCGGCTCCTGATAGCGCACAATCAACGGCGGTACGAGCAGCCAGATAAGCATCCGCATTTAAGGGGGTGAAAGTATCAATACAAAAATAGCCGGCCAGTAAAGGGGTATCAACCGGCTTTCGATCCTGATTACGGATTGGAAACACATAGGGATAAACTGACTTGCCCTTGGCGACGCTCATACAGGCTTTTTTCAGAAACGAAACGTAATCAGCATCGTGGACGCCAAGGATATATTTATCGGGCCAGTTCTTAACCGGTTTTTTCTCGACAAAAGAGAGTTTATCGAGTTCGCGCAAAATAGCTCTCACTCGAACCGGACTTTCAACATAACCACGTTCTTTAATGTGATGAATATCATGTTTTTCATTCGCGAACAAAGCAATGTTATTTGCTTGGTGAAGGAGCGGAGCATAATGATTTTCATCTTTTGTTTGCTTGATGCTACGCAACGTGATGCCTGTCAACGAAAACGAATTAACCACTTTCTCTACGTAGACTTTGTCGCACATTCCGCCGTATTTTCTCTCCAAAATCGCTCGCACGGCTTTGCGCATAAACTTACCGTCCGGCAAAGGTTTTCCCAAACTATCAACAACCAGGTAGGGTGGATCGGTATCATCCGGATGTACCGGGGTTTCATACATAGTGCCGGTAATTACTCGGGCACCATATCGTTTGTAAAAAGCGAGTCGCTTTTCATTTTGTTTGCGAATTACCGGGTCTGGTGATAACGCGGGATCATCAGGCAAACATTCCATCAGTATACAACTGACGCCCATATCAAGCGCTTCATCGCGCACGCGTTCATAGAGTGCACTTCCTAATCCCTGACCGGTGAACGCTTTACCCGCAGCAATAAAATCAAGATAACAAAAGCCGATATCAGTCGCATGCATGATCAGCGCAAATGCCAATACCGAATCATTTTTACGCTGTGCAATCAGGAGCCGGCTTTGAAATTGATAGCTGAGCGCATCATTCAGTTTTTTAGGCAGCGAGTTAATTTCTTCTTCTTTCAGCGCTCCAAATTGAGCGCGCAATATTTCTTGCACCTGAGCAATAATGACACGGTTGGCTGGCGCTGAGGCGTCCAGGATTCTACGAATGCTAAACATGACCTTTAAACTCGAATTGAAGAACGATTAGAAGAAAGACCGGAAGATTGGTTACAGGATTGATTCGAAATACATTGTCTGGGTATCAAACGCTGAATGACAGCATCGCCCGATAATCCAGCGCGCGCCGCAGCAACCATAAAACCGGCATCGGAAGAAAGACAGGGGTTAGCATTGATTTCGAGGATCCATGGGTTGCCGTCGGCATCCACTCTAAAGTCAACCCGAATCGCGCCACTTAAATGAAACAAATGCCAACAACGATGGCAGAAAGCTTCTAGTTTTGCTAGCAACGCTTGATCACTTGCTTGAAAATCAAAACTGCGTTGTGTTGCATGATAGACCTCACTGGCTTCATCCCATTTTGCTGCATAGTCAATAATTTTTGGAAGACCTGTCGGAAAGTTTTTAAACACTATTTCAGCTGCGGGTAGCACTACCGGCTCACCCCACTCATTTTCCAATACGGAAATATTGAATTCTCTACCTTCAACATATTTTTCAGCAAACCATTCGCCACCGCGTTCACTTTTCATTTTCTCGATTTTTCTTAGTGCCATAGAAACCGAATCAACGACGCTATCGGCGCTTATACCCACCGAGGCATGTTCGGTGTTCGACTTTACGATCCAGCGGCCATTTACCTCTACATTTGAAAGTGATGAAAACTCACTGTGGACCAGGAAATCTGCTGTGGGTAATCCCGCCAACTTCAACAATTCTTTTTGTCGAATCTTTTCGCCAAGAATTGCCAGTACCTGTGCCGAGCAACCGCTATAAGCAAGCCCAAGATATTCGTACAGTGCCGCCGCCAGATAAATCAGTGAGTCGTTACCTTGAATGGTTTCGACCAGATTAAAAACAAAATCCGGTTTACATTTTCGAAGCGCTTGCTCGACTGCTGCAACTGATTCGGAAAATGGAATTGATTCGACGGTAATATTTTTTCTTTTCAATAACGCCGCGATTTCTTTCAGTTGAATTAAGGTATCCTGATTGTCGGCAGAAATCGAGTCTGAAAATTTCACAAAGTCAACACTATTACCAGAATAATAATCGTCGAAGCCTTCACAATAACCGCTATAAACCAACGCCGCCTTCATAATGTCGCTTCAGTTTTTTTGGTTTTTTTGGTTTTTTTTTCTGATGCACTAATGCCGTAGCGAGCAAGCGCCTGATCCATAATTCGATGAATCAGTTGTTCATGTCCGATTCCCACCATTCGCGATAACATGGGTAGATCGGAATGAGTCGGTTGCAAACCGGCAATGGCATTTACTTCCAAAAAATTCGGCATGCCGTGTTCGTCACAACGCAAATCTACGCGACCGCCATCGAAACAACCGAGCGCTCGCCAACTCCGCAACGCGACATCGGCAGCCGCTTTTGCTGTGTCATCGGTGATCAAGCCGTACTTTAATACCTTTTTCCAGTTCTCTTTGTTATAAAAAGACTGACTGGCCGATTCGGCGCCTTCTTGATAGTAAGTTTCCATCACAGCGATCACTTTGGCATTGTTTCCGTTGCCGAGAATTCCAACCGTGAGATCTCTGCCTGACAGATACGTTTCGACCAGCGTTGGCTGGGAAAATTTCCGCTGGATTTCGGCGCAAATTTCGCGCAGTAAATCTTTGTCATGAACGATCGACTTGCTGGAAATACCTTTACCGGTTCCTTCAGCCAGTGGCTTGGCAAATAGCGGAAATGGTAAATCGAGTCCGACGATATCTTCTAAAGTTTCAACCACGGCAAATGGAGCCGTGGGAATATTACGACTCCGCACTACTAATTTGGCCAATGCTTTGTTCATGGTGAGCACCATGACATCGGAGCCGGAAAAGACACAGGGTATTTCATAAGCTTCGAGCAATGCAGGAACCTGTGCTTCACGGCCAACGCCTTTTACGCCTTCGCAAATGTTAAACACAATATCCCAGCGCTTGCCACTCACCAGCGTTGCTGCCAGCGCCTTGACGTTGCCAATTTTTTCAACTTTACAGCCATAGGTCTCAAGTGCGAGCGTAATCGAATTGATGGTTTCGATACTGTCGAATTCAGCTGCGTCTTCCGCTGAAAATCCAAGCGCCAAATAATCGTCACGCAAGTCGTAACTAAAACCTACCGTTAGCACAGCGAATAAAGCCCCGACACCATATCGTAATCGGCATTCTGATCGCGAAGCGCCTGCTGAACCTGACCTGCACGACCGCCCGGATCAGGATAGCGATAAGTGCCGCCTTCAAAATTGGTGAGTAGCAAATCGTCACCGTCGCGACCCACAATGTAGTCAGACTGTAGTGGAATTTTTCCGCCGCCACCGGGGGCGTCAATCACAAATTGAGGAACCGCATAGCCAGTCGTGTGGCCACGCAGTTGACGAATAATTTCCAACCCCTTCGTCACCGGAGTGCGAAAGTGTGCCGAGCCAGAAACCGGATCGCATTGATACAGATAATAAGGTTTTACGCGCATTTTTAGCAGGCCGTGAAACATTGGTTTTAACACATTAACATCGTCATTAATGCCTTTAAGCAGCACACTTTGACTGCCCAGTGGAATACCCGCGTCGGCCAATCGGTTACAGGCTTCGGTAGCTTCTGGCGTCAGTTCATCTGGATGCGTGACATGAATACTCATCCATAACGGATGAAATTTTTTCAGCATGTTGCACAAGTTTTTGGTAATTCGCTGCGGCATTACAATCGGTATTTTAGTGCCAATTCGAATGAACTCTAAGTGCGGGATAGAACGCAGGCGTTTTAACAACCATTCGAGTTTGTCGTCACCGATGCTGAGTGGATCACCGCCGGACAACAAGCAGTCCCGAATTTCAGGGTGTGCTTCGATATACTGCGCAGCTTTTTCCCAGTTGCTGGTGGAGAAACTATATTCACCATTTGTTTCGCCCACCATGCGTGAACGGGTACAGTAACGGCAATAGGTTGAGCAAAAGCCTGTGGTTAAAAATAACACGCGGTCAGGGTAACGATGAACCAAGCCAGGCGCCGCTGTGTCATGATCTTCACCAAGCGGATCGGGATCTTCGCCGGGCGTTGTCATAAACTCACCACCAACAGGCAGATGAGTTTTGCGTAATGCCTGTTCCGGGTCGTCAGGGCTGAGCAACGAAAAATAATACGGGGTAATCGCAATCGGCAAGTTGCTCGTGCGCTTAATCACCGATTTTCGTTCATCGTCGGTGAGTATCATCATTCGTTCCACCATCTCGACGCTTCGAATACGGTTTCTAACTTGCCACTTCCAGTCGTTCCACTGATTATGAGTGACGTCGGGATAATGTTTGTCTA
>RCMY010006159.1_pt1 | contig 10079 bp, 6 predicted proteins | sample 2041341 | NCBI WGS metagenome assembly RCMY01 (sample SAMN09708234, study PRJNA481090) | Marine sediment metagenome, whole genome shotgun sequencing project.
ATTATTGTATCTATTATTTCACTGTCTATAGTTTTAGCGTCGTGTATTGGCTGATCCGCTGTTCCGTAGTAGCTATCACAATAGACACCTCCACTTACTGTTCCGCTGTGGACAGAAGACAGGCCGCGCCCTGGCAGACCGGCCCCGGCGCCGGGGATACGGTCTGGTTCGGGATCGTTGACCATGCGGGCCGGGCCGTGAGCTGCATTCAGAGCATTTATTTTGAATTCGGCAGCGGCGTGGTGCTGCCCGAGACGGGCCTGACCTGGCATAACCGGGGCCTGGGCTTCAGCCTGGACCCGGCTCACCCCAACCACATCGGCCCGCGCAAGCGCCCCTTCCATACTTTGAATCCGGCTCTGGCCATATTTAATGACGGTCGGGTTATGCCTTACGGCTGCATGGGCGGGGAAGGGCAGCCGCAGTCCCAGGCCGCGGTGTTTGCCCGCTATGCCTGGCTTGATTATGACCTGCAGGCGGCCATAACCGCCCCGCGTTGGGTGCTGGGCCGCACCTGGGGCGACAGTGACGCCAGCTTGAAAATCGAGAATGACTTTTCTCCGGAAATTATCCGCGCCCTTAAGGAAGCCGGGCACGTGGTTACCGAGCTTGAGGCGCTTAACGATCTTATGGGTCACGCCGGGGCGCTGGTGCGGCATCCGGACGGGCTGATTGAGGGTGCGTCCGATCCGCGTTGCGACGGCCTGGCCGCCGCGTATTAATTAAAAATGGAGCAAAAGGCGTTTATCGCCTAACCCGTATATATGAATATTCTGTATACCAATTTTCATCGCGAAGACGGCGGCGGGCACACCACATACATACTTTCTCTGCTTAAAGACAGCAGACATAATACTTTCGTGGCCTGCCCGCCTACGAGCATGCTGTATAAACTTCTGGAGGAGCAGCGATACAAAAATCTCATTCCCATGGAGTTTCCGGGTAAACTCAAGCACTTTAGTCAGGTGGTCAAAAATGCTTTAAAGCTCAAGCGGGCCATTGTGCAACACAAAATCGACATTGTGCACACCAACGGCTCACCGGACAACAGAATGGCCTTTTACGCCAAGCCGCTTGCTTCCAGAAAATTCAAAATAGTTTTTACCAAGCATAATACCATCAAAATCAAGAATGCAGTTTCCAGGCTGCGGTTGAACAAACTTAATGCGGCCACCATTTTTGTAGGGGATTTTCTGGAGTATTTGGGGCTGGATAAAAACAATCCCCGTTTCCATGTCATTCCCAACTGCATCGACCTTGAATATTGGCGGCGCAAAACGCCGAGCAGCACCGGGAGCCAGCTCACACTGATCAGCAATGCCGGCGCCAGCAAGCATAAAGGCTGGCACCATCTCATGGAGGCTATTGCCGGTTTGCCGGAAGCGGATCGGCAGCGGTTGTCCGTAGTCATGCTGGCCAGGCACGAGCCGGAGATGGCCGAAGAACTGGCCGCAGCCGGTCAGATTTGCGAGTTTCGTTTCCCCGGTTTTTTAACTGACGCGCGTTCTGAATTGGAGAAGGCCGACATCGGCTTTGTGCTTTCCTATAAAGAAGCTTGCAGCTTTGCCTGCCGGGAAATGCTGGCCATGGGTCTGCCGGTGATAACCAGTGATTTTATGGTCTTGGTGCGGAATATTGACGAAAGCTGCGGTTGGGTGACCAAAACCAAAGACGCCGCTTCTATACGGAAAGTGCTGCGCGTAATTTTGGATATGCCGCCGGAGCGACTGAACGCCATGAAGCTGGCGGCTAGACGCAAGGCGGAAGCCGAGTTCTCCATTACCGATATGCTTGAGCAAACCGACAAAGTTTATACTGAAATTATGAAAAAGTAAGCGTTGCGGTTTGTGCAAGGAACACTGCGCTAGAGGCGCATTTTAAGATACAGAGCGCCGAGCAGCGGCCGACTGTACAGGCGTAGCCGGCTAAGCAGCCAGGAGTCAGTTCGATTTTTGACCTTGAAGCGGCCGACCGCCAAAGGCGCACCGGGGCGGTTTATGCCCAGTTTGGTGGTGTAAAACACTTCAAACCCGGCGGCCAGGCCCGCTTGTTTTGCTTCTTCGCAAAAAGCGCCCCATGGCCAACAAAAGCTTCTGACTTTATGCCCTAACTCACGACTAAGCACCGCCTGACTGCGCTCCATGACTTCACCCAGACGCAGGCGCTGCGCGCTGGGGCTTTCAAATTCGCCCAGGTTGCCTTTGTGCTTTTCCACCAGGCGTTCAAGCTTTTCCACGTTGGCCGGGGATTGAAAAAATTCCAGCGCAGCGCCGTCTTCCTGGGGCACAAGTTTTTTTATGGCTTCGGTCATTTCTGGGGAAGGGATAAAGGCGCGGTTTGCCAATTCGGGCACGCGGTCAAACTCAGGCAGGCCCCAGAAGGACGGAGGTACGGTACGGCAAAATGTGCGCAGTTGTTCCTTGGGGCGCACAAAGCCGGAAAAGGCGGGCCCGGCAAACACCTGTTCATGCCGGGTAGAGTGAGCGGCGACGGATATGACCCCGCTTTTTTCCATGAGCCTGGCTTCATCCCAGTTAAAGAACAAGTCGCGCCGTACGGTGTGCCCAAGCGCGCCCTTGTGCAGCAATTTGTCGACCATGGGCAGGTCTTCCCTTGTGCAGTCGCCGTTCCAGACATCTTCAATGGTCCGGCGTAGCAGGCTTTGCCCGGCCTGCGTTCGCGCCTCGCAGTCCCGTTGATCTGCGCTGATCCTGTCGGCCACAGCAAAAATAACGCCTTTATGCCCGTATTTGCGCAGTATCGGCCAGGCGTAAACGTAGTTGTCCAAAAAGCCGTCATCAAAAGTCATTAGAAAAGATTTTTCCGGCAGCGGGGCGCTGTTGATGAGAAATTCCTCAGCCTCGGCAAGACCGATGCCGAACCAGCCTTTTTCCGCCAGGCTTCGGCATTGTTCCTCAAAAATGGCCGGACGCACGGAAAGATGGCTGGCGTCATTGCTGACGAGGTGGTGCATGAGCACAGGGAGACTTTTTAAGTGGTTTTTTTTCATAATAATTATGATTTTAGATAGCTTTAAAAAGAAGCTGCAGCATCCAAAATCAAGAACGCTTAAGCTGACGATTTCAAGAGCGTTGCGTAAATAAATCGGCTATCAGATTTCCAGCAAGGTCGTCTTATTTTGTCCGGGGGAAGAGTTTTCTTCCGGCAGGCGTTTTTGGGCCGGAAGTGTTAATCCGTCGATAAGCCCCATAGCCAGGAAGAAGAACGCGGAATTCCAACTGCGGTGAAAGCCGTACCCGCCAAGCCCGTTGATCCAGTATAGAATGAACATCAGCAGCGGAGCGAGAGCCAGGGGATATTTTTTGATGCCGCCATAAATAGTGCGCGCGGAAAGCACTAAAAATACCAGAAGTCCTGCCAGTCCGGTTTCCACCATAATGCCCAGAATAATCTGGTGTGCATTCCAGAAAACGTATTGCGCCCGGATATCCGGAAAGCGCATGGCATTTTCCGGCAAATTCAGGTGCGCCTCCAGGGTTTGGCGGAAACTGTCCACTCCAAAACCGAACAGCGGCGATTTTTGGAAAACCTCCCAAGCGGCTTGCCAGATATCTTCGCGGCCGTTGAGCAGAAAATCCCAGGAGCCCCTAGTGATCGTGGAAACTATTCTTTCACCGCCCAGCGCCGCTCCTGCGGCTAAAACTGCTCCGACCACAATTAGTATCAGTATTCCCTGCTTGCGGGAATGTTTGAAGAAAAAGAACATGGCGACACAGACCGTGCCGACCAAGGAGAAAACAGCCGCGCGAGATTGACTGTACCAACACAGAATAGTCAAGATCGCCAACAGGGCTAATAAAATAAATTTTGCGCGCTGCTTGACCATGGGAAGCAGTCCCATACTGACAGCTGCGCCTAGCGCGGTGATCAGGCCATAGCGGTTAGGGCTGTCATCATACATTTTAAGCTTAGCGCCGTTCATGAAAAGAGCATTAAGCGTTCCTGCGTCGAAGTATTCCCAAAGCAACATGCAGATTGAGGCCGTAGCGCAGACTGCGGGCAACAACAAGAGGATAAATACGGCTTTGCGGTCCAGAGAGGTTGAAGCCGCGCAGCCGATACCCAGGCAGATGATCCAATCAAAGGTTTTAAGCCCTTCACCGCCATAGTCGGTGAAGTACCACGAAGCGAGCGCTATGAGCGGGAAGCACAGGGCGATATGTAGTTGTGTGGAAGTTAACAGGCGATGCCGGAGGTTGGCATCAAAATAGAGTTGTATGATTACGCCGAGTAAAGCAATGGTTCTTGCTTCTTTTACACTCCATTCCAGAGCCAGGCTGGTTAGAAAAATGCTGTAGCAACCCGGGAATGTGTATGTGCGCATCCAGGCTGTAAAAGTAGTTGCTGGGATCATTTTTGCTTTTGTAACCGCCCAAGAATATTGTCTTTAATAATTGGCAAGACCGGGAAGATAAGGTATCTCCTTTTTCCGGTCAAAATTTATAATGGTTTACAAACGGATTGGCAATTGTTTTAAGCCTGCCCCCGCGCTCGCTGGTGTTAACAATTTGCGGTGGCGTTCAGGATCTGAAAATAAAAGGTGCGGCGAAAAGTAGAAGATGAAGATTATTTACGCTAAAAAATTTCGTTTTCCCAATGAATCCGCCAATGCGATCCAAGCGCTGAACATGTTGGAGGCTTTTTCTGCATGCGCGGATCAGGTCTGTTCATTTTTTTCTTTTGACAGCAGCCTGGCAGGCGCTCCGGAGTCATTTTTGCGGACAGCTTATGGGCGGGAACCCGGTAAGTTGGGCGCGTATACGGTTGCGCCGCCGGCGTCGCGCGGGTTGCGTTATTCCCTGTGGCTGGCGCGGCATGTTATATCCGCTAAACGAACATCGCTTATTTATGCGCGGGAGGTTTCAGAGGCCAGGCGGGCGCTGTGGTTTCGCCATTTACATCTACCGGCGCTGCCCCTTTTTTATGAAGCGCATAAGTTTAATCTCGGCAATCAGGATTCGCCGCTTTGCCTGGAAGATAAAAGGAAAGAAATCAATAGATTTTTATCACGGGTAAACGGAGTGATCTTTATTGATAAAACATTGCAAGAACACGCTATGGAGCAATTTAAATTCCATGCGCCTTCATATGTGGCTTCCGCCGGTGTTGATGTAGCTATGTTTAGCCGGCGCGCGGCCGAGTTGCCTTCATCTGAAGTGCTTGTCGGGTATTTTGGGAAAATGGTTGAGGAAAAAGGGGTTATGCTGCTCGCAGAAACCTTGCGTTTTTTGCCGGAACGCTACCGTATCCGTTTTATTGGCAGTGTAAGTGAAAACAATAAATCCATTTTATTGCGCGTGGCCGGCGCCGGCGCATCGCGGGTCGAATTCACCGGCAGGGTGCAACATACGGAACTTGTAAAGGCTATGGCGGGTGTGCATATTTCCGTAGTTCCTCAAATTTTGAATGATCAGTTCTTTTCTCCTCTTAAGCTGCTGGAGTCTATGGCCATGGGCCTGCCGCTTGTCTGCACGCCCATACCGCACTTAAAGCATGCTTTGCAGGACGGAAAACACGCTTTGTTTGCCGAAGATATGTCCCCGGAAGCCCTGGCCAAGGCCATTAAAACCTTGGGCGACTCGCCCGCGCTGATGGAGAGCATGCAGCGGGAAAACAGGGCTTATGCCGAGCAGTTTTCCTGGGAAAAGCGCGCGCAGGGGATTGTGGAATTCATGAGGGATGTAATCTCAAAAAAAATGGTCCGGTAGAGCCTTTCTCGTGACTAGGCTGCGGTTTGAAGATCGATTTCGCTGCCGGAAGGAAGCGAATTGATACGAGCCGGACTTTAACCTTCAGGATAATATACAGCGCTTAAGCACAAGCCTCGGGCCGGGGCTGTAGCCGGAGAGAGGCCTCGATCGCCGGAGGCGATAAGGCCCGGCACATCCGCGCCGGCTAATTTGCCGCGCCCGACTTCCACCAGCAGCCCCATAATATTTCGAACCATCTGTTTAAGGAAGCCGTCTCCTTCTATCCGCCAACAAATGAAGTTTCCGTTCCAGGTTGGGTCGGGATCCACATAGCAGGCAATGGAATAGATGGTGCGGACAGTGTTTTGTTGTGGCGTGCCTATGTTTTGCAAAGCGGCAAAGTTGTGTTTGCCGATGAGGTGCACGGCGGCCTTTTTCATGGCTGTAAGGTTCAGCGGTCCGGTGTTCCAGACAAACTCGCGCAGCCTCGGCGGGGTAAAGGCGCGGTTGAGCCATAGGGAATAGGTGTAAGCTTTGTGCGTGCAACTGTATTGGGCATGAAAATCATCGCTTACAAACCTGGCGTCCAGAACGGCGACATCCGGCGGCAGTTGAGCGTTGATGGCGCGCAGCCAGTCAATTTCTGTTTTTTCTTCCGGAATATCCACATGGGCGGCCTGGCCATCGGCATGGACGCCGGAATCCGTGCGCCCGGCGCCGTGCACTTTTACTGTGCGCCCTGCAATACGGCTGATCGCGGCTTCGATTTCCGCCTGCACAGTGCGCGGCTCGGGGTAGTGCGGGTGGGCCTGCACTTGCCAGCCTTTAAAATGAGTGCCCACATAGGCGATGGTTAATTTCAGGCGCATGCGGCGGGCGATTTTCAGCTAAAGTGTTTTTCCGAAAAGACCGCAAGGCGGAAGATTGCTTCCTGCCTTGCGGTCTGCAAGTGTGTTTTTAAAGGGCACAGAGTGAGTCTTTATTCGTCATCCGCATTTTTGGTTTTGCTTGCGGTCCGCGTTTTCTTGGGCTTTTCTTCGGAGGAAGGCTCAGCTGTTGCGGTTTTCTTTGCTGCGGTCGGTTTTTTTTCAGCAGCCGGCTTTTTTTCTGCGGCCGGTGCTTTTTCCGTCGCAGCCTTCTTTTTAGGTGTGGCCTTCTTGGGGGCGCCAGCCGCATCAGCCGCGGAGGCGTCGATTTCCGTAACCACAGCCGCATTATAAATCACATCCAGCGCTTTTTCAGTCAGCATGCGATCGCGCAAGGAGTAAATAAGATTCTGCTCAATATAATATTGTTTAAGCGCTTTGGCCTCCATGCCGCTGCGCTGCGCAAGGTTTTCCAGGCGACGTTCCACTTCTTCGGGCGTCACATCCAGTTTTTCATTGTCCGCGATAGAAAGGAGCATGATCTGGCCTTTGACGTAGCTTTCCGCATCTTTGCGGGCTTGCGCCTTCAACTCGTCGCTGACTTCTTCCGCCGCGGCTCCGCCTTTGGCTCTGGAGTTGCGGTATTTTATTTCATCAACAACCACATTGGCATGATGCTCCACCAGTGATTCGGGCAGGGGATAGTCAACCGCATCCAAGAGTTGCTGCAAAAGCTTGTCCTGGGCCGCTTCCTTGGCTTCATTTTTGCGGTTTATCTGATAGGAGTCGGCAATGCTCGAGCGCATTTTTTCCACAGTGCCCGCACCCAGGCGCTGAGCCAATTCTTCGCTGATCTCGGGCACCTTGCGCTGGGCAATGCCTTGCAGGGAGACTTTCAGCAATAAAGTCTTGCCCGCGATATCCTTGTTGACCATCTCTTCGGAAAAAGTAATTTCTTTTTCGCCGCTTTCGCCGGGCTTCAGAGTTTTGATCAGCTCTTCCAGTTCCGCAACAGCTTCTTCCTTGCCCAAGATGATCTGATAATTGGAGGCGGTCATTGACTTAACGGGCTCGCCATTTTCAAAAGCGCTGAAGTCAACATAGACGACTTCACCATCCGCCGGCGAGCGGGCTTCCTCCACAGGCACTATTTCCGCAAGGCTTTCCCGGATGCGGGAAAGCGTGTCTTCAATTTCTTGCTCTTGCACTTCGGCCTTGTATTCTTCCACAGCCAGGCCTTTGTATTCGGGCAGCTCAAAAGTGGGGAACACCTCGAATTCAATGGTAAACTTGAACGGTTTGTTGCGTTCCGGGTCCTCGTGGTCCAGTTCCACTTTGGAAGCCGGCTTAATTTTCAATTCTTCAAAAATTCGGGAAATGGAGTTATCCACAGTGCTGGTCATGGCTTCGCTGTAAACTTCCCGGCGATAACGGGATTCAATGAGGCCGGGAGGCACCTTGCCTTTACGAAATCCCGGCAGGCGCGCTGATCTGGTGTATTCAGCCAGGGCGGCATCAATGGCCTTATTGATATCCGGGGTGGGCACGGTCACCTGAATTTTTTTCTTTACCGCTGAGAGGTCTTCAACTTTATATTCCATGTCCAAACGACTCCTTGCTCATTTCATATTAATTTCGCGTCTGTTAACGACGACGTCTGCGTTAGCGAAACTCGTCCGCAGACTGAAAAGCATAGCGAGTTGGTAGCCGAGGCGGGACTTGAACCCGCAAACCCGTAAGGGCGCCAGCTCCTAAGGCTGGTGTGTTTACCAATTTCACCACCCGGCCCGACTGTATAGCCCGCGTATAGCGCGTTCGTGACATTGCCATACAAAGCGCTGCATTTCAAGCATTTTTGCAAGCATAAGCCCCTGCGTTCAAAAAGGCGGGTCCCGGCAGAATTGACGGCGCCCGCCATTACGTAGCGGGCGCCGTTTTTACAAGGTCCTATCTAGTCTTTTTAAGCTTGGGCAACAGCCGGGCGGTCGGACGTCTTGGCCGGTTTGCGGGGTTTGCGGGCGATCTCTTCAGTTTTCGCGAGCGTGCCGTGTTCTCTTTTAGGGCTACCGGTTGTTTTTTGGGCTTTCAAGCTTTCTTTGCCGAACGCCAGAGGAATGATTTCCTCAAAGCGGCTGACCGGGATCACTTTGATCTTGGCCAGCAATTCCGCCGGAATTTCTTCCAGGTCCTTGGCGTTTTGTTTTGGGATGGCAACGCGTTTAATGCCTCTGGCCACGGCGGCCAGAATTTTTTCTTTGATGCCGCCCACGGGCATAACTCTGCCGCGCAAGGTGATTTCACCGGTCATGCACAGGTCCGAAGCCACGGGTTCGCCCGACAAAATGGAAATGAGCGCCGTGGTCAAGGTTACTCCGGCTGAAGGTCCGTCTTTGGGCGTGGCGCCGGCCGGCACGTGGATATGAATATCCTCATCTTCGGCAAAACCGGGATCAATGCCCAGCTTGGCGGATTTACTGCGAATGTAGCTCACTGCAGCCTGGGCGCTTTCACGCATGACATCGCCGAGCTGCCCGGTGAGAATAAGTTTGCCTTTGCCTTTCATTACCGCCGCTTCCACATAGAGCACTTCGCCGCCGTAAGGCGTCCAGGCCAGCCCTTGAGCCAGCCCCGGCATGGTCATCCGCTCTTTTTCGTCATCCAAAAAGCGCGGCGCCCCTAAAAGCTCCTGCAAGAGTTCCGGCGTAACCCTGTAAGGACCGGGTTCATTTTCAGCCTTGCGACGGGCGAGTTTTCGGCACACAGCGCCCAATTCGCGCTCAAGGTTGCGCAAACCGGCTTCACGGGTGTAGCCGTCCACAATTTTGCGAACCACAGCATCAGCCATGCTGACTTCCTTGGCCTTGAGCCCGTTTTCTTTGATTTGCCGGGGCAAAAGGTAACGCTGCGCGATTTTCAGCTTTTCCTGCATGGTGTACCCGGGCAGGCGGATAATTTCCATCCGGTCGCGCAATGGCGGCGGCACAGCCTCAAGGTAGTTGGCCGTGCAGATGAACATGACCTTGGACAGGTCAAAGGCCAGGTTCAGATAGTGGTCCGTAAACGAGTTGTTTTGTTCGGGGTCGAGCACTTCCAAAAGTGCTGAAGCCGGGTCGCCGCGAAAATCAGTGCCCAGCTTGTCGATTTCATCGAGCATGATTACCGGGTTGCGGGTGCCGGCCAATTTCACGGCCTGGATAATGCGGCCGGGCATGGCGCCCACATAGGTGCGGCGGTGTCCTCTGATTTCCGCTTCATCGCGCATGCCGCCCAAGGACATGCGTTGGAATTTGCGTCCCAGGGCCCTGGCAATGGAGATCGCGTTCAGCCCGAGACCGCCGGTCCCCATAACTGCCAGCCATTCGCCGTCTCGCACAGGGCCGGCTTTGCGCAGGGCGTTGTAGACAGTCAGTCCGGAACAGGCATGCGGCGTTACAGTGTCGGGATCCAGACCTTCGACATCCACCAGAAATTTCGGGTCTCTGACCAGAGTATGGGTCGCGTA
>RCMY010006160.1_pt1 | contig 10079 bp, 13 predicted proteins | sample 2041341 | NCBI WGS metagenome assembly RCMY01 (sample SAMN09708234, study PRJNA481090) | Marine sediment metagenome, whole genome shotgun sequencing project.
AAGTCGCGTCCAGATCGGGAGGCGGCGGATCATGACACATACATTTCCTGCTACTCTGAGGAGGGACACACCTTGAAAAAGCATCTGCTTAGCACCAGCGCAATCGCCCTGGGCGTTGCCATGGCAGCACCTGCCGCGGCCCAAGAATGGGACGTTTCGTTCGGCGGCTTCATGAGCCAGCACATCGCCTATGCTGACGTCAGCGGTTCGGCCAACACCGGTCAAGACCTCGATGGCGTCGACATTCATTCGAGCACTGAGATCATCTTCACTCCCTCGATCACGCTGGACAACGGCCTGACCTTCGGTGTGAACGTGCAGCTGGAAGGCGAAAACCAGGGCACAAACCTTGGCCACGGTACAAACCGGGGTTCGAATACCTACATCGACGAATCCTACATGACGATCAGCTCGGACACCATGGGCCGTATCGTTGTCGGTTCGGAAAATTCCGCCGGTTACACGCTGATGACCAGCGCGCCGGTCGTGACCTCGATGGCGATCAACTCGCCGTCGATCTCCACGTTCGTTCCATTCAGCAACGCGTATCCGGGCGGTTTCCGTCAGGCCGGTCTGTCGTCCTTCACCGAGGTTGCTGGTAACAACGACGTTCAGCGTCTGACCTACTACACACCGTCCTTCAATGGTCTGACCCTCGGCGTGTCCTATGCACCCACCGGTTCCGTCAACGTCGGCAACAGCTTCGGCGTCGACAAGAACGACAACGTTCTCTCGGACATCTTCGACATCGGCGTGAACTACAGCCAGACTTTCGGCACGACCAGCGTCACGCTGGCCGCGCGTTACGGCGTCGGCAGCCAACCGAACACGCTCACCACCGTTACAGGTGCTGGTTTGGACGGTCTTGATGGAACGGCTGACGATGTAACGGCGACCGTTGTGAATACCGCAAGCGATCCCGAAACTTGGGGAATTGGCGCACAAGTCGGCTTCGGTGCCTTCACCGTCGGTGGTTCGTACGCAGAGAACGACAATGGAGCCGCTGGCGGCGTGGGCGACAACTCAGGTTGGAACCTGGGTATGACCTACGACATCGCTGGCCCATGGTCTGTCGAGCTCGTGACCTACCAGGGTGAGCAAAAGGTTGCAGGCGGAACGAAGGCTGACTACGAAGCCTATCGCATCGGCGCAAGCCGCGATCTGGGTCCGGGCGTCGACTGGGACATCTACGTTGTTCAGGTCGATTCGGACAACGGTCTGGTTGGCGCGGCACGCCGCACATCCAACGGCACTGTCATCGGTACAGGCATTAACCTGTCCTTCTAAGGCTGGTTAAGGCGGAAATAAGCGGGAGGGGTGGCAACGCCCCTCCCGTTTGTCTATTTGCAGGGCTGACACGCAACTTGGCAGCAGGCGCGACAGATGAGTAAATCCCAGATCAAGACCTCCGCAGCCTCCGGCGCCAAGCGGCCCGTGCCCAAGGCCAGTATCGTCTGGCTGGCGTCCTATCCCAAATCCGGCAATACATGGGCGCGGATATTCCTCGCCAATTACTTGGCGAACGCGCAGGAGCCGGCGTCGATCAACAATGTCCACCGCTTTGCCATGGGCGATTCCATCACCAAGACGTATCGAATGGTGGCTGGCAATCATGCTGTCGACCTGAACGATGTCGATACGACGCTGCGCCTGCGCGATGGAGTTTTGCGCGGAATTATCGGCAATGGTGCAGATGTCAATCTGGTCAAGACCCATAACATCCGCGGCGCTGCACACGGGGTTGAGCTGATCCCGGCGAAGTATACCCGCTCCTCCATCTACATATTGCGTAATCCGCTGGACATGGTCCTGTCCTACGCGCGGCACTACGGCACCGATGTTGCACAGGCGGTTGAGACGATCGGTCGCAGCGACAACGCCAATGCCAGCGATGGCGCCGCCGTCTGGCAATTCCTCGGCAGTTGGTCCGAGCATGTGAACAGCTGGACCCGCGATGCGCCCTATCCTAGCCTCGTACTGCGCTACGAGGACATGCTGGCCAAGCCCGAGAAATCCTTTGGGGCGCTAGTGCAGCATCTGGGCCTGCCGCTGGACGACGAGCGTCTGGACCGCGCGATTCGCTTTGCCAGCTTTGACGAGGTGAAAGGGCAGGAGGCCAAGAGCGGCTTTGCCGAGAACCCCGGCAAAAGTGCCACGTTCTTTACCTCCGGCAAGGCAGGTGCGTGGAAAGAGGCGCTGACCGAGGATCTGGTGAAAAAGATCAAAAGCGATCACCGCGATACGATGAAGCGTTTCGGGTATCTGTGAGATGAGCAATCTCAAGCGGATCATCTGGATCGCGTCCTATCCCAAATCGGGCAACACATGGATGCGCAGCCTGCTGGCGCATTATTTCATGCCCCCGGGGCAGGCGCCCGACATCAACAATCTGCGCAATTTCACCACCGCAGACGTGCGGCAGGATTTCTTTGATGCCGCCAATGGCGCCCCTTACAAAGGGGCGGATATGGCCGACTGGATGCGCGTGCGCCCGCAGGCCCTGCGGCTGATCGCGCAATCGCGACCCAACCATCATTTCGTCAAGACACATTGCCAGACGATCCGTATGGCCGGGCAGGATGTGATCCCGGACGAGGTCACTTCCGGGGCGATCTATCTGGTCCGCAACCCGTTCGATCTGGCCCCCAGTTTTGCGCGGCACCAGTCTGCTGATATCGACACTGCCATCGACCGAATGTTGAACCCTGATACCGTCATGGGCACGCCAAACGGCATCTTTGACGTGATGGGCCGCTGGGATGATCATGTCTGGTCCTGGACGAACGCGCCGGGCCTGAAACGCCGCGTCATTCGCTATGAGGATCTGCTGAAGAAACCCGGAAAGGAGATCCGAGGGCTTCTGGAGGTATTTCTGGGTCAGAAGGTCGATGCCGCCAAACTGGCCCGCGCGGTCAAGGCAACGACCTTTGCCAATATGCAAAAGCAGGAGCGTGAGCTGGGGTTTTCAGAGCGCCCCGAGGGTATGACCAGCTTTTTTGCCAAAGGGCAGGCGGGCGTCTGGAAGGACGATCTGACACCTGCTCAGGTGGGTCGGATCCGCGCCGCGTTCCTGCCGACGCTGGAAAAATACTATCCTGAAATGCTGCGCGAAACCGAACAGTTTGCCGCAAGCGCCTGACGCGCGGCGCGGGTGGACCTTGCGCGAAGCACGACTATATCAGACGCAGGACAACCTAAGGTGATCCAGATGAAAACAGCCTATATGACGTTACTCGCGGCGACCTTCCTGACCGGGCTGGCCGCATGCTCGCCGAATGTGCCTGCTGGATCGGCGACGCTTGGCCCCAATCCTGCGCTGGGCGGCGGCACGTTTACGTCGCCGGGTGGCATCACGGTTGCGGTGGATGCGCGCAACATTGACGGGCGGACCGGGATCTGCGGCGTTTGGGCCGAAAGCGCCAGTCAATCGGTGATGACGCGCAATTCCGGCCCCAAAATTCTGGATAGCGGCGGTGTTTCGCTGAACGGTGAAGGGGTGGCACAGGGCCTTGGGTTCTTGCAGAAGGTTGAGCCGGCCACTTCTTACGCGGGGCTTGAGGCCAATTGCATCACCACGGACCGCGTATGGCGCGTGGGAGACGAGAGGCGTGCGCTGCAAATTCATTTGCCACGTCAGATCGTCAGGAACGAACTGGATGGCGATCTGGACGGGGGAGGCATCCTTATCTGGTTCCGTCCCGGCGGTCCCAGCGCACATCCGTCGGATAAAAAACCGTGGACCCATCTGAACGGCACCGGCGTATCTGGACCTCTGAGCGAATAGGTTGGCGGCGGTGCGCTTAGATCGGCACCTCCAGAATCAGGAACAACTCGTGGTTCCACTGCGTTGAAACATGGCCTTGTGGGTCTGAAAACAAAGGAATGAGCCATGGTAGACATTACCAGCGTCGGCGGCCTGATCGTTCTGATATGCGATGTATGGGCGATAGTTTCGATCTTCGGCTCGCGGGCCTCCGGAGGTAAAAAAGTGCTGTGGATCGTTCTGGTCCTGCTTCTTCCCATCCTCGGATTCATTCTGTGGCTGATTTTCGGCCCGCGCACCGGGCGAGGCAACACCTGATGCCTCAGCGCCAGAGAGGCAGCGCCCGTGTTCCGATTGGGATCTGGCCTGCGCTCAAAGGCGTTTGGCTGCTGATCGGTGAAAAAAATCTGAACCTGATAGCATCGGGTATTGGTTTCTTCGGCATACTCGCAGCTTTTCCGGCGATTGCCGCGCTGATTGCGCTATGGGGGTTTGTAGCCGATCCCGGACTTGTGGCGGGGCAGGTATCGGAATTTACGACACTTTTGCCCGACGAGGTCGCTGATTTGCTGACAGCGCGTGTGGCCGAGTTGGTGGCGGCGGATGCGACCACATTGGGCTGGGCCGGCCTGTTGTCCATAGCGGTTGCACTGTGGTCATCGCGCGCCGGGATCGGCGCGCTGATCGTGGGCCTGAATGCGGTTTATGGCGAGAAAAACCGGGGCGGCGTGCGGCATATCATGCTGGCTTTTGGCTTGACCGCCGCGATGATTTGCCTTGCGCTGGCCTGTTTTGCGGCGTTGGTTGTGGCGCCGATCATGCTGAGCTTCCTGCCGCTTGGATTCATGGCGTCGCTCGTGGCCGAGACGCTGCGGTGGACTGTTGCCATCGGTACGGTGATGCTGGCGCTGGGTATGCTCTATCGCTACGCCCCTAACCGCCGCGGAATTGCGCGTGCCGGGTGGATTACGCCAGGCGCGATTGCCGCCACCGTCCTGTGGGCGTTGGCGACATGGGCGTTTTCGATCTATCTTCAGAATTTTGGCAACTATAACAAAATTTACGGCTCTCTTGGCGCTGTTATCGTGCTGCTTTTGTGGCTGTATCTCAGTGCATTCGTCTGCCTGCTGGGCGCGGCCCTGAACGCAGAGCTGGAATTGCAACAGCGCAAGGACACAACGCGCGGCCCCGCCAGACCAATGGGCCAGCGGGGCGCGTTCGTGGCAGACAACCTGAGCCGGGACGCTGAGCGTAGCGGATGGGAGTAGCGAGGCGGAACGCTATTTGCCCGCCGGGCCACGCCCCCGTGCGGCATAGGCGGCGTTGAGGCCTATGATAAAGGCCTCTGCCAACGGAGGCATGGCACCGGGCTGTGGCGGCGTTGTGGGATTGCTCAGCGGTGAGTGCGGCGCGGCGCTGGCTTCGTGCTTGGCAGAGGATGAGGCCACGCCGAATGCTATCAGGCCGAACCCGATGTAAACTCCTGCGAGGATTAACGCAGCCGCCAAGGCGGAATATGCATCCTCAAGCAAAATCCACGCGGCTGATGTCAAAAATCCAACCCCTATTGCGACGAAGATGCCTCCGGCAGTAACGACAAGGGCGCGCCTGATGGCGCGCGCCGAGCGGTCTTTGATTGCGGATACAAGGCCCATTTCAGGGATCAGCGGCGAGATGTGGACAAGATGCCCACGACAAACCCCAGGGCAGCAGCCATGCCAAGCGACAACGCGGGTTTTTCCTGAACAAAGTCATGCGCCTGAGCGTTCAGGGCATTTGCCTGTGCTTGCGCCGCCGATATAGCGTCAGCGCCCCGTTCGCGTGCCTGATCGAACCGCTTTTGAGCGGCATCGGTCATGCTATCACGCTGAGCCTTTGCCATCTGTCCCAGAGTTTCGGTTATCGCACCGATGTCCTGACGCAATGTGGCGATCTGGGCCTGAAGGTCATCGCTGTCGGGCGCTGTTACTTTGGTTTGTGCCATTTTCTGGTCTCCTGAAACTTTAACGTTTGTCAGACATTGAAACGCATCGGTAGTCGATTGGTTCCCGCTGATATTTCGCGGTGTGCCGGAACCTCAGCGAGTGGCAAAGCGTTTTCGCTTCAACCACGCTAATTTACCTCACTAAATCACCGAAATTCTACAAAGAAGGAGATCATTATGCTGTACTGGGCCGTCGTTTTCTTAATTGTTGCGTTGGTGGCCGCCGTATTTGGCTTTGGCGGCATTGCGTCGGCGTCTGCGGGGATTGCACAGATCCTGTTCTTTATCTTCATCGTGCTGTTTCTTATCGCGCTGTTTGCCCGTGCATTTCAGGGTAGGGGGCCACGCTAATCCCCGTTTAACGGGTTGTCTACCGATCTGCCTATGCGTTTATGTCAAAGCCACCGACAAGGAGATTGTCGGTGGCTTTGTTCATTTAATCCAGGCAAACCTAGGCTATTTTAAGCGTTTCCGTTGACGAAAAGAACATCGCCTGACTGACAGCCGAGCGCACCTGATCTTCGCTATATGGCTTGGCAATCACAAAGGCCGGCTCGGGCTTGTCGCCGGTCAGCAGGCGTTCGGGGAATGCTGTGATGAAAATCACCGGAAGATCGCCTATCTGATCCAGCAGTGCCTTAACCGCGTCGATTCCGCTGGAGTTATCGGCCAGTTGGATGTCAGCCAGAATAAGGTCGGGCGTTTTATGTAGACCCAACTCAATCGCAGCATCGCGGGTGCGGCCGATACCGGTCACGTTGTGGCCCATAGACGTGACGATGCTGTGCAGATCCATCGCGATGATGGCCTCGTCTTCGATGACCAAGACGTTGCCGGACATGCTGTTTTCGATATCTTTTCGCGCTGTCGCAATCAGATCCTCGGCATCGGTCGTGCTGATATCCATGATCGCGCCAATTTCCTTAGGGCTGAATTCTTCGATCGAGTTCAGCAACAGCGCCTGCCGTGTGTCCGGGGTCAGACGGCGCATGTGATCCTGTGCCGCTGTCTCCAGATTGCGCCTGACTGGCATATCCGCGTCGCCAGAGTCCGGCGCGCCCGCGCTCTGCCAAACCAGACGAAACGCGCGGAACAGAGCCACGCGCGGCGACGGATCATGAGCATAAGCGGCGCGATCCTCCAGAATCGCCTCAAGCGTTGCTGTCGCAAAAGCGTCGCCGCTTGACTGGCTGCCGGTCAGCGCACGCGCATACCTCCGCAGATAGGGAAGGTGGTGCGCAATCTGCTGAGAGAAATCCGGCTGTGTGTCAGAAGTACCCATTGTTGCTCCGTATTCGTTCGATATATTTCGGTGTGTGTGAGGAACCAACTCGCCATGTCTGCGTTTGGTTCCAAGTGGGGTTAATTAAATGGAATCTCTGCGGTAACGATTGAGGCGGCAAACTATGGATTGGCAGACGTGATGACGACAGGCAAGAGTGATGAAGGTCAAAGCGGCAGCAAAACGTCGCAGGCGCAGCCAAAACGCGATCAGATTGATGAGAGTCTCAGGCGTGTCTATGATGACATGCTGGACGATAATGTGCCGGACAGGTTTGAAGATCTGCTCCGGCGGTTGCGTGAGCAGGACAGCCAAAAATGATACAGAACAAGGTCGACGAAAGCGGCGATCATTTAGACCCGCGCGACGAAATCATCACGCACCTCAAACCCATGCGCGCCTTTGCATTGTCGCTGACGCGTGACATGGCCCGCGCGGATGATCTGGTTCAGGATACTGTGGTAAAAGCGTGGACCAATATCGATAAGTTTACCGTCGGCACTAATATGCGGGCGTGGCTCTTTACCATCTTGCGCAACACGTTCTACTCCGAACGGCGCAAAGCCAAGCGCGAGGTCGCCGACGTTGACGGCGCCATGACCGAGCGGATGTCGGTCAAGCCTGCCCATGACGGGCATCTGGCCCTGACTGATTTCCGGCGCGCGTTCGAGCAGCTTTCGGCCGAGCAGCGCGAGGCTTTGATATTGGTCGGTGCGCAGGGTTTTGCTTACGAGGAAGCGGCAAAAATGTGCAACTGCGCTGTCGGAACTGTCAAAAGCCGCGCCAATCGCGGGCGCAAACGCCTGGCCGAACTGCTGCACATGCACGAGGACGAGGCGATGGAACTGACCGATCAGGCTACAATAGCCGTTATCAGCCGGAACCCGGGCGCAATGTGACGATGGACCAGCTTCGTGCGGAAAGAGCGGCGACGCCTGAACAAGGGTGGCAATCCTTGGGGCGGCGCAACGCTCTTTTGCCGCGCGTTGCGCTGCTCTTGACGCTTGCGTTGTTGCCGTTGGGGATCATTGCTGTCGCGCAGACACAGCGTGCGGTAGATACAACGCGCGAGACGTATCGCGCCAGTCTCAGCGCGCAGACCTCTCGCCTTGCTCAGCCCGAACGTGAGGCGATCCAGAGCGCGCAGGGCATCACGCGGGGCCTGGCGGATGCGCTGGTGGTGATGAAGCCGGCGGATTCCGTCTGCACCGATCTGATGCGCTATTCCAGTTCGCGCAACGACCGGGTTGTTTTCCTGGGATTTGTCGATACCGAACGGCGCTCGCAATGCAATAATTTCGGAAATTCCTACGACTTCAGCAATGTGGACACCGTGCAAGCCGCGATGCAGCGTGGCACTTTTACCATCAGTTACAATCCGTCCGGCGGGGCCAGCCGCAAGCCAGTGGTGATCGTGCAGCAACCAGTTTTTAACGAGCAGGGAGTGTTCAAGGGGTTCGTCAACTTGTCCGTGCTGACCGAGGATCTGGTGGCGCAGCGCAGGGCTGACCGCATGTCGGAAGACGCCGTGCTGGTCACTTTCAACGATACGGGACAAATTTTGACGGCGGACCGTCCCGCCGATCAAATAGATGCATTTCTACCGGCTGACACCTCGCTTGCCGATCTTGTTGGTGGTGGAAAGCAGTTGTTCACAGAGAAAACGCATAGCGGCGCGCTGCGTGAATTTGCTGTGGTGCCTATTATCGAAGGCAAAGCTTATGCCTTGGGCAGTTGGAATCCGGCCCGCCCGCAGATACGCGACCGGGCTTTTTCCACGCTTACGCTATTGTTTCCGCTGTTGATGTGGCTGATCAGTCTGGTGGTCGCGCTGGTTGCGATCCGGTTGCAGGTTATTCTACCGGTGCGCATTCTGGGCCGGCAAATGCGCGACTTTGCCGAGGGACGCCGCGTGTTCCGCAGCGATGCGCTGGACAGCGCCCCCAGCGAACTGCGCGAGATTGGCGAGACGTTTGCGATCATGGCGCAAAAGGTCATCCGAGACGAGGCCGATCTGGAAAACACGGTTCACGAGCGCGATGTGCTTATCAAGGAAGTGCATCACCGTGTCAAAAACAATCTTCAACTGATGTCTTCGATCCTTAGCATGCAGGCCCGCACGGCGCCGTCGCAAAGCACGCGCCTTGCGTTGCGCAAGGTGCAGGACCGCCTGACCAGCCTCGCCGCCGTTCACCGGGGGCTATATGAGACGCCGATGGTCAGCCAGGTACGCGTCGATACGCTGTTGGACGATCTGCTACGCCAGTTGGCAACGCTGGGTGGTGGCGCTTCGGCGCCGCTGGAAGTTGACTTCGATTTGAAGCCGGTGGTCCTGGTGCCCGACCAGGCCGGCCCGATGGCGATGCTGGCTGCCGAAGGCTTTACCAACGCGCTGAAATACGGCAGCGCCGGGCCGGATGGTCGTCGCATCATCCGCGTGCGCCTGTTCCCGGACCCGGACGCACCGGGTATGGTTGTGTTCGAGATATCGAACACCGTCGTACAAGGCCTGCAGGAGGAGGCAGAGCAGGGGTTGGGCCTTAAGCTGATTCAGGCGTTTTGTGCGCAATTGGACGGCCGCCTCGTCAACAACGAAGAAGACGGCGACTGGTATGTCTTGCAAGTCCGTTTCAAGGTGCAGGAGTTTGAGCCGGAACAGCACACGCCGCGTGTGTGACGCAAGGCAAGGAAGGCTGCGATGCTGGTCACACGCGATGGCGAAGGCGCGGGTAATTGACGCGGCCGATCTGGGCAAGCTGTTTGATCTTCCCGCTGCCGAAGTAGCAGCGGCGATGCGGCTGTCCGCGTAATTTTTATTATTGCACCGGTTGCGCGGTCAGGACGCGCGGCTGAACCGCACTCCTTCAGGCATATGCGCATCCAGCACGCTGGCGACGATCCGGGTCAGTGCGCGGCCCTTCGGCAACAATGTCAGGTCCTTGTCGTCCAGCTCTACCAATGCGCCAAAGCGTTCGGCTATCTGCGCCAGATCGCTATCCAGACCGGTAGTCACTTCGCCATGGCGCGCGCGCAGCGCCGCGCGGTCAATC
>RCMY010006161.1_pt1 | contig 10078 bp, 9 predicted proteins | sample 2041341 | NCBI WGS metagenome assembly RCMY01 (sample SAMN09708234, study PRJNA481090) | Marine sediment metagenome, whole genome shotgun sequencing project.
GGCCCCTCAGGAGTCAGTAGTTGCGCACCGAGTGCCTCTGATGCATCCTCGACGATCGGGATGTCGAACTCGTCGGCAATGGCGGTAAAAGGCTCCCATCGAACCGGGTGCCCCAAGATGTGAACGGGTTCGATCGCCGCAGGCAACGCGAGGCCCCGGGCGGCGCGTCTGCGAATGTCTTCCAAGAGCAGTTCGCCGTCGAGGTTCCATGTATCGCGCTCGGCGTCGATGAGCAAGAGATCAGCCCCGGTATACGCAGCTGCATTCGCCGAAGCAACGAACGTCAGATCCGAAACTGCTATCAGATCTCCTCGGCCGATCCCGAGTGCAAGAAACGCCAAGTGCAACGCGGAGGTTCCATTGGTCGTCGCAATCGCATACCGGCAGCCGACCCACTCTGCCATCGCCACCTCGAAGTCGGCGACGAGTGGTCCGGCGGTGGAGATGAACCCGCCAGAGATTGCCTGCTGAACCGCTGCAAGCTCGGGCTCACCCAGGATCGGTTCGTTCAAGGCAAGGTGCTTCAACGCAGGTACCTCGTCGGATCATCATCGAGACCGGCGGCGTCGATCCAGCGAGCCATCTCTGCGAGCCCGTCCCGAAGTGAGATCGTCGGATTCCAGCCGAGGCGCCGGTTGGCCAACGAGGGATCGGAGAGAAGTTCCATGACCTCGCTTCCAGCAGGTCGAAGTCGGGAATCATCGGTAACCACTTCACACTCGGCGCCGGTGACCTCTTTGCACAGTTCGACCAGTTCGCCGATCGAGACGGAACTACCCGTACCGAGGTGAATGACGTCGCCAGACTCGATGTCTGCGTGGGCCATTCGCACGAAACCGTCGACGGTGTCGGTGACGTAGGTGAAGTCACGACGTGGCGTGAGCGAACCGAGCTCGATCGACTTCACGCCGGCAAGCATCTGTCGGAGCACGACAGGAATCACGGCGCGCATCGATTGCCGCGGCCCGTAGGTGTTGAACGGCCGGAGGGTGACGACCGGACACTCGAAGGAACGAGCGTAGGACTCCGCCATCTTGTCGGCCGCAATCTTGGACGCGCTGTACGGCGATTGGCCCTGCAACGCATGCGTCTCGCGAATCGGAACAGTGGCCGGCGTTCCGTACACCTCGCTCGTCGAGGTATGGACGACTCGGCGCACACCGTGCCGAAGCGCTGCGTCCAGCACATTGAGCGTGCCGTTCACATTCGTGTCGACGTAGGACCGCGGAGCTTGGTAGCTGAACGGGATCGAGATCAACGCTGCGAGGTGAAACACAAGCTCGCTTCCAGCGACGAGATCGGAGACAAACCCGGGGTCTCGGATGTCGCCCAGAACCGCTTCGATGCCCTCGAGGTCTTCGAAGTGATCAAGCCAACCCAGCGAGCCTTGTGAGTTGTAGTTGCACAACGCCCGAACTCGGTGACCATCGTTGCGTAGCCGTTCGACCAGGTGGCTTCCGATGAAACCGTCTGCTCCGGTGACCACGATCACGTCATCATCCATGGTGGAGTTCTCCCCTCGCCTTGGCGAGTTCCTGCGGTACACCCACGTCCATCCAAGGTTGGTCGAGGGGCGTTGCACCGATGACACCGCCCGAATCGGCGATGCTGGCAATCAGGTCTGGCATGTCGAAACGACCTCGCAGCGGCACGTGAGACAGAGCGGATTGACGCATGGCGTGGATCCCAGCGCTCACCACCCAGCTCGCCGTCGGCTTCTCCGTGAGACCTACGACGTTCCCGCCGTCGGCATCGACCACACCGAACGGCACCTGATGGCGATGGACGGTTGTCCCGATCGTGAGTTCGGCCCCCGATCGTCGATGACGATCGGCGATGCCTCCGAGCGATGACGACGTCACGAGGTCACCGTTGAGGACCAGCAGCGAATGCTCCGGGTCCAACGCATGACTCGCAAGCATCCCGAGCGCGCCGGCTGTACCGAGCGGTCGATCATCATCCTCGACCAGATAGTCGATGAAGGCACCGTGCTGCGACCCATCCTTGAAGTGATCCTGGATCACGTCCCCAAGGTAGTTGACTGCCAGGAAGATTCGGCTTATCCCATCACCGACGAGCTGGATCACCAATCGCTCGAGAATCGGCCGTCCACCCACGTGAAGCATCGGCTTGGGGGTCTGGGCCGTGAGGGCGCCGAGCCTGGTGCCGCGCCCGCCGGCCATGATCACCGCAGTCACCGGACGAGACTCCCTGCCGGTCAACGACCGCAAGGAGTGGATCGCAACGACTCGTCCCGATTCGATCACTGGTACCGCGGTGAAGCCTCGCGCCTGGATCAGATCGAGTACGAAGACTCGGTCGTCTGCAGGAGTGACCACGACGGGCGACGTGTTGACGAACGGATGAACATCGTGTTCGAGCATTGCTCCCGAGATCAGCGCGCGTCGGACGTCGCCATCTGTGAGAATCCCGCTGAAGTCCCCGTTCGGTTCGCACTCGAGGCAGAGTCCCAGACCACCTCGATCGATCGCGCTGAGAGCCTTCAGAAGTGTGTCGCCGCGACGGATCGAGATTCGGTCGATCATGTTCATGCCTTGGTCCCTTCGTCGGGATCGACGTTGATGTCGTGGAATCGCTTCATCGTTCCTGCCCCGGCGCCCACGAGAGCCCGCACGATGCGGCGTGCAGATTTGCCATCCCCGTACACGGTGGGTGCGAACGGTTCCATGTCGGTCTTGTGATCGATGGCCAGACGGAGACCGTGCTCGATGGAGGCGTGATCGGTAGTCGCATCGAAGACTCCATCGGCACGAGGCCGTCCGTCTTGACGAGGACCGATGTTCAACGTCGGCGTCCCCAGGAACGGGGCCTCGATCAGGCCTGACGACGAGTTTCCGACGACGGCCATGGCACCGTACGTCTCGACATGAAAGCCCGAGGCTCCCAGGGAGTCCACGACTCGAACTCGGTCGGGATACGTTCGCGCCAGTTCTGCACACGCAGACCGAAGCGCTACGCCGCCGTGATCTGCATTTGGAAGCGTGACGAGAAGTTCGATCGCCTCGGTCGCCAGTCCTGCCTTGACGATTCGTTCCATCACGGCGACATCGTTCTCAGCCCCGAGCGTCACCGGATGGTAGGTGATGAGGAGACGTCCAGTGCCACGGGGGGAAGCCTCGATCCTCGTCCGATCCTCGAGAATCGAATCAAGTCCGAGTGCCCCGACGGTGATGACATTGTTCGGGTCCTCCCCGAGCTGAGCGATCCGCCGAGCGAACTCTGCCGACGCAGGGAAGTGCAGGGTCGAGAACTTCGTGATGGCATGCCGGCACGCGTCATCGATCGCTCCCTCTGTGGTTTCACCTCCATGGAGGTGAGCGAGTGGCGTCTGAGAGAAATGACACGCCATGGCAAATCCCAGCGCCTCGAAGCGATCACCGAGAACGAGGGCAACATCGGGCCGCCAGCTCATGAGTGCAGCCGCCGAGGACTCGATCGAACGAGCAGCAGCGCCGGCAGTTGCCTGCCAGCTGTCGCCGTCGACGTCTTGGCTCGGTTGCAAGATTTCTTGCGATGCCACGATCGGCATCCCATCTCGCTCGATCTCTTCGATGGTCCGGCCGTGAGCCGGCGCGAGATGTGACCCCGTGACGAAGAGTCCGAGATCGACTTCATCGCTTGCGATGAGTTGCCGAAACAGCGGACGAAGGATCCCGTAGTCCGATCTTGAACTCGTGAACGCAAGTACTCGCTTCACGTCGGCTCGCTCATTGGGGATGGTCGGCGAGGTCGCCACTCTGCAGGGCTTCCCCAGCGACCAACGAGCGGGTCAGCCGACGTCCTTCATAGCTGGTATCGGCCCCGACTCCGCCGCCAGGCCGGAGAGCGATGAGATCAGATTCCTTCAGCACCGAACCGATCTCGAGATCTCGCCCGGCATGCAGGCTGCGCCGAACCACATCGCGATTCGCGATCTCGGCTACGTCGGCCGCCTTGCATCCGTTGCCCATCGCCACCTCCGCTGCACGCACGGCAGCCATGTAGAGGGCCAGGCCTTCGGGGTCGACCGAGGCCTGATGATCGGGTCCGGTTCCCGAGACATCGAGCGTGAGGTGCTTTTCGATGATGCTCACCTCCAGCGCTGTGGCCATGAGGGCCGATTCCAACCCGACAGTGTGATCGGACCAGCCGACGACCCGACCGAAGCGGCTCCGCAGCTCGGCAAGCACGCGCAGGTTCGAAGCCTCGAGGGGCGCAGGGTATGCCGTGACGCAATGCAGGATGGCGACAGCAGACGACGGTTCGAAGAGTTCGAGCGCCCGCTCCACGTCCATGAATGTCGAAGCCCCACTGCTCACGATGACCGGGAGACCCGTGGCGGCAGCCGCTCTGAGCAGGACGAAGTTCGAAATGTCACCCGAAGAGATCTTGATCGCCGGAACACCGACGTCGACGAGGAGTTCGAGGCTGGCGGGGTCAAAGGGGGTCGACATGAATGCGATCTGCCGGTCATGTGCGTGGCTCGCAAGCTCTGCCCATGCAGAATCCGGAAGAGTGAGATCGGCCAGCATCGAGTGTTGGTCGGTCGCTCCGACCGCCTTTTGCTGATACTCGGCTGTCGGTGCATCGCGAGTCACCAACGCGTCGGGAGTGAACGTCTGGAACTTCACGGCATCTGCTGATGCATCTGCAGCCGCATCGATGAGTTCATGTGCTTTGGTCGTCGATCCGTCGTGGTTGACACCTGCCTCGGCGATGACGAACACAGGCGCTCCGGCCCCGACCTGCCGATCGCCGATGGTGAACGAACTCGTTGCCTGCTCAGTCACGGTCTTGCTCCCAGAAGTCTGGCTGGGGATCCAGCCGCTCTCAATCCGTCATCGAGATCATCTCGAAGTACCGAACCGGCACCGATGACCGCACCCGCTCCGATCGTCACGCCCGGCAGCACAACGGCCCCAGCGCCGATGAACACATCTTCGCCGACGACGACGTCGCCACAGAGGATCGCTCCGGGGCCGACATGGCTATGTGCACCGACGACGACGTCGTGCTCGATGATGGCACCCGAGTTCACGATCACGCTCGACCCGATCGATGCACCCGCACCGAGAACCGCACCGATCAGGACCTGTGAGTCGTCAGCGACCAGCGCCGTCGGGTCGATCATCGAGAACGGATGCCGGACACCGACGATCGCGAATCCCTCGCCCTGGAACCGCTGATGCACATCACGTCGAACTCGGGCAGAGCCGACGAATCCGATCCCGTTGAGGAAGCGAGTGGACGAAGGCTCCAGGCGAAGCGCAGCCTCGTCGTCGATGGCCAGGCCCGGGCCGACATGGCCGTCGATCGGCAGACCGAACGCTGCCGCAACTGAGCGCGCGTGGCCACCCGAACCGAGAACGTACACGGCAGTCTGGCTGGGAGCAGTCGTGCCACTCCTGCTGACTGACAGCGCCGATACTTCCGAAGTCATTGCCTCGGCCTCCCCATGACCTGCATTCCCTCGGCGATGATGCCGGACAGCCAGCCCGCAGCCACCACGGCGTTGGCGGCGACCGCCACCATCCGAACCCTGGGCTCTGCCCGGCCCGAGGCCCCGCGTCGATCGATCGCTTCAGCGCCGACCAGCCCGGCCATCGTGCTTGCCACCGCCGCCTTGGCGCCCCATCGAACCAGTCCCACTGCCGTCGCTCCCATGACGAGGAGGGGAACGAAGACGAGGACAAGCTGACGGTTTTGCGGGCGTTCTCCGGTCTGCCGCCAGTAGCGAACCTTCCATCGTCCGAAGCGGTGGTATTGGAGAAGCAGCCCGGTCAACGAATGCCGCGGGATGTACTCGACGTCGGAGTCGGCCTCGAACCACACCACACCGGACCGACCAAGACGACGGTTCAGTTCGAAGTCCTGATTGGTCTCGAACTGCTCGGACCAACCTCCGACCGCTTCGAGGTCACATCTGCGGAAGCTGCCGAGATACACCGTGTCGACAGGACCGGATACCGAACCTGCCTTGCGATACCGAGAGAGACCCATCGCGTGTCGATTGTTCAATGCTCGCTCGATGCCTCGACCCGTTGTCGACGTCGAAGGGGCGACCGCCACCTGGCTCCCCCCTGCGACGACGACAGCCGGGTTGTCGAGACATCGCACCATCCTCGTCACGTAGTCGCTCGGAATTCTGGAGCGAGCGTCCACTCTCACAACGATCTCGCCCTCGGCCCACAACAACCCATGATTGAGATTGGATGGCGTGAGCCGGTCGGGATTGAACTCGACAGCCGCCCGTCGGAACCCGGCTCCGTCGAGGGCGCGTTTTGCCTTGTCAGCGGTGGCATCGGTCGATGCCCCATCGACCACGACGACTTCGATTCGCTCCAACGGATAGTCCTGGGCGGCGACCGACTCGATGGCTCCGCCGATGTCGTCCTGCTCGTTGCGTGCCGGAATGATCACAGTGACGAGAGCGCCAGCGCTCGAGGGGCTTGCAGAAATCATCATGTGGCCGCTTGCATCGGGATGGATGTCGTTGGCGTCATGGTGTCCCATCGGCATCGGGACTGGCCGATTGAGCCATACGACCTATTGCCATGCTCAACACCGACCGTCGCCGACCGATGGACAATCATGCCATTCGACTCGACCCCCTCCGACCGCTTCGTGGTCCAGAGTCCACTGCAGGTCCTGATGGCGACGGAAGCTCGTAGGCACTTCGGAGCGGACGGGTCCGCCGAACTCGTGATCCTGCAACCGGGTGAACCGGGCGCAGTCGATCAGATTCGCCGCGTGGTGGGGGCCACGAACTGGCCGACGGTGATCGAATCACCGGAACGGTCGGGATCGCCAATCGCCCAGGCCCGTTTCGTCCGCTCGCTGGCGAAGCGGCCCGTCGAGCGGCTCTACATCGGTGACGGCCAGCGGCCGCTCATGCTCCACCTCGCAAATCGCCACGGCGGGACCACAACAGTGTTCGACGACGGGCTTGGTACCGAACGCCTCTGCAAGCTGCGCAGATCGGGTCCTTCGGCTCGCAGCTCGTTGAAAACTCGGATGGCCGGCTTGGACGCCAGGCAGCCCGAGAGACTCCGCCTCTTCTCCATGTTCGACCTCGAACTCGCGCCGCAAGATTCGGCGATAGCGAACGAGCTGTCGTCGCTCAGAATGCGCGCCGGCGAGGTGGACGTCGATCCCCACCGAACGCTCCTCCTTGGCGGCTGCTTCGTCGAACTTGGTGTCATGACGCGAGCAAACTATGTCGAGATGATCCGTCGATCGATAGAGACGCTGGACGGGAACGTCGAATATTTGCCACACCGGCGCGAGCCAGAGGACGGGATCACGGAGCTGCTTTCCGAAACCGATGCTCGACGAAGTTCACTGGAGGGACCGATCGAATGGTCGGTCCTCGAGCAAGGGACGATGCCCGGCCGATTGGTGTCCTACGTGAGCACGGCTGGCTACACCCTGTGGCGAATGTTCGGCAATCGCGTCGATTTCTCGACCTTTCGCCCCGATCCCGGGCTGGCAGACGCCCGTTGGCTCGAGGCCAACGATGTGTCTGGATTTCTCGCTCGTCAGACTGGCGGGCACTTGACGGTGGCGCCGGCGCCCTAGCGTCTGGCCGTCCGATTCGGCTGCACTTCAGCCGGCAACGGCCCTGGGGCGAGCAGGCTCCGCCGCAGGCTCGGATCGATCGGACATCGCCAGGACCAGATGCAGCGCCCGGCCACCCAGAGCAGCTGCAAACAAGCAGCGAACGGCAAGGCCACCAACACCCATGGGAAGCACCACACCGAGGGTGAATCCTGCCAGAGCGATCAGAGCCGCCAGGCGAAGCTGATCAGCTTGCCAGGGGACCTGCAGAGATCGACCGGCGACAAGGCGAAGCTGCACAGCCCACAGCACATAGGCTCCGGTGGTTGCGACGGCGGCTCCCGTCATACCGAAGTGCGGAATCAACACGAGATTCCCAGCGATGTTTGCCGTTGCACCGGTCATCGTCGAGATTGCCAGGAGCCGAGTCTCTCGACCGATCATCGCAACCAGTGACCCACCCAGATAGACCGCCATCGGGAGCGTTGCGAGAGCGACGACGGAACCGACTCGAGCCAGCTCATCGAATCGGTACGAGGGAGGAGCAAGAAGTCGCACGGCAACCGGTGCGCCCAAAGCGATGGCGCCACCGATCAGCGCTGCGATTCGGAACATCAACGCGCCGGTCTCGGCGAGGACAGATGCTTGCCTGCCCGGCGCTGCCCCCAGCACCATCGGGGACCACGCATTGTTGACGGCAAGTAGCGCCACGATTCCCAGTGATCCCACGAGGTAGGCGATCTGGTATCGGCCAACTGCTTCCAATCCGAGCATCCGCTCGATGACGACTCGGTCACCGGTCGTCACCACGAGCCCGGCAACCGAATGCACGACCATGGGGAGCGAGTAGGCCAGCATCGAAGTCACGAATCTTCGATCGGCCAAGCCTCGAAACTCGGGTCGGAGGTGTACGACCGAGACGATGACCACGACCACCTGGCAGAGTGCGACCCCTCCGAGATAGGCGGTGGCGCTGTCGAACATCATCACCGCGACCAGTCCCGTGACCTGCGCTCCGAGCGACGACATCAGCGCGACACCGCCGAACCACCGAACTCGCTGCTCGGCTCGATGGAAGGCCAGGACGCCGAACTGCATCGCTCGCGCCAGGCCGGTCCCGACAGCAATCTTCAAGAGCACGCCGTACCCGACACCGTCGAAGATTCCGGACCACCACGATCCTGAGAAATGCGCAAGTGCGATCACACCCGGGCTCGACACCAGAAGGAGTCCGACGATTTTGCGCGATCTGGTCGGGCCGTCGGAGCCTTCGAAGTACTCCCGCGTGATCGCTGCCGGCAGACCGAGAGCGGCGACATAGGCGAGCAACTGAGTGACCAACTGTGCCGCGGCGACCAGGCCGATCTCCGAGGCACTGAGCCGGCGAGTCAAGAGCGGAATCACCGCAATCGCCGAAAGCGCCTGAGTTGCTGTGACCAGCAAGTAGATCGAGCCACGAGAAGCAAAGGTTTCGCTGGATCTCATCCGACTCGACCGCACCGATCTCGCCGCACGTTGCTACGCCGTTGCCGGCAATTCTTCGCTCGAGATGCAGGGAGCAGTGTCAACGCCCGTCACCTCTGACCACGGCTCGAATGGTTCTGATCACGATCGACAGATCTACGGCCAAGCCCTGCCGCCGCAAGTAATACAGGTCGTACTGAAGCTTTTCCCGTGCATCGTCGGCATCGGATGCATAGCCGTACTTGACCTGAGCCCAGCCGGTCAGACCTGGTCGGACCAAGTGGCGCACGTCGTAGTACGGGATCTTGGCCCGAAGCTCTTCGACATAGACGGTCTGCTCAGGTCTGGGTCCGACGATCGAGAGATCGCCTCGAAGGATGTTCCAGATCTGAGGGAGCTCGTCGAGGTGTGATCGGCGCAACAGTTTGCCGATCGCCGTCACTCTCTCATCGTCGGCCGACGTCCACACCGATGGACCGTCGTCGACCCTCATCGAGCGGAACTTGATCATCGTGAACGGCTCGCCACCCTTGCCGATCCGCTCCTGCCGGAAGAAGAGCGGACCCCGATCTGACAGGAGATTCGCGACGAAGACGGTTGGCACGAGTACCGCCAAGAACGGCAGCGCCAACAAACCGATTGCGACATCGGCGATTCGTTTGGTTCGGACGTACCGAGCTCGATGCACCTCGCCGATGTCGAACAAGAGCGACACCCGCTCGAGATCCGCGACAGGAATCTTGCCGAGGTATTCCTCGGAGAACAGCGAGACTGTTCGAATACGTATCCCCCGCTGGTGAAGCTCAGCGGCCTGTGTGACGACTGGGCCGCTTCCCTGCGCTGCGATGCTCAGCACGAGCACCTCGGCTTGGGTGGCGGCGACCGCTCGAGCGAGTGCTGTTTCATCAGCTGAGGTCGACTCGCCGGGTTGGCTGCTCGACGCACCGGGAAGCCGAGATGGAGCGCGGGTGATCAGAGAATCATGGTCGGACGATGGCTGCCAGCATGGCCTGGAGCTTGGCTCGTGTCTCGATCAGCTCGGTGGCGTCCGCCACGG
>RCMY010006162.1_pt1 | contig 10077 bp, 5 predicted proteins | sample 2041341 | NCBI WGS metagenome assembly RCMY01 (sample SAMN09708234, study PRJNA481090) | Marine sediment metagenome, whole genome shotgun sequencing project.
AAGTGCTCAACCTCACGCCCGATTTTGACAGTTGGATGCAGGAAGACGCCCTCGAGCCGGAAATCATCGAAACTCGTATCTCCGATATGGCCGATGCTGATTTTGAAGCGAAAATGGCTCAAGTCGAAAGCGAAAAGCCCGGCGTATGGGCGCAGATCGAGAAATCGATCCTGCTTGAATTGCTCGACCATCACTGGAAAGAACATCTGGCCACTCTCGATGCGTTGCGTCAGGTTGTGTTCCTGCGCGCTTATGCTCAGAAAAAACCGCTCGACGAATATAAGCAGGAAGCCTTTGGTCTGTTCGAGCGGATGCTGGAAATCATTCGCGAAGGTGTGACCAAGACGATTGCGATCAGCCAGTTCCATCAGGAGGAAGAGCTTGTGGTACCGGACCTGCCGGAATTGCCAGACTTTCTGACCACGCATATCGATCCGCTGACCGGTGAAGACAACAGCAACGACATCGACGGCGGCACGCTGGGCACTGTGTCATCATCCTTGCCGCCGCGCCAATCCGGCCAGTTGAACAATCCGCAGGATGATCTCGAGGGCAGCAATGTCAGCCGCAATGCTCCATGTCCTTGTGGTTCGGGACGAAAATATAAACATTGTCACGGGAAGTTTTGATCTGATTTCCCGGCGGCAGTGCGGAGGCTGAGGTGGCGGTCGGGATATTCGGACTGGCCATCCTGTTTGCGCTGACCGCCGCGCTATATGCCAGCGTCGGATTTGGCGGCGGGTCTACTTATATAGCCCTACTGGCGCTAGCTGAGCTTGATTATCGGGCGCTGCCGGTCGTTGCGCTGCTGTGCAATATCATCGTCGTGACGGGTGGAACGATCAGGTTTCAGTCACGGGGCCTTATCGACTGGCCCAGGATCTGGCCGATCCTGCTGCTGTCCGTGCCAGCGGCATGGTTCGGCGGCCGCATGGTCCTCGCGCAGGACAGCTTCATGCTGCTGCTCGGCCTGTCGCTGGCCGCAGCGGGCATCTTGCTTGTCATTGAACCGTTTATCAAGCGGGCAGGGAGGCACTCCGGAAACGGGCAATGGAGCGCCCACCGGCTGTTCGCCCCCGCCCTCGGCACCGGCATCGGCTTTCTGTCCGGCATGGTCGGCATCGGCGGCGGCATTTTCCTTGCGCCGCTTCTGCTGCTCACCCGCTGGTCCGATAGCCGCCGTATCGCTGCGACAGCGAGTGTGTTCATCCTGGTGAACTCGATCGCGGGTCTGGGTGGGCAGTTGATGAAATCGGGCCTCAGCAGCGGCGGCGAGGCTATCCTGGCCTATTGGCCGCTGTTCGTCGGCGTCTTGCTTGGCGGGCAGATCGGTAGTTTTCTGGCCAGCAAGGCGTTGCCGGAGATATGGATCAGGCGGCTGACGGCGTTGCTGATACTCTATGTGGCGGTGAGATTGTTGTGGATTTGAGGCATTTTTCATCAAAAAGTCAGGATATAATTGCTTGCACAGACATTAAAAATCATCTGCGACGAAAAATGTTTCCCGATCGCGTCGGATTGCTCCGATGCCAGATCGTGAACCGCTAGAAAGGCAGATTATCATAATTTGCAAAGAAACTTGTCCTGCAATGGCGGCCAAGTCTTGACCTGAGCGGGCTGTCCTGCCTCTATACCGATCAAACTTAGATCAGGGGTCTCGTCATGACACTTTCACGCATTGGTTTTTCCTTGTTGCTCGGGGCCGCAAGCCTGAGTTTGACGCCCTTGGCTTTGGCCCGAGAAACCACAGCGGACACGGCAGTTACGGCTGAAGTGGGGCCACTTGATGCAAAATTGCGCGCGCTCTACGAAGCCGAAACCGAATGGCGGCACCAGGAATTTCATCTGGTCAAGGATGATCAGCGCTGGGTCCAAGGAGATCGCTTTCCCAGTGCAACTGCCGAAACACAGGCAAAACGACTGGCCTATTGGCAGGACGTGCTGCGCCAGCTTGATGACATTCCAGTCGATCAGCTTTCGCAAGAGGAACAGGTAAACGCCGCCGTTTTCCGCCAGTCGATCTGGGAGCAGGTCAACAGCCTCGAGTATAGAACCTATGAGGCGCCGTTTAACAGTGACACGTTTTTCTGGGGCGGTCTGAACCCGCGAACGGGTTTTTCCGACGCTGATGCCTATCGGGATTATCTTGGTCGAATGAAGGATCTTCCCCGTTATTTTAACGAGAATATTGCCAACATGCGGGCGGGACTGGCGCGCGGCTATACGGTGCCACGGGTCGGTATCGAGGGTCGTGACACGACCATCGAAGCTTATACCTTGGCGGGTGATGAAAACCCGTTTTACGATGCCTTTCGCAATATGCCCAATACCATTCCGGAAAAGGAACAGGCGGCAATGCGCATCGAGGCGTTAAAAACCATCGAGACTGTGGTCGCTCCAGCTTATGGCTCGTTGCTGCGGTTCATGCGTGAGGACTATATGCCGCGTGCGCGAACGTCCATTGATGCCTATGCGTTGCCTGATGGCAAACGCTTCTATCAGGATCAGATCCGTCTCTATACCACGCTTGATCTGACCGCCGACCAGATTCACCGGATAGGTCTCGAGGAAGTGGCCAGGATCGATGCCGACATGAAAGCGACGATGAAGGCGACCGGCTTTTCCGGCACATTTCCGGAATTTCTGACATTCATGCGGACCGACCCGCAATTTTATGCGAAAACTCCGCGCGAACTCTTGTCTTATGCTGCCTATGTCACGAAGAAAATGGACGGAAAGCTGAAGGAAAGTTTCAACCTCCTGCCTCGTTACCGCTTCACCATCCGGCCAGTGCCCGATGCTATCGCGCCCGTTTATACATCTGGGCGGGGCGGTCTGGAGAGTTGCCTGTTCAACACCTATGATCTGCCGTCGCGGCCGCTGTATAATCTCACGGCATTGGCGCTCCATGAATGTATCCCGGGCCACAGTTTTCAGGCGGCGGTAGCGCTGGAAGCACCCGACCGGCCAGAATTTCGCCGGGATATATATTTCTCCGGTTATGGCGAAGGCTGGGGCCTATACACCGAATGGCTGGGTACCAAGCTTGGCATGTATGAAACACCTTACGAGGAGTTTGGGCGACAAACCTTTGAAATGTGGCGCGCAGTGAGACTGGTGATCGATACCGGTATTCATACCAAAGGCTGGAGTCGACAGAAGGCGATTGATTATCTCGCGAGCCATACCGCACTGGCGCAGCGCGATGTTGAAACCGAAGTGGACCGCTATATCTCCTGGCCCGCGCAGGCTCTTGCCTACAAGCTTGGCGAGATGAGCATTCGCAAGCTTCGCGCCAAGGCCGAGGCGGAACTGGGCACCGCCTTTGATCAGAGATCATTCCATGACACCTATCTTGCGCTTGGCGCGGTGCCGTTACCCGTGATGGTATCACAGATGGAAGAATTTATTGCAGCCGAAAAGGCAAAACTGGCAGCCAGCGGGAAAGTTACGCAATAGGCGGAAACTGCTGACTACCGGCTTTCCTACAAACCCTCGCTTCTGATAAACCGGTGCCATGACCATGCTGCACCATGTTTCTGCGCTTCTGCGCGAGCGGTTTTGCTTATACCGTCCGGTCTGTTCGGCGGTTTGCCCATTGATTCTGGCGAGCCTTTCAACCGACAAGTTGATCTGTCGCCACCCGCTGTCTGGGCTAACGAGAATTTCTCTTCAACCATGTAAAGTGTGTAAAGTTTATCAGGAAAAAGGACACTTATCTGAACAAATATCTGCGCATGGCAGCGCAAAAAGTCCCGTACTCAATGCAGTCCCACACTCAATAATTTGAGTTTCTGCAATAGCTGATGGCATGGGATACAGGTCAGTGAAAAATGGCTCCCCGAGTAGGATTCGAACCTACGACATTTCGATTAACAGTCGAACGCTCTACCGCTGAGCTATCGGGGAACAAGCTCGATTCTTGACCGAGACTGTCGTTGTGAAGCGCGCCTATAACAATGTCATTTGTGTCCCGCAAGCCATCAAACGACAAATTGTTCCATGGCGATGCGATCATCCAGTGCATGTTCGGGATCAAACAGCATTGTCAGCGACTGTGCCCGGTCGATCGCGACCTTCACACGGCTGACATCACGGACTTCCTGCTGGTCGCCAACGGCGCTAACCGGCCGTTTTTCGGGATTGAGCACTCGGATGCTGATTTCCATCTTGTCCGGCAATATTGCTCCTTTCCAGCGTCTGGGTCGAAAGGGGCTGATTGGTGTCAGTGCCAAAAGATTACAGGTCAATGGCAAGATCGGACCATTGGCGGAAAGATTATAGGCGGTGGAGCCGGCTGGCGTAGCGATTAGCACGCCGTCACAGACCAGTTCTTCCATCATGATACGGCCGTTGATTTCGATCTCGAGCTTGGCAGTCTGCCGGGTTTCGCGCAGAAGCGACACTTCGTTGATCGCGGGCAGGGTGAATTTAGCCCCGGAAATGGTTTCTACTTCCATTTTGAGCGGTTTGACCTTGAAAGCCCTGGCCTTGCGCAATCGCTCGCTCAGGTCTTCCATGTGCCAGTTGTTCATCAGGAAGCCCACTGTGCCTAAATTCATGCCATATACCGGCATGATGTTGCGGCGATTGAGCATCTGGTGCAGCGTTTGCAGCATGAACCCGTCGCCGCCTAGCACAACAGCCTTGTCGGCCTCTTCGACCGGAACCCAGTCGATCAGTGATTTTAGCTTTTCAGCGGCTTCCTGTGCCGGCTGGGTAGGAGACACAATCAGTGCCCATTTTTTTTCGCTCATCCGCCCGTGACGTTCATATGACGCTCCAATATCTCTGCGGACCCCTCCAGCTGAGCATTGAAATCATGCCGCAGCGGTTTGAGCTTTAGAGCCTGTTGGAGCAATTGGTCAACGCTAGCGATACCGTCTTTACGAATGGCCGCCCGCAGGTCGACATTGGCATTGTGACCAAGGCACATATATATTTTTCCGTCGGTGGTGAGGCGTAGCCGGTTGCAATCATCGCAGAAATTATTGCTGAGCGGGGTGATCAAGCCAAGTCGCAAGCCCAGCGGTTCGACTGAAACATAGCGCGCCGGTCCGGCGCTGCGATGAGCAATGGGAGTGATTGTATAGTGATTGCCCAAAGGAGCCAAAAATTCATCGGCGGAAATATGTGCAAGCTTTCTGTCCGCACCGACGTCGCCCAGAGGCATGCTCTCGATGATCGTCAGGTCATGGCCATTTTCCGCGCAATATTCAGCCATCGGCAGAAGGTCGGATTCATTAAAGTCGCGAACCGCAACCATATTGATTTTGACGTGGATGCCGGCAGATTTGGCGGCCTTGATGCCATCAAGCACGACATTCACATCGGCACCACGGGTGATCTCCGAAAACCGCTCAGGATCAAGCGTATCCATGCTGACATTGATCCGCCTCATTCCGTGGACCGCGAGATGATCTGCATATTCGGTCAGCAGTGAACCATTGGTGGTGAGGGTCAATTCTTCCAGTTCACCAGACGCCACTTTTCTGCCGAGCCGCTGGATGACATCCTTCATATCCCGTCTGACCAGAGGCTCGCCGCCGGTCAGACGAATCTTGCGAATGCCGTGACCGATGAACCGTTCGGCGATAAGAGTGATTTCTTCCAACGTCAGAAGTTCTGACTTCGGCATGAAAGTCATCTTTTCGGACATGCAATATTGGCAGCGAAAATTGCATCGGTCAGTGACCGAAATTCGCAGATAGTCAATTTTGCGTCCGAAACCGTCTTGCATAGGGCGCCTCATGTTGATTGAATGTTGTAGGGCTAGCGTTTTCCGAATGCGCAAGCAACGCCCTATAAAGGTTTTGCTGTTACGGGAAAAGATAGTCGCTCGCCTGAAATCCGGCGTTCCGGTATCCAGTTAAAGGAGTTTCGAGGTCCACGATCAACCCATCTTGCCAAGGCATCAGGTAGAATTCAGAAATCTGTTTCTGCTTTCGTTCCAGGAGCGCGACCCTTTGGCCTCCCAAATTACGTCATTGGGGTGGCGGGTTCATTCTGCCCGCAGATCGGACAATCTGAGCGGCCGGTTTTTTTCGGCAGGAGCAATGATCGCGGTGATTGATGTTCGCGGAGCGGAAAATGAGGGGTTGATGGCGATTGCAGAATTGGCATCGACCGCCACTGAAGGCGGGATCGCCATATTAGCGCTGGTGAACAGCAGCCAGAGTCCTCAGATCGTCGAGCAATGCTTTGACTCAGGGGCAACCCATTATCTGGATTATGCCGACGCCGGGGCGGACCTCGCCCAGTCAATCAAATATGCCTATCGCTACGCCGAGAATTTTCGTGGGGGAGCGGAACGCACGAACCACGAGCAGTCGATGCTGACATCTGCGGATTTGCAATGGTCCATGTCCTTAGGTCCCGTCAGTGAGTATTGGATTAGCGACAGTCTGCGCGCAGCGGCCAGCGAGATTGATTTTAGCAGATATCCCGCAACGGGCATATACCGCTATCTATCGAGCGAAGAACAGAAGCGCGTGCGAGGCGCCATGGGACGTCTGCGCGATGGGGCCAGACAGGCAGCTGTTCCTCACCGGTTTAAAGGTCGTTCGGTGATCCATCATTTGCACGAAACAGATGGTAGGATTTTTGGTAGAATCGAGTATCTCGCGAATAACGAAGAAGTTGATGACTGGACCGGACGGGATCTGCTCTCCGGGTTGCGGAATACAGTAGCTGCCCGCACGTGGGTAAGGCAGAAGCTGGAGACCGGGAACCAGCTAACGCTGATCGCGATTGGTCTCAAAAACTTCCGCATGATCAATGCCGCTTTTGGACGAAATGTTGGCGATCAACTGCTGCGGATTGTCGGGCATAGGTTGATGGATCAGACGCAGCGACTGTATGCAGGCTCCCAGATTGTTGCGCGTCTGGATGGTCAGAATTTTCTGATCGCTTTGGCAGATATGCAGAGCAGCGAGATTTCGGCTTTTGCGGATGATTTGTTCGATAGCGTTTTTTCTGATCTGCAATGGGAGGGACGAGCAATCCACCTTGTCGCGCGGGCCGGAGTCGCGATCGGGAATCAAGATTCGAACGAAAAAACACTGATCAGAAAAGCAATATTGGCGCTTGCCGAAGCGACAGCTGCGGACGCTCTACCGATAAAATTCAGCTCCGTTTCGGAAGCGGATGTGCATCTTGAAGAGTTGCTGGAAGACCAACTGGCCGGAGCAATGGGGCGGGGTGAAATCGTTATCGCGTTTCAGCCGCAATTGAGAGTCGCTACCGGGCAACTTACGGGTGCGGAGGCTCTGGCGCGGTGGGAGCATCCTGAATATGGATTGTTGGGCGCTTCAACCCTGTTCTCTGTCGCCGAGCGTGCCGGGGTGATGGAGTCCCTGTCCACGCAAATCCACAAACAAGCATTGACGCTGGCTGCAAATTGGCCCGAGAGCCTCGGCTTCTTGAACCTTTCGCTCAACGTGACGGCTGGGGATTTGGCTGCAGCGACTTTTGATAGTGATATTCTAGAACAGGTCGGCAAGGCAGGCTTTGAGGCGAAACGCTTAACTCTCGAAATCACAGAATCCGAACTGATCGGAAACTTGTCGGCTTCGGCCGATACTTTGCAGCGACTGAGGACGGCCGGTGTTCGAATCGCGATTGATGATTTCGGTACCGGTTACAGCAGCCTGTCCTATCTCAAGCAATTACCGGTCGACTATCTGAAGATCGACAGCGGACTAACCAGCGATATCAGCGGTTCGCCCAAAGACCAGGTGGTGGTGCGATCAATAATCGACATGGCGCATAGTCTGCATCTCAGTGTGATCGCAGAAGGCGTAGAAACCGAATCCCAGCTCGGTATTCTGGCAGAACAGGGTTGTGAGTATTTCCAAGGCTTTTTGCGCTCTGGCCCTCTATCACCGGACGAATTTGAAGCGTTCGCTTTGCGTAGCAACTAAGCGGAAACGCGTTGCGCCAGTTTCGATAGTCCCGTTGTCAGTTGCGTCAATCCATGGAGGCGGGACTTGGGATCGCGCCATTTGCGTTCAATGAACAGTTTGTGGTCCGGACGGATTCTGGCCGTTCCTTTGAGCCGTTCGACATAGTCGAGAAGACCCGGAACATTGGGAAATCTGTCTTTGTGAAAACTGACCAACGCGCCGCGCGGGCCCATTTCGATTTTTGTAATCTGCGCGTTCACGCAATTCATCTTGATGTGCATCAGCTTCAACAGATTGTCTGTCTGTACTGGTAGATCGCCAAATCGGTCGATCATCTCTGCGGCAAATGATTCTATTTCCGGAAGCGTCTTGAGGCCGTTCATTCGGCGATAAAGCCCCATGCGAAGCGACAGGTCGGGAACATAGGCCTCAGGTATCAGGATGGGAGCATCCACCGTGATCTGCGGAGAGAAGCTGTCACTTTGGACCTGGAGGCCCGAGCCCTTTGCTTTCGCTTCCAGAATCGCATCTTCGAGCATCGATTGATAAAGCTCGAAGCCGACTTCCTTGATATGCCCGGATTGTTCGTCACCCAGCAGATTGCCGGCACCACGAATATCAAGGTCATGGCTGGCGAGTTCAAAACCGGCGCCCAAACTATCGAGATCGCCTAGGATTTTGAGGCGCTTCTCTGCCTTCTCGGTAATGACCCGGTCTTTGGGTGTGACCATATACGCATAGGCGCGGGTTTTTGAACGCCCGACACGGCCTCTGAGTTGATATAGCTGGGCAAGGCCGAAGCGATCCGCGCGATGAATGATCAGCGTGTTGGCGCTGGGGATATCCAGGCCGCTTTCGACAATAGTCGTTGCGAGCAGCACATCATAATTGCGGTCGTAAAAGGCCGACATTCGCTCTTCGACCGTAGCCGGGGCCATTTGCCCGTGCGCGACAACATAGGTCAATTCAGGCGCATGCTTTTTGAAAAAATCTTCGATATCGGGAAGGTCAGCGATCCTCGGGACGACAACAAATGACTGGCCTCCGCGATAATGTTCCCGCAGCAACGCCTCACGCAGGGGAACCGGATCCCACGGCATCACATAGGTGCGGACCGCAAGCCGGTCTACCGGTGGCGTCTGGATGACGGACAGTTCGCGCATGCCGGTCATCGCCATTTGCAATGTACGGGGAATAGGCGTGGCGGTGAGCGTTAGCACATGCACATCCGACTTCATCGCCTTGAGTCGTTCCTTGTGGGTCACACCGAACCGCTGTTCTTCATCAATGATGATCAGGCCGAGCCGCTGGAATTCGATAGATTTGGCAAGCAGCGCGTGGGTGCCGATAACGATGTCGACCTCGCCGCGGGTCAGGCCTTCCTTGGTTTTCTTGGTTTCCGCCGGCGGAACTAGTCGCGATAGTCTACCGATTTTGATCGGGAAGGGCCGGAAGCGTTCTTCGAAATTGTTGAAATGCTGGCGGGCGAGCAAGGTCGTCGGCGCGATAATTGCAACTTGCATCCCCGCCATCGCAGCGGCAAAGGCCGCGCGCATCGCGACCTCGGTTTTGCCAAAGCCGACGTCACCGCAAACCAGACGGTCCATCGCCTTGCCGGACGCCATATCGGCCAGCACTTCTTCAATCGCTTGCTGCTGATCGTCTGTTTCCTGATAGGGGAAGCGATCCACAAACCCGGCCATTTCGCTGGCGTCTACCCGGGCCGGTGTGGCCGGTTGCAGAGCGCGCGCTGCCGCGGTTCGGAGCAGTTCATGGGCAATCGCCCGAATACGTTCTTTCAGCTTCGATTTGCGTCGCTGCCAGGCCTCTCCGCCTAGCCGGTCGAGCACAACGCTGTCACCGCCTTCGCCATAGCGACTGAGGACATCGATATTTTCTACCGGAACGTAAAGCTTGTCTCCACCGGCATATTTTAGATGCACACAGTCATGCGGACTCTCGCCTACCGGTATCGAGACTATGCCCTCGTATAAGCCAATGCCGTGTTCGAGATGTACAACCAGATCGCCCTGACTGAGCGCGGAGAGCTCTTCGATGAAGGCATCGCTGCTCTTGCGCCGCTTGGACTTGCGGACCAGCCGGTCTCCGAAAATATCCTGCTCGGTAAGTAGCGACAGGTCCTCTTTGCGAAAGCCGGAAGAGAGCGGCAGTA
>RCMY010006163.1_pt1 | contig 10077 bp, 8 predicted proteins | sample 2041341 | NCBI WGS metagenome assembly RCMY01 (sample SAMN09708234, study PRJNA481090) | Marine sediment metagenome, whole genome shotgun sequencing project.
GATTCCAATTTAGCACCCTTGCAATATCATACAAGCATTCAATTTTCTTACGCATAGTTAGATCTGTAGCGAATATTACACTTTTAGCATTTTCGTAAGTCCGACGAGTGAATGGGAAAACGAATTCGCCCCGCTTTGAGGCGTCGTACCACTGAGTCACATTACTTGCTCCTTGCGGGTCTTTCATGGACCTGTGTGGATGCTCTCTGTGTTTGAACAAAAGATTATTCACTTGGAAAAAGCGTCCCTTTAGAGTCAGAGCGCCCAATAGTACTAAATCAGAACCCAAATAACCTTGAATCAAAGGTGTTTGCCGCAGTAAATCCGCCCGAATCAATCCAAATATTTCATGCACTATGAATCCACCTTGCGCGAACCGACGAAATCTCTCTCTCTTGCTGGATGTGGAAACATCGAACGGATAAACACACTCGTACAGTTCTTTTCCGTTTTCATTGATGAATAGAGTGCGCGTAAAACAAAGAACAACATCTGACCTGTTATCCAATACATCGACACAACTACTTAAAAATTCCGGCAAATAGGTATCGTCATGCGCAGCCCATTTAAAATACTCACCCTTTGCCAAATGAAATGAATTATTAAAATTCCACGCGGCACCTTTGTTGACTTCGTACCGATGATACTTAATCCTTGAATCCTTCTGCTCAAAATCTCTACAAATTGACTCAGTGCCATCAGTAGAAGCATTATCTGAAATTATTATTTCAAAATCAAAAAATGTCTGGTTCAACAGAGAATCCAGAGTTTCAACTATAAAATTCTCACCATTATATACAGGCAGTCCAATACTGACCCTGGGATACATACTTGTTCCTCCACACAAAGTTTTTTTGTAATTACTCGCAAGTCGATTACCCTACAGGCTAAAATCGAACAATTTTCAGATCCTACAGTCGCGTAGCAACGCAACTTAACGTATTATTTCTGTAGAACATTCGCCCTAGGCACAAACGATCATTGCGTTAACATCCATTTCTCGAAGTATCGAATCTATTTCCTGTTTATAAACGGAATTCATGATAATCACATATTTTACAGGATTATCCAGAAGTACTTTAGGACTCGTTATTGAATGACCGGTCCCTGCAACAAACAACCCCTGTTTATGGGGATTCAAGTCTATAACGAATTCAACCGACTTTGAATTATCTATACAATTCAAGAAAGTCACTCCTTTCGACCCACCCCCCCAAATTGCAACTCGATCACCATTGATGACGGCTTTATTCAAGAACTCATTCCAAAATGCAAGCTTTTGAATATAATCTTTCTCAAATCGCTCAACGGTTTGTGCCATAGCGTCTAAACTACCTGCTGACACAGCAAGGGCATCTTCACCCTTGCTGATAGAAGCCTCCAAACAAAGAAACTGATTGCCAAAATCACTGCGAATTTCAAGCGTCTGATACCCAGCCTCCTTGAAAGCACGTATTGCAGAATCGGCACAAAAATAGGAGCAGTGTTCGTAGATAAAGTCCCAAATCCCCATATCATCCAGAGAATAAAGTACGTTCGGAAATTCAAAATACACTATTGAATCTTTCGTGCGATCAATAGCAATAGAAATATTCCTGAGAAAATCAACCGGACTCGGAATGTGTTCCAAAACATGTCTGCAACAGACAAAATCTGCCTGTAAATTGGAATATTGTTCACCGTAATAATCCTTTATATATGTAACGGAACCAGAGCCCCCATGCTCCGCTCGATCAGCTTCATAACTCGTGTCGAATCCATAACCAATATTTCGTCCTGAGTCACACAGCATCGATATGAATTCACCTTTGCCGCACCCAATCTCTATAATAACCTTTTTTTGTAATTCGTATCTTTCTACAAGGCTCTCAACTAAGTCTTCTGCGTATTTTTGAAAATGTGGTGAAAAATGCAGTGAATTTTCATAATCACCGGAATATTCAACTAGTGCAGGGTCAAATTCACTATTAAAAACATGACCGCAAGAATGGCAATATGTTAACGAAATGTTTCCAACCGGGGCATCTAAAGCAAGTTGCTCACTTTGCCATTGTATGTTGCAGAACACTGGAATATCACAGATTCTAAGAAACTGCCGCGTATCAGCCGAACTGCAAACGGTACAGGATACAACACTACTTTCGTTTTTCGATTGTGTCATAACTTATAGAGCCAGTATTTCAGGATTGAGGTTGACCCCATGAAGGATCCCGCGAATTTCGTCAACATATATTTGATTCATGACGATTACCAAATCAGGCTGATATTCCTCAAGATAATCAGGACTCACGATCCTCTGGCCAGATCCTGACATGAAGTGATCTTGACGGAACGGATTGATATCAACCACATACTCTATTCGATCACTTCCACGCAACGACGATAAAAATGATACCCCCTTCGACCCTGATCCCCAGAGAACAACTTTTTTCCCATCCTCAAAATTTTCATCAAGTACAGCTTGCCATTTCTTGACTTTGTTTAGATGTCGTTCACTAAAGCTGGCAACATAATCGCGAACGACCTGCAGTTGACGCTCATCTCCAATAGGTCGTGACACTTGTTTCGAAGTTGCCTTGGCTTCGATCGTCAGATACTGACCGTCATACTCCGAATCTAGCGACAAAATATCAAGACCTTTATCAAGGAACAATCTTTCCAAAGAACCGCTATAAAAGTATGAACAATGCTCATAATATATATCTTCATATGCGCAATCGCTAAGAATTCGCAATGCATCGGGGACTTGAAAGAACACTACAGTCCCCCTATCAGCATCAATAGAGTGCCCTACCTGATCTAGAAATTCAGAAGTCTTCGGTATATGCTCTAAAGTCATTTTGCAACAAACAAAATCACCCTGGTAATTGGCATACTTTTGAGAGTAAAAATCTTTTATGAAACTTACATCGTCAACTACATCCATTCCCTGTCGATCTTCCTGATATCCTGGATCAAACCCGATACCTTTGTTATCTCCCAACTTGCATATCAAATTTAGAAACTCACCCTTCCCACAGCCAATTTCTATTATTTCTTTTGATGTCAATTTATATTTATTAACCATGCGATCAGCCAATGCCTCATGGAATGAATTGAACGTTGGTGAAAATGCCTGGGTTTCCTCGTACCTTGATGAGTATTCTATAAGTGCTGGATCAAATGCCACATTTGAAATGAAACCACAGTCGGAACAAAAAGCGAGTTCAATTTTTCCTCTAGGGTAGTTCTTGGCGTCATATTCAGTTGCCAGTAGAATGCAACTGTTCACTGGCACTGAATTTTGAGAAAAAAATATCTCTTGGCTTCCAACTAGACAGTTGGGGCACGAAAAAGAATTAGACATCATGGCTACCTTTATTCAATGAAAACTTCCTTAGGGATTCAACATTCCGTAGACATAACACCAGTTGACTGAAGCGTGACTGACTAGTTTCATTGATCGTAATCAGTGGTGCTGCAGATAGAATTGATGTAAGACTTACAATAGTATTCGCAGAATGTGCTTAAACAGATAACAGGTTTTCAACTATTTTTACGAAATTAAAATCAAACCAAATAATAATCAAAAGTTTCGACTGATGATAAAAACGTATTAGACTATTCTCGGAATAGGGATCGGTATAATAAAACGTCCGCCACGCTCACTATATTCATTTTGCTCCTGCATTATCTCCTCGGAGAAATTCCAAGCGAGAATTAGCAAATAGTCTGGCATTTGAGTCAGAATGTCTTCAGGTGGTAAAATGGGAATGTGATTGCCGCTGAAGAACTTTCCTTGCTTGTACGGATTTTTGTCAGCAACAAAATCAATAACGTTCTTGTCAATACCAACTGATGCCATCAATGTATTCGCTTTCGCTGCAGCACCGTATCCTGCGATAGTCTTTCCATCATTTTTGATAGAATTCAGAATACCGCTCAAATTTTCTTTTACTTCATCAATGCGGTTGGCAAAGCTGGTATAGAAATCCATCTGATCGACTTTCCGATTTTTCTCATCGTCAAGCAGTTTAAGTACAGACTCTTCCGCACGATCTTTCTTTTCAATAAAAAGCCGTAGAGACCCACCATGTATGCTAGTTCTTTCAACTTTGTTTAAAAAGAGACCATGTCGTCGAAATAGACTGTCAAGTGCTGTGACGGAAAAGTAGCAAAGGTGCTGATGGTAAATCGTGTCGAACTCACAATGATCTATCAGATCTACTAGATATGGTGCCTCAATGACCGCTACACCATTGTCATTCAGAACAGTATATATCCCATCTACGAATCCATTTAGTTCTGGTACATGAGCCAACACGTTATTCGCTAGAAAAACATCGGCACCTGCCGGAAATTCGACTCGTATTTCTTTTGCCAACTCTTTTGTAAAAAAATGTTTTCTTGTATTTATACCGTCCTCAGAAGCCTTCTTGGCTGGCCCATCTGAGGGTTCAATACCGAGTACTGGAATTTCGTGATCGACAAAATTCCTGAGCATATATCCGTCGTTACTGGCTGCTTCCACCACAAAACTACCCCTGTCAAGGTTCCGATTCTTGATTATCTCCAAGGCACTACTCCTGAAATGTTCGAGTAGTGAACTTGAAACCGATGAAAAGTAAGGATACTCTGCGTAAAACAACACTTCAGGCGAAACTGTCTCGAGGATCTGAAAGAGAGAACAGTCTGTACAAAACGCCGTTGTCAGCGCTGCTGACAAATCATCGTTCTGGAGTTGCTCCTTGGCTATAAGTCTGTCAGAAAGTGGTGTGTGTCCAAATTCAACGACTGTCGTCAAATTCGTAGAGCCACATGACCTGCAGTTTTCAATTACTTCATACAGCATTTCGCTCACTCCACTATCCTATTAATTGAGCCAACGCAAGTCATCGGTTAGCATTCCCTTGCTAATTAGATGCTTGACATGATCAATTCGATTATATTTGGGACCTTCAAAATCTTCAATTTTCAGGTCTGCTCTGCAGTAGGCTTCGTACAATTGCTCTACTCCACGCCTTGCTGTCCATTGCGGTTTGAAATCTGGCAACTCAGTAGCTATTTTTTCACAGTTTACACGGTAGCACCGGCTGTCTGGGCCAACGTTAGGTGCGTATTCAATTTTGGAATCAGGCACAATATCATTAACTATTTTGGCCAACTCACTAATACGGTAATTCTCTGAAGTACTACCTACATTAAACATGTTGTTGTGAATGATGTCACGAGAAGCCTCCATAGCAGTCAAGTACGCACGGGAAATATCCTCGACATGCACCACTGGGCGCCAGGGAGTTCCGTCACTTTTCAAATAGACCTTTTTGGTGGCGTACGCCCACGCAGTCAGGTTATTCACAACAAGATCGAAACGAATGGTGTTTGATAAACCATAGGCTGTTGATGCACGCAAGTATGTCGGAGAAAACGAAGCGTCTGCCAGCTTAGACAACTCTTTTTCAGTATCTACCTTGGATTGTCCGTAGGGCGTCACAGGATTCATAGCTGATTTCTCGTCGAGAAATTCGTCCCCAGCTGCACCGTAGTTGCTACAAGAAGATGCGAAAAGAAATCGGCTAACCCCTGCCGCTTTCGCACACTTCGCAACGCGAACAGCTGCAAGGCAGTTGATCTCATTTGTTAGTTCCGGGCGGTAGTCGCCCAATGGATCGTTTGAAAGACCCGCAAGATGGATAACAGCTTCGAATCCCTCAAAATCCGACTCCGTACTCTCACGAATATCTTTGCGTATAACTTGCAGATCTGGAATTTTTCCAAGAAAAGTACTCCCTTCGAAGAGACCAGTATCCATGCCAACTACATCGTGCCCGGCCTCGAGTAACAACGGAGTCAACACCGTTCCTATATAACCGTTGCTACCTGTTACAAGTACTCTCATCCTATCAACTCCAAGTTTTCCATGGTGCGTCTCCGCCTTGCCATAGATTTTCCAGTAAATGTTTCTCGCGAATTGTATCCATGCACTGCCAAAAGGAATCGTGCTTATATGCCATTAACTCCCCATCTGCCGCTAATTTTTCCAATGGTGCGTGTTCCCACATGACGTCATCACCCTTGATGTAATCAAAAACTTTTGGCTCTAGAACGAAGAACGCACCATTGATCCAACCTTCGCTCATTTGCGGTTTTTCCGTGAATCGGGTTATTTGATCGCCATTAAATTCAAGTGCACCATATCGTGCAGATGGTCTCACTGCAGTCATGGTCGCTAGCTTGCCATGTGATCTGTGAAATTTGAGAAGTTCGTCAAGGTTGACGTCCGATACTCCGTCACCCCACGTCAACATGAATGTCTCATTACCCAACCAAGGTTCCAACCGTTTGATCCGGCCGCCGGTGAGAGTCGTGGCACCTGTTTCCACCAGATCGATATTCCACTCGGGCAACTTGGACCCGTGATTCGAAAGAGCACCAGATTTCGTGTTGATGGTCATCGATCCACGCAGGGTCGAAAAATCTGTAAACCAGCGTTTTATGTAGTCTCCTTTATAACCAAGAGCAATGGCAAAATCTTCATACCCATAGTTGTAATAGTGCATCATGATATGCCAGATTATTGGTAAACCACCAATTTCAACCATCGGTTTCGGACGGACTTCAGTCTCCTCAGCTAGCCTTGTACCGTAACCGCCTGCCAGAATAGCTACCTTCATTCTTTTATACCTCTAATCCAAAGATTAATATTTCAAGCCGCAATGATACTCCTGCATTTTTCTCTTTCCGTAGATTCATGCATTTTTGTGAGGAAGTTCATGACGGGAATGTGGGCAGGTACATTTTTTATGTACAGGAGAGTAATACGTAGCTTGACTAGCTGTTATCACAGATCACTCAACTGATCCATTGTGAATGCATCCTATGCCGGTTGTATGTAACCGTGTCTTATGAAAAGTACCGTTTGCGCAAAATCATCCTTGAATACAAATCATTCCCAGATCAATCTTGGCCTGCCTACGCAATTCATTATCGGCAAACAGTTACAAAACATAAGCTTCAAAACAGTTCAGCACTGTGGCCGCGCGGCAGGCAGCATAGGGCGATCAGTGTCGAAGTCGTATTTGCTTGTCCACCGATCGTCTAAATATTTTCCTTATGGACGCTAATACAGCTTTCTCTGCTCCACTTGGTTTCTTTGCTAAGAGCCATAGGCCTAGCAAGGTTGATGAATACACTAATGTTCCGAGTGCAATAGACAAACCCAAACCAACTCCCATGCCAAGATTTGTACTGTCAGCTTCAATGTAAGCGACGAATTTGTGTACAGTGAAATACATCAATAAAGTTGCGAAAAATGGCCTCCAAAGCACTGAGAGAAGCGTTTTCAGCTTCAGTTCGAGATTTTTCATTAATATCATGTAGTTTAGCGGCATCGTCATCAATGCAACAATCAGATAAGCCCAGGCTGCTCCGATAATTCCATGACTACTAGTCTGAAAAACAAGAAATGGCACGAGAAGCGAAATTTGCACTGCTGCTAGCAGCGTGAGTATTCTGGGCTTGCCCATTGCGAGTAGCACATGTCCGAGATTAGTTTGCATCGCAGTTACAACGCCAAAAAATGCCAGCAATTGCACTACCGGAATTATTTCGTACCATTTGTCACCAAGCAGTATTGGAATGAATATCGGAGCAGTTACAGACAATCCCATCCCGACAGGGAGGGAAAAGCAGAATATCAGACCCACTACATCAAGAAATCCTTGGCGCAATTCAGCTATGTTTTTCATTTTTGCATAACCGGGGAAAACAGCTCTGTTGATTGGAGCTATCAACTCAGTGGTTGGCATATTGGAAATTTCATACGCAATAGAAAATATACCCAACGCATGTCCACCCAGAATTCGGCCTATCACAAAATCAGCAGATCGCAATTTGGTGAAAAACAAAACATTATTTACGAACAGCCATGAAGAGAAACTAAAAAGTTCCTTGGCGGCCTTAAAGCAGAGTGTTGGTCTGTAGGGATGAATGATATAGCTAATGATTAATCCTGCGGTATGTGCTGCCATGGTTCCGAGTATAAGTGCCCAATAGCTCCTGTAGGAATACGCAACAATCAGGACAACAATAAAACCGGCAATTTTTCTAAAAAATACATAGGAAAACTCCTTGTGAAATTCCAGATTTTTTCTGAAGTCCACCATTCCGATGTTTTCAAGAGAAGTTATAAATGTACCGATCGCCAAGACGTGGAGAACAGCAACAAGTCGATCTTCATTATAAAAATCTGCAACAAACGGTGCTATAAGAAACAAGATAGTAGCGCTGATTACTCCCATACAGACATTGAACGACCAAGCGGTGTCGTAATAGTCCCGTTCACTAGTTTGTCGTTGGATCAGAACCACGTCAAAGTTGAAAGCTCTCATGAGCTCAATTAACGCAATAACTGATGAAGCCATGGCGTTAATGCCAAAATCTTCTGGAAGCAGGAGTCTCGCTAGAATAATTGTGCTAATTATCCCGATCGATCTTTCAAGTAGTTTCAGGAACACCATCCATGTGGCGCCCTTGGCCATCTTCACATATAAATCGCTCATTGCTTTAGTCTACCCAGGACATTCGGGCCTAAGAATGGCTGATTCACTGTTTGTGGCAAAATTCCCGGCTCGACTGATTCCAAACTTATATTACACAGAACGGCACTTGGCGATGTTCACGCGGCATAGTCGATATCCCTGTGCACTATCCAAGCCAAGATTTGCAAATTAGCAGCGAAAAGGGATCTATCTGTGTAAAACATTTCCATTTGACCGAAATCCGATCGGACCATTTTGGATCCAGAAAGTAACTGCTCACGCCCCTTGTTGCCACGATTCTTGGCTCGACATCGAAATCGACCTTGCAGAGTGTAAACGCTTTGCTATTTGATTATGCATGGCAACCGTCGACACAGCATCAGTCCGGGAAGAGATCGCACGCGTCGAGCAGGAGATTGCCCGTCTGAGTGAGACTGGGGAGGTATCTGATGAGAGTCGGATGCTCTTCAATACCTTGCTGATGATTGTGAATATGCTGGTGGCGATCTTCATGGATAGGTCGACAAAGAAAACCAGCAAGAACTCCAGCATACCGTTCTCCCAAACGACAGAAGACCAGAGTTCGAATACTTCGGCTTCAAATAAGAAAGGACCGACACAGAACGACGAGTCGTTCGACAACAGTCGCACCGTGGAAACTGAAACAGTCGCCAGGGTCAACCGCTGCAGTGTGCGGTGAGAATTTGTCCCAGGTGTCGGTCAGCGATTACGAGCGACGCACGTGTGTTGATATCGTGTTCGAAAAGCGCGTGGAGCATGTCGACGCTGAGATCAAGCACTGCCCGTGTTGTCATCACGTTACCAAAGGCCAGTTTCCTTCCGATCTGGCTGGCCCTGTTCAGTGTGGACTAGGTATCAAAGCTTACATATTGAACTTGTTGATCACTCAGATGGTGTCTCTCAACCGCGTTCAGAAGCTTCTCAAGACATTGATCGGACGAGCGATCTCAGAGGCGGTCATGCACAAGTACATTCTGCAGTTGCATGTGGCGCTTGAGGGCTGGGAGCAGGACGCGATCAGGCAATTGCTGGCGTCCCCGGTGATGCATGTCGATGAGACGGGGCCGCCCAGGCGTCCATGCGGCTGGATAAGAAGAATCACTGGGTGCACGTATGTTCTGCCGGAGACATCACACTCAAACGATTGCATGCCAAATGCGGATCAGTTGCGATGGACGAAATCAATACCGGCGGCGGCCCCATCATCCCGTGCTATGGAGGGATCATCATTCACGACTGCTGGGCCTCCTATTTCAGCTGTAACCAGTCTGAGGATGGATTGTGCGGATCACATTTGCTCCGGGAGCTCGAATCATCGGGGCCGCCCAGGCATTGATTCGAACGGCTATGCGTGGGCAAAGAACATGAAGCGGCTGCTCAAAGAGACATGCGCCAAAGTCTCAGCGCGCAAGCGTACTAAGGCGCCGTAAACTAATAAACACCCCAACTCAAGCGCCCATGCATCCCGCCCAACTACGTTGCTCGTCGGTTGAATGGCTGGCCATTCGCCCTTCTCGCGCCTTGCTGGACGGGCGCC
>RCMY010006164.1_pt1 | contig 10076 bp, 6 predicted proteins | sample 2041341 | NCBI WGS metagenome assembly RCMY01 (sample SAMN09708234, study PRJNA481090) | Marine sediment metagenome, whole genome shotgun sequencing project.
TAGCGGCTGGCCCAGGCGGCGAGCGTGGCGGCGACGTATTCGGCGTCGCGGGCGTTGCTAAGCAGGTGGTCTGCTTTATCCAGCGACACAAAGCTTTTGGGGTGTTTTGCCGCCTGATAAATCGTCGCTGCCTCTTCGATAGGTACGATATTGTCAACCGGCGAGTGGAAAACAAGCAATGCGCGGCGTAGCTTGCTGATGTGCTCGGTGTTAACGTATTTATCGAGGTCGTCCAGCAGCTGTTGCTTGACGTTAAATTCGCGTAGACCGAGCTTTACTCGTGCGGTACCCGCCTGCTGGATCTCCGGCACTGCGTCTTGAAACAGATGCTGCACATGGCTGGCTGTCGAGGGGGCGGCGATGGTGCACACCGCTTCGACTTCATCAATTTGCTGCGCAGCGCTCAGCACCGCCGCGCCGCCAAGGCTGTGGCCAATCAGCAGTCGCGGGGCGCTGTGTTCGGTGCGCAGCCAGTCAGCTGCTGCGATCAAGTCCTGCACATTGGAAGAAAAGTTGCTGTTGGCAAAGTCGCCGTCGCTGTTGCCGAGGCCGGTAAAATCGAAACGCAATACGGCAATGCCCTGGCGCGCCAGCGCGCGGGCGATGCGTGATGCTGCGGTAACATCTTTACCGCAGGTAAAACAATGCGCAAATAACGCATAGCTGGAGGCTGGCTGGTCACCCTCCGGCGTTTCCAGCAGACCGGCGAGTTTGATGTTTTCGGCGTTGGTGAATTGTATTTTTTCGCGGGCCATACGATTTCCTTTGTAGTGACAAGACAGCGCTTTCGAGCGCCAATTTTCATGCTGGCTTGAGAGTAACAAAATTAGCAAGCGCAAAATAGTGATCCTGCATTGCTTAGTGCTAACATAAAGCTATGCTGATTCAGCTAACCATGGCCGCCGCCAACACGCGCGTAACTGCTCGGCAAGAATCTCCATGCATGTTTTATCTATCGATGCGAATACACACGTTGTTGCTTACACTATGAAACGCCATATTCCCTTTACAGGCACCCCCAACTTTCGTGATTTGGGCGGCTATCGTGCGCGCAACGGCAAACAGGTACGGTGGAATTGTTTCTACCGCTCAGGACAGCTATCAAACCTTACTGCCGGTGATGTCGATCAGTTCGTGGCACTCGGCGTGCGCGTTATCTGTGACTTTCGCCGCGCCGAGGAGGCCAAGCGTGACCCCAGTTTATTGCCGCAAGGTGCGCCGCTGGAGTTGTTGCAGCTGAGCATCGACCCGGGCAGTGCCGCCAGTGTGTTCCAGGCATATGATGCCAATCACCCCAGGGACATCGATATGGCGCGGCGCATGTGCGCTATCAACCGCACTTTCGCGCTTGAACATCACGGCCCCTATAGCCGCATGTTGGAGGCAATCTTGCAGCTGCACGATGGTGCCTTGCTGTTTCACTGTGCGGCAGGCAAAGACCGCACCGGTTTTGCCGCAGCGCTGATTTTAATGATACTGGACGTGCCGCGCGAAGTGATTATGCGTGACTACATGCTCACCCGCGACTACTTTCTTCCCGACCGCGAACTGCAGCGTCTGACCAAAAAATATGCTGGCTCCACCTTCGCCAAACTCGATCCGGCGCGTATTCGGCCCATGCTCGAAGTCAGACCGGAGTATTTGCAAGCCGCCTTCGATGCTATCGATGAGCGCTACGCAACCAGTGAAGACTATCTGGAGGATGTGTTTGCATTAACACCCACTAAAAGACAAGCGCTGCAACGGCGTTTTCTGGAATAGCGTCGGTAGCGTACCAATGAGTCGTTCGATGCGCCGTTGCATTACAACAAGTTCGCTAAAGTGTTCACTTTTTTGTCACTTCGTATAGTTATTGCTCATCATTGTAAATTTTCGTAAGCGCAAATTGATTTGCCGTCGCTAAGCTTATAAGGTACGCCAGCTTATATCCGTAAGTAGCTATAACTGTTAATAATTTCTATGACTAATTTTAAAGTGATGCGGCGCGCACTGTAAGCGGGTCGCAGCCAATGACTAATGAGGACGAACAATGAATAAGCTGAATCTTAAAGCGCTGCTTGCTGCCGGCCTGCTGGCGGCAACTCCGTTTAGCATGGCTGACGACGTAAGCGGGTTTACGCTAATTTTTCCAAGCGTAGGAATTTACGACTTTGACAATGACCGTGGATTAGACGCCGAAACGTTTTCTAAATCTGGCGGGCTCGGTTACCAGATTGACAAGCATTGGGCGCTGGAAGGGATCTACACCGGCATCGAAACCGAAAGTGATAGCCCATTACGGTCCGGCGTACCCGCAGGGCAAAAGGTAGACTTTGATCAAATTCGCTTCGACACGCTGTACACCATAAACCCGGAAGACAGCGTGCAAGGTTATGCAGTATTTGGCGCTGGCCAGGGTGAATTTGAAGAAAAACTATTCGATGCTACCAAAAAAACCACTCTCGTCAACTACGGTGTTGGTCTCAAATTCCCAGTTACTGATCGCTTTGCGGTGCGTGGTGATGTACGCGCTTTTCGCGATATAACCGAAAATGAAACTGATGCAGCGGTCACGCTGTCGTTAAACTGGCTGTTCCTGGAGACGGGGCGCATACGTGACGATAGCGATGGCGATGGCATCGGCGACAAAATGGATGCGTGTGCCGACACGCCCGCCGGCGTGCAGGTTGATGAGAAAGGTTGTGCAGTTGATAGTGATGGCGACGGCGTTGCCGATCACATGGACAAATGCGCAGACACGCCTGCAGGCGTAGCGGTGGACGAAGACGGCTGCGCATTAGACGACGATGGAGACGGTGTGCCAAATGATCAGGACAATTGCCCTGACTCAACGCCTGGCTCTAAAGTCGATGATACCGGCTGCTACATCATGCTTGAAGAACAGGTCGAAATTCGCCTTGATGTTGAGTTTGATTTGAACTCTGCAGCAACGCGTGAAGATCACCGGCCAGAAGTGCAGCGGCTTGCTGACTTTATGACGCAACATCCGCAGTCTGACGTACAGATTGAGGGGCACTCCGACAGTTCTGGTGCGGCAACTTATAACCAGCAGCTTTCCGAGAAACGCGCCGCGACTATCGCGAAAATGCTGGTCGATGATTTCGGTATTGACTCTGCTCGCGTGCAGTCGGTTGGTTATGGCGAGGAGCGCCCCACGGCCGATAACAGCACCGCTGCCGGCCGCCAGGAAAACCGCCGCGTGGTTGCTGTGGTAACGGCTACCAAAGAAGTTCGCGCCACGGAATAAAGGCGTATAGTATTATTCAGGCCCCTTCTAAGGGGCCTTTTTTTTAACCAGGCAGTTTTGCTGTTGAGCAAAACCAAGAATGGAGTGTTAGATGAAAAAACGAATCAGCCTACTCACTGGTTCTATGTTGCTAGCCGCGACGTTGCTCACGCAAATGCAAGCGATGGCGCAGGAGCAAGATGAAGAGTCAGAGCCGGAAATGTGTGAATGCCCAGCTGACCCGAAGGTAGACAACAGCTGGATTGGTAATGTTGGTGTTGGTGTTGTAGTCACCGCGGGGAACACCGAAAACAAAAGCGCTAATGCCAACATCGATATAACTCGCGATCTTGATATTTGGCGGCATAACCTGCACGTTGACGGTTTATTTGCTGCAAACGAGGAGGGCGGCACGGCAGAGAGATATTTTGCGTCGATGCAGTCTGACTACAAACTAGGCGAGCAGTCTTATGTGTTTGGTTACGCATCGTTCGAAAAAGATCGCTTTAGCGGCTACGAATGGCAGGCGACAGCCGTGTTTGGTTATGGACGTACATTGCTGGCGACCGAAGATAAAAATCTGAACGTTGAGGTAGGTCCTGGTTATCGTGCCAGCCGCAGTTCTGAAACGTTTATTCGGGACGCAGACAACGAAAAAGTCCGCGATCCTGTTACTGGCCGATTCATTCTCAGGAAAGATAATGAAAGCGAGAATGAAGTCATCTTGCGTCTGGCCGAGCACTTTGACTGGCAGTTCAGCCCCAGTTCGAGATTCGTGCAAGAGCTAAGCGTTGAGGCGGGTGAAGACAATACGGTTGCCCGTGGTTTACTGGCGCTGGAGTCGCAAATAGCCGGCTCGCTGTTTGTGCGCCTGTACTACACCATCAAACACAATTCCGAAGTGCCGGGGGGTACCGAAAAGTCAGATACCGAAACCGGCGTCAGCATAGCCTACAATTTTTAATGTCCATCACATAGAGTGCCACGCGCACCCTGCGAAACGTAGGGTGCGCTGTGCGCATTAATCCCGGCAGTTCGGCTGCAAGTGCGCACGTATCATTCGAAGTCATCACGCACTTCCAGGCGCGGCAAGCTGACCTTAAACTCCGATCCGCGCTCGGGGATACTGTTTACCTGCACCACACCATTGTGTCGCTGCAGCGTCACCGCAACAAAACGCAAACCCAGCCCCGCGCCTTTTTGCGAAAGTGAATCGCGCGACGAGCCACGCCTAAACTGCTCGAACAGAATAGGAATATCGTCCGGCGGAATACCGATGCCGTGGTCGATAACGTACAAAAGCACTTTGTTTTTCTCTACGGCGAGTCGGGTCTGCACCACGTCATGGTTGTGGGAATATTTGATCGCATTGTCGAGTAGATTAATCAACATGCGTTCGAGTAAATCCGCATTGCCCCACACCCATGCAGGCTGCTCACAGTGCTCTCTGCGCAGGCTGATCTTCTTGCTGGCGGCGAGTTCGAATACATGCTCGCAGGCGTTGTCGAGAATCGAGTGCATATCACACTCGTAGAGATTGGCTTCACCACTCTCTGCGCGCGCTAACTGTAGAAAACCCTCGGTATACGACAGGGCGCGCTCGGTGTAATCTTTGATCGATGCCAGTTCGGCGGCGTCTTCAGCCTGAGCGACCAGTGCCAGAATAGACACCAAGGGCGAGCGCAGGTCGTGCGAAACGAAGTTCAATGTTTCGGCGCGGGCTCGCTCCAATTCCTTAAGTTCTGACACGTCGGTAAAGGTGAAAATCACCACCACGTCAGCTGACGTATCCAGCTCGAACTTTTTACCTTGCACCAGCACGGCATAGTCGGCTTTGGTCAGCGCCTCAAAATGGGTATCTATACCGCGCAGGAACAGTTCCCGCAGCGCCTCGTTCCAAGTCTCGCTGCCGCTGCGCATGCTTTGGTCGAGCAGGTCGGTAAAGCTGGCGCTGAGGTAGGCATCTTCGCTCACGCCGAGCAAACGTCGCGCCTGTTCGTTAATCATGATGACGCGGCCGGCCAAAGACGACACGACAACGCCGTCTTGCAGGTTGGATAAGCAGCTGTAAATAAAATTGCGCAGCTGTTTGCCGGCAGCGCTGCTGCTTTTGATGCGTTCGATATATTCAGTAACAATATCCTGGTGCCTGAGTGCTGACTTGTCGCTGGCAGGCTGCCAGGGCTCTACCAGATCACTCAAAAAGGCGTCACGGTCGACGCTTGCGGCGCTGGTGTCAGTGCGCCAGTCGATGGCAATCTTGTTGAACTCACCGTTTTCGCCGAGTAGAAACGTCGATTTGTTGCCGCTGTGCTGCCACTGTCCGATGTTCGGCAGCGGCGTGGTATTTTCAACTCGTTCAATGCGCCACGCCTTTATCGGCAGCCATTTGGTCAATAAGCGCAGGCTACTATTTAGCTGCGTTAGCTGCGGCCGCTCATTGAGAAAGCCCGGTTCTTTTTCAAGGCTGGCCAACTCGCCGCCCAGGTATTGCATCGACTGCCCCAGCCGGCGCCACGACCATAGCGGGTAAGCCAGACAGAGCATGACGAAGCTGGCGGCAGGGGCTATCCACAGTGAAGCAAAATGCAGCAGCAGAAAGCTCAGCAGTGGCACGAGCAGAATAGCGACAATGGCCGCCACGCTGGAATGACGCGGTTTCAGCACGGTGATGCACAGTACGCCAATAAACGTCAGCACGCCTGCCACAATGGCATTTTGCCATGCAGATAAAGGTGTAATCAGCGTGCCGGAGCGCAACGCGTGGAAGATATTGGCGTGTAATTCCACGCCCTGCATATGCCGTTGTTGTTGCGACACCGGCGTGGCGAAGCTGTCTGACAGGCCGGCCGCCGTAATACCGAGAAAGATGATTTTATCGCGCAGCAGTTCCGCTGGTATGCGGTTATTGATGAGATCAATAAACGAAATCGTATTGAAGCCGCCTGGCCCAACACTGAAACGGATGCGGTTTAAATAGTTGCGCGCGATGGTCATTGGCGCGTTGTTGTCAGTTGCAGACACCAGGCCGGGAAGAGTCGTCGGCGGTTTGCCGTATACGACTTCGTACAACACAATGCTCAGGTGACGCCAGTAAGGCGTACCTACCCCTTCTTTTAAAAAGACTGAGCGGCAGATGCCATCAGCATCGATTTCCACATGCACGTGTCCAAGCCGGTCTTTGGCGGCAGCGCTTAGCTCGCTGAAAGGTAGCATCTCAAGGGGTTGGCCGTTATCTTTTAACGCGCCGATGAACATCGGTATCACGATATTGCTGTTGCGGCTGACGGCGTCAACCAGCGCCCGGTCATCTGCCGGGCTTGATTTGTCGTCTTCAGTGAAGAGTATATCTGACGCGATGGCTTTAACGTCGGCCTGCGTTAACGTGCTAATTGCTTGCGCATGCAGGCCGCGCCGCCAGGGCCATTTGCCCAGCTCGAATAAACTGGCTTCATCGATAGCCACAACCACAATGTCATCCGGTTTTTGTGGTACCTGCAGCTTTTGAATGGTGTCGTAAAAAACGTGGTTGAGACCCAACGGTGTGTCGAAGTAACCGAGCAGGGCGGCCAGCAGTGTCAGCAACACGCTCACGCCCATGGCCTCACGGCTCGGCAGAGTGAGCATCAGCCGCGACGCAGCTTAAATACGATGGCGCTGCTTGCAGTCTCCATCACTATCATCGATTTGTGCTCATGTCAGCGGAGGCGCTAGCGGCAAATTTTGTGCAGTGTATTGGCGCGATGAAAAAGCGAGCATGAAAGCGTAATCAATCCTTCCTCACAGTTTATGCAATAAACGCGAGACGCTATATTTTTGGAAGGGAATCAGTGTGTCGATATTGCTGCCGTGAAGCAAGCGCAAACGTTAAAAAGCAGACGTAGATCGCATTTCTGTAGTACGAAAAGACGTCTCGTCAGATTAGTGATTGTTGCAAGCCCCTACACTACACTACTAGCCCATGACGGGCTCGCGCACCTTTTCAAGCCGGTAGCCGTATTGATAAATGGTTTTGATTCTGTAACCCATATCCGGGTTAATTTCCAGCTTGCGACGAATGCGACTCATGTGTACGTCTACCGTGCGCGTATTGACAGTTTCACTGATGCCCCAAATGGTTTTAAGCAGCTGCTCGCGCGACACCAGTTCGCCCTCATGCTCCAGCATATATTTTGTTAGTTGAAAGTCTTTGGCGGTAAGCTTGACGACTTCGCCGTTTAGCGTCACCAGTTCATCTTGTTTATGTAGTTCTATCGGTCCCAGTTTGATGGAGCTTTCTTCGCGCAAAAGATTCTTTCTTCTACCGAGAGAGATCAGCCGCGCTAGCAGTTCCTGTTTGCGCAGAGGTTTGACCAGATAATCGTCGGCACCGGCGCGCAGCACCTTGGCCACGTCGCTTTCGGCGTCGTGTTGAGTGGTAAACAAAATCAGACCGTCCCAGTCTAGCGGGCCGCGTAAATGCGCCAGCACGTCGACACCGGAGAGGTCAGGCACTTCCCAGTCAAGAATGGCCAGATCATAGGATTGCTTTTTCATCAGCTGTAAAAAGTCTCGAGCCGTAGCGCCGTGATCGATGTCGTAGCCGGCCTCTTGCAACCAACTTTTGAGCAATTCGGCTTGGGGTAAATCGTCTTCCAGCAAACAGATATGCATGTCTCGCTCCCACTTCAATTTTGACCGGTTCGAGTTATCTCTTTATTACTTCCCGGCGATTGTATAAAACCTTAACCTGACAATTGCAACCGCCTAAACCCGGTTGCATGACACAGTTAACACGCATAGTAAAAAAACACGAATGTCACGTGCGCTATGCGCCGCTTTACAAGCTGACGTCAACATTCGCGATTTTACTAGACGCAGCGACATTAGCCCGTCAACAATTGTAAACTTGCAGCCTGAGGGCAAATGATGGACATTATTACGGCGGTTTTTGCGTTGCAGTCATCATGAGTCTTCTCCGTCAAGCACACTGCCCTGCGACGCACATGCAATTAGATGGTTAAATGGCCGCGTTGCACCTGCTGTGACTGAATTTGCAATGCTGTCGTGACCACTAACAGGAAGCTGAAAAAATATAATGTTTAATGATATTCGACCCTATAACGACGCCGAAGTAAGACCTGTGTTGCAGCGCCTGCTGCACGACAAGGAGCTATTGACCGTAATCCGTGAACTCAAGTTTCCACGCTGGCCAGAGTGGCTGGACGTTGTAGTGCATCCACTGTTGCGCAGTTATTTGACGGTGCAGACCAGGCATGTTGATTCTGTGCACGATTTTCAAATTGTGGTGAAAAAGTACCTGCAGCGCGCTATTGAGGATACTACCTCCGGCTTTACCCATTCCGGTATAGACGAACTGCCGCGCGACAAAGCCTGCCTGTTCATGAGCAATCATCGTGACATTGCAATGGACTCTGCCTTCGTCAATTATGCATTGCACAGCAAAGGGTTAGACACAGTGCGTATAGCCATCGGCGACAATCTGTTGACCAAGCCATTCGCCTCTGACCTGATGCGCCTGAACAAGAGCTTTATTGTGCAGCGCTCTGCCAAGGGGCCGCGGCAGATACTCACGGCCTATAAAAAGCTGTCAACGTATATTCGTCAATCGATTGAGCAAGACAAGCAACCTATCTGGATTGCGCAACGCGAAGGGCGAGCGAAAGACGGCAACGACGTTACCGAGCCCGCCATTATAAAAATGTTAAGCATGAGTCTTGCTAAGGGGGAGGGTAGCCTCACTGAACATATGGCGGCGCTTAACATTGTGCCAGTGGCTATTTCGTACGAGTATGACCCCTGCGATTTAATGAAAGCACGCGAACTTTATGCGTTAGCCCACGCCGGTGAGTACGCCAAAGCCGAACATGAAGATATCTCCAGCATCGCCGCAGGCATTGCCGGTAACAAGGGCTGGGTGCATGTTGCGTTTGGTACCCCGCTGGCAGGAGAGTTCGCCGACGCAGCGGCTGTGGCTGCTGCAATCGATCAGCAGATATTGGCTAATTATGTGTTGTTCCCCAGCAATTGCATTGCCTGGCAGCAACTTAATAACCGCGCCCCCGAGGTGCTGTGTGGCACTGCCGGGGAGCCGTTTGAGCCAGAAAAATTTGTGGCAGAGGCTGCGCAGTTCAAGCAGCGAATTGAGGCCTATCCTGCCGAGCAGCGAGCCCTGGTATTACAGATGTATGCTCGCCCGGTAACCAACAAGCTTAACCTTACCGCCGGGGTCGACGCAGCGTAAATGTTATCCGACGACTCAAAACGCCTCATTCAGGCTGCTTACAGTAACTGGCTTGCCAGCCACGGCTTCAAGGCGCGCTACGGGCAGCGGCAGATGGTTGCCGATATTGCCAACACCCTGGCGCAAGCAGCCAGCGATGAACAAGACCCGGAACGGCTGTGCGTAGTGGAAGCCGGTACGGGTATTGGTAAAACCGTTGCTTATATTCTCGCCGCTATTCCTGTCGCTCGTGCGCTCAACAAAAAGCTGGTGATCGCCACCGCCACCGTAGCCCTGCAGGAACAGTTAGTACACAAAGACCTGCCAGATCTTATCCAACACAGCGGCCTGGAGTTTAGTTTTTCGCTGGCCAAAGGCCGCAGCCGCTATTTGTGTTTATCCAAGCTGGACGGCGTGCTCAAGGGAGGGCAGCAGCAAAGCGAGTTTTTTGCACCTTATGCAGACGATGGACCAGGCCAAAATCGTCCGCCGGCTGTGCAGCTGTATGAAAACATGATGCAAACGTTTTTACGCGGCGACTGGGATGGCGATCGCGATAACTGGCCGGAGCCAATGGACGACCGGGATTGGCGGGTGCTCACATCAGACCGTTCGCAGTGTCATAAC
>RCMY010006166.1_pt1 | contig 10075 bp, 6 predicted proteins | sample 2041341 | NCBI WGS metagenome assembly RCMY01 (sample SAMN09708234, study PRJNA481090) | Marine sediment metagenome, whole genome shotgun sequencing project.
CGATTAGTGGATAGATAGAGATTGCCGCTGTCGTCGCCTGTTAGAATACGCAGGCCTGCGTTGGACTTGCTATAAGCAATGGAAGTAATGTTTGTGTCACAACCTGACACTCGCTGCCAGCCTTGTCTGTTGACTGACTTTCTAAATAACCCTCCCGTTGCGGTGGTCGCAAACACAAGCGCGGCTTGGTCGGTTGCTGGCACCACAGCAAGCTGTTGGACGCGCAAACTATCCAGGCCGGCGTTACTTTTTGACCACGATGATCCTGCATTTTTAGATGCATAAACACCGTCGCCATCGGTCGCCATAAATAGTTTTGTTGATTCGGCGTTAGCGGCCGACAGTAAAGCGACAGCGGTAATGGAGTAACGCGCGTCAATGCCGTTTACCAGCTCCTTCCAGCTAGCGCCGCCATCGTATGAGCGCAATAGATGGCGGCCTGCACGAACTGCAAATACGATGGAACCGGTTTGGTTAGAACTATCAATCGCCAGGGCGTCGATGGTGTCGTGTGGCGTGTGTGCAAAACAGGTACTGGATGCAACGTAAGCGCATACGGCCAGAATAATACGGACTAAAAACAGGCGTGTTGCGTGTTTGGTGCAGGGCAATTTATGGCTCCGTATTTTAGCGACACTACAATAGCGTGGTGCGGCTAGTTACAGATCCGCAAATATTCGGCTTCTACTTTGTCGGCTATATGGCCATAGGTTCTATATTGATTGACGTACTCGCGCCCCATTTCGCCCATTTTTTGAGCTTTATCCGGATTATTAAGAATTTCTACTATTGCTGCCGCAAACGCCCCCTCTTCCCAGGCAACGCAGATTCCACCTTGACTCTCTTCCAGCACGAGACGCTGTTCCGGATGATCATTGGCAACCACTGCTTTACCCAACGCCATGTACTCGATCAATTTTGTGGGTGAGGTGGAATTTAAAATGGGCGTGGGATAGAACGGCGACACGCACACGCTAGCATCTTTAACATGCGCGATGGCTTCACTCTGCGGTAACAAGCCTGTAAAAAATACGGCATCGCTAATGTTTAAACGCGCCGACTCTCGCTGCAACAGCGCTTCGTCTTCCGGGTCTTCGCCAGCACCAACAAAGTGTAACGTCGCTGTTGGAATCTTTTCCAGTACTTTGGCGAACGCTCTAATCACGAAATCCAGTTTTCGCGCCCTGATTAGCGTACCCAGATAGACGACTGAGTTGGTCGCATTCACGCCGTTTGGTGCTGGTGCCGAGCTTGCTTCAAAAGCTTGAAAGTCTTCAGGCACGAATCCCATCGGCACCGGCGTCAATTTATCTGCAGCCACACCATTGTAAATAAAATCCCGTTTCATTTGCTCGCTTTGAACAAAGATATGGTCTGCAAATTTGGTGATGATACGGTAGAGCATCACATGCAATACTTGCCCGCGGATGTACCAAAAAACTGGATATCTTGCGGTTCCAACTTTCACTTCATATAAAGATGCTTCTGGAAACGGATAAGAGCACCAATACACAAATCTGGTTTTGTTAAGCCTGGTCGCAATAATCGCCAGCACGGCGGCTATATATTTATCTTTAACCTGTACAAAGTCGTAGCGCTCTGCTTTAAGCCGCTTAAACATCAGGAAGTCGTGGCCGATGCCGTACAGGTGCTTGCGCAACCTGGCCAAACGACTGAACCCGGCATCGGCTTTGCCGACCCAGACTCGAGAGCCAGCCCAGGTCGTCTGATACGACTGCTTACAGTCGGCTTCTGACTGCAGCACCCAATCAATGCTATGGCCTCTGCCAAGCAACTCCTGCGCAAACAGTTTCGTGACATCGACTCTGAATGGCGGGTATTTGTCGGCCGCGATAAACAGGAGTTTTAATTTGGTATTGTCTTTTTTCATTTTGCAGTACGGCAAAATGCTGGCATTTCGCTCAAGAAAAATATTAGCTCCAACTCAACTGCGAGCGTCAAAATCATAGTGAAAACTCTTCGCTTTTTTATAGACGGGACTGCACAATTGCTCGACAACAGCACGGTCTGCAGATGATAAGCGAGACGCTTTATCTACGCTGTCACTGCGTATTTTCTCACAGTACGATTTTTTAAATTCCAGGTTAATGAAATTGTAGATATCGGGAAGAATGTTGGCTTTATCCTTAACCAACAAGTCGTAGTCAATTACCAATAATTGCTGGCTGTCGAGATTTTTTGATAAATCGAAAAGTTGTGATGTTTTGCCGTTGTAGGCCAGGCAAGCTCTTTCAATTTTTGGAATAGCTGATTTTCCATACTTCTTAAACTTGTGTTGTATTGCTTTATCCGCAGCGGCAAGCCCGCAGCTCTCGAACAGCTCGTCAAACGCAAACGTGCTCCAGTTATCCATTATCGAATGCACCACCGAAAATGGGTTTCTGATCATCCAGATGAGCTGGTATTTGCCTTTGCTGCGTGTGTATTCAGTGTATCGCTCATTCAAATAAGTGGTCTGAAAACAGTAGCGGCCTTGTGGCGAGTGCTTTACCGAGCCAGAAAGTATCAAGGCGGCGTCCAGCTCGTCATCAACGCCGGACCGAAAGTTCACCATACCATCGCTGCTTGTAATCACGCGACTAAGCGCGGTGGTACCGGAGCGTTGGCAACCAGCCACAAGAATGGGATTGTCAAACTGAGCTAACTCAGAGAGCAAATGCGGCTGGTTTGACCTAACCTCTTTTGCGAACTTCTTCCACAAATAGATGATTCGAAAACGGTCTGCCCTACCACGAAGCTTTTTGGCTATATTCATTACAATAACTATTCATTTAATTTCTTTTATCACAAACACTTACTGACGTTTTAGCACATAGCTAAAAGTCACCAATATAGTGTAGGCAATATTAAAGCCCTGACCTGGCACTGCAACAGAAGGTTTCACGGCCTTAGGTTGCCTACTCTTAAGACCATGTGGGAAAATCCGCGTCATTGTACTAAGCTGTTGCAGTAGCAATCAGCGTTTTATTGCCACTGAAAACTCGTGCTGGAAGACTACATTTTTACGAATAGATATGCGTAAATACAGCGCCGCCGTTAGAAGGTCAACGACCGGGCAATTATATAACATTTCGTTCAAGGTGTGATTTGTAAAATTGGCACGCTAGTGAGGCGGTAAACATACGCGCCTGCAACGGCCGTGCTTTAAACTACCTGAATCAATCCGTTAGTTCTGCAATAAACAAGAACGTTGAACTAATAATAGCCTTGCTTGTTGTTATTCTAATAAAGGCGCCTTTATTAATTGGCCTACCCTAACTTAATCAGGTATGCCTACCGCTACTCTTGCGCAGTGAAATTTACATGAGCAAAATCCCGTATGTTTTATTCTTATCGATATTCTTCCTGGAGTTTCTTTCTGCAGACCTGGGGATTTTGCCGACGCAGGTAAAGTTAATTCCCGAGCTAATTTCCGGCTTTGTTCTTGTCGCATCGGTGATGTACCTGGCTGCTCGAAAGACGATAGCTATCCATCCAAAATATTTACTGCTTTTGGCTGTGTTTATCATTCAGCTACTCGCCGGCATTATTCTAAATTCAGTTGAGGCCGGAACGGTGTTTGCGGGCATTCGATACTATTTTAAGTATGCGCCGCTGTTCCTGCTGCCTGCAGTTTTTATATTTACAGATGCGCAAATCATGCGTCAGCTTAAAGTTTTGCTATTCCTGGGATTACTTCAGTTACCGGTAGTGCTCTATCAATACTTTATTTACAAAAAACCAGGGCACGATACGCTAGACCTTGACACTGTTTCAGGCACAATCCCCATAACCTCCATACTGTCAATATATTTGATCAGTGTGATTTTAATGATGCTGGCTTTCTACTTTAAGCAGAGATTGAGTTTAAGGCACTTTTTCATATTAACGCTATTTATGTTTTTGCCAACAACGCTTAACGATACCAAAGGAACGGTAATTCTTCTGCCAGTAGCCGTCTTCGTTGTCGCACTGGCAGGCAAGGTATTTACGGAAAACGCTAAAAAGCTGATTCCCATACTGGCAATATTACCTATATTATTTGGCACATTTTTCTTCGTCTATAATTCTTTTTTTATAGAGGACGGACTTAGAAGCAACGATTTAACAACGTTTTTTACCGACCCTAAAAGGGGCATTAAGCGCTACCTATATACTGGGGAGGCCGCAGCGCTGGATGCGAAATCGGTACTGAGAAACAAACAGGTCGTTGTAGGACAAACATCTGCAAGAGATACAGAAGAAGGTCAAATCAGAAGAATTGACGCGATCATTTTACCCTTCAGAGTACTCGCTACAGACCCTACCAAGCTTTTGCTGGGCTTGGGCATAGGCAACGCATCAGAATCTGCAATTGATGAATTCTCAGGTGAATACAAAGATATTCTGGCAATGAACTCAACGCAGGTAGAGCTAGCTTATATGGTCTGGGAAATTGGCATACTCGGATTGCTTATTTTTTTATTGTTCTTTTACTTCATCTACAAAGACGCTAAAGCCCTGTCGCGCAGCAATACCCTGCCCGGCACAATCGCGCTAGGTTGGATCGGTGTAGTCGTCGTTGTAGTACTTTCTTTGCTGTACAAAAATATCATGGTATTCAATGTAGTCGGATTCCTTTTTTGGTATTTTTCCGGCTACGTTGTAGCTAGCAATGTTCGATCAAATGGCATTAATGGTGGGAACGGCGGTAACAAAGTAAGAGCATCAAACTTCTAACGCAATAACAGTCGTTTCGACTGGCGCTATTTATAACCCAGTCTTTGATTTAGATCGCCTGCATGGGTATTGAAATATTGAAGCTCATCACCCACCAGTTGCTGCTGCCAGGCGGTATCCAGCTTTATAGAAGAGGATGTGGAAAAACGCATATTATTTCCATTGGTTATGTGGCTAGTATTTTCATGGAAATTCAGCATTCCGGGTTCGAAGGCAATGCCGATGTGGTTGCAGATAGCCCTTAGAGCAGCCTCTGCATCGGTAGCCAGGTCTTCGTAGCGAACTGTCGTAAGGTGCTCGCCGCGTATGTGCTTTTCAATTAGTGGAAGGGCTCTTTTGTAGGTATTTCTCCAGGCACCAAGGGACGTCTTTCTGGAAAAACCACGCTTTATTCCCGAATAATAGACGGCTCGCCCATCTCTCACCAACAGTACGATGCGAGTATTCTCCGGGTCATTCTTATAGATATTTATGGCTTCCAGGTAGTGTTTAGAAGAATCAACGACCCAGTCGACACCGGTAGTTTCCGCGACAGTATCATAGAGAATTCGCTTATTTTTTACGCCAATAAATAAGAGGTGATTAGTCAGCACTCCGACGGGTACAGCATAGAGAAGCTCGAAATACCTGGCGGCAAATGCAATTTTTCGCTGCAACTCTCTCCACTTCGTTTGCTGGCTTCTGTCGATGACAACGCTTGCCTGAATAAAACCTAAATCAAGAGAATACGGGTCGGATTGGATGTTAATACCAAGTCGAGCGTTTAGCTTCTCAACCACCGACTGCCAAACTTCGCACTGCCCTATCGGCTGACCGCAGCAACAATCGGTGTTGAGCGCGAGGTTCTTCGGCAACTGTGTTATTTCGCCCAACGATTCGATGCCTGAATGGGCACCCAACAACAAATCCAACAACGTAGAGCCCGAGTGACCAGCAGAGCAAATAAAAATCAGCCCTGTTTTGTCACGTTTTAAATTTCCCATGTTAGATCTTCAATCATTTAGTGGCCCAATGCCTTTAGCATGAGTGCCTGATGGCACTCATGCTAAAGGCGACTAATCGGCAGAGAGAAGTATAGGTGCATTCGGTTTAACGAACTGAGTCTCGGATGAAGGTGGAGGCGAAGATGAAGACGACGACGAAAAATTTATCGCTCCCAACTCGGCTACATTACCGTGTGGCTTGCCATGGTGGTCTTCGTCAACGTTAATCCCGGAGACTCTTCTAGCAGCGTCAATCGTACTGGAACCAGCCTGCGGCTTAAAATCATCGGCAGATATGCTCGAAACAGATCTAATATTCTTCCAACCGCTCATCTTCGCTACCTTGGCACCACCGTATACATCGCCAGAACTGCGCATAGCCTGGTGCGGTGCGTTGCTCCAGTAATTGTTGTGCCATTTGACGCTGGACCGTCTTAGCTTGCCACCGACATCGGAGGACGCAGAGTCGATACTCAGGAACACATTATTGGCCATAATATTTCCACTGCCTGAAAAATTTTGAACACTTGCACTAAACTGAAACTTATTATCGATAAACGTATTGTGCGCCAGTTTGATGTTCTTAAAGTCTACGTTCTTCCCGCCAAACATTATGCCTACGCCAGTATTGGCCACCAGATTATTATAAATATTGATATTGCGCGGGGGTGCCAGACCGATATTTTCGGTCTCGGTGTTTATGGATATACCCGGCCCAACATAGCCACTACGATTGCGATGAAACGCTTTATCAGATGTACCTAGCACCGTATTTCTTAATATGTCTACGTTGCTAGCGCCGTCTACATAAATACCAACCGCTCGCATGCCAAAAACAAAGTTGTCGCGAATGACAACTCGCTTACTGCCTCTATACGCATCAATCCCTTCGCCCCAACCGTTGTGCACGAGGCAGCCTTCGACTACCGCATCGGTAGTAGCCAGAATAGATAGCGCGTGCGGCCAGCCGCCTTTTGGTCGTTTTGGATCAATAAACTGTGCGGCAGACTGAATCGACTCACAGTTCTTGAATACCACATTTCTCGACGCTTGGGCTTGAATACTGAACCGATAGGTCCAGTCGACTTTGACATTATCCACCAACGCGCCGTCGACCCTGGAAAATTTAATGCCAGAGCCTCCCGAATTTTCGAGAACGATATCTTTAATCTCTACATTGTCGCCTGTTACATGAATAAGCCCGGTGTAGCTGCGAAGCTTGGGAACCTTTCTCTGACCGTCAATTACCGGTCTGTTACCGTCACCGTAAGCGCCAATTTCTATGTTTGACGCGCGAATTGGCAAGAACCTGGAAGGCTTCCATATATCGCCTTTTTGCAGCTTAAGCGTATCGCCGCTTTTTAGCACACCAAAGGCCTTCTCCAGTGTCTTAAAAGCGGAGGAAGTGCTAGTTCCCTGCGTCGAGTCGCTGCCCTGCGCGCTGACGTAATATGTCTCGGCTGCGCACCAGTTAGCTAAAACCAACGCTACGCCACCGGCGACACTGCTTGTCAAAACTCTTCCTCTGAACACTATTATTTACCCCTATTTAAAATACTCATTATGTTTTAGATTTCGTATTATCTCGCTAACCGATGGATGCCACACAAACACCATTGAACGGATATTCTTGAAGCATTTACAAGTGTGCGAGCAGGACCTCAGCAGACGACAGCGAGCTCATTACCTGTCATGCAAGCGCCGTCACCGCGTCTGATTTTGCGTATTTGATCACGTCTTACAAATAGATTTAACATGAAAAACTGCGAATTCAGCAATGAATTCAGTGCTGTAATAGCCGCGTAGCTTTGCATCTGAACGGGAACTTGCTTACCGGCAGATAGTAAAACATACAGCAACTGTGCATAACAAGTTTACTAAAACCAATTGCGCAAAAGGCCACCTTCAACATCGTTATTTATTGAACGCCTTCATCAACACGTGCCCTGGCGCTGACAGGCGGCCGTTGCGAACGCCTTCATCGCCGACCCCGAGCCTGCAAGCTACTCAATAATCAAATTTTTGCTAATTTGACAGTATTGATTGACTGCGGCAAGCAAGGCGAGAATGTCTGAAGCATTGCAATCTTGAAGTTAGAATACTTTTCACGCTAGTTTTAAGATGGTCGTCACGTTTTCCATTGTTTACTCTCAAACTGCGAGCTTTTTCGTCCTTTTTGCTATAATAATACAGGCCGGCTCAGCCAGTTCCGCAGTAGCAGGTGTTCGATAAAATGAACTGATCTCAACTGCTGCTAGCAATAGCGATGATGGCTTGTGAGATTGATATACTGGGTCTGCTTACCTTTCTGCTATTTTCTACCTTATCTACAAAGGCGCTGAAAGGCTGGCGCTTAAAAATGTTTCATCGGGCATCACTGCGACCGTCTGGACGAAGGTTGTAGTGATTATCGTTTCGTCAATATTCTACAAAAACATCATGCCATTCGACATCGTTGGTTGTCTTTTCTTGTATTTTTCAGGTTCTGTAGCAGCGGAATATGTCCGGGTAATTAGCGTTAGTAGAAATGTGCGAGCTAGTTATACAAATCGCCAGTCGTTATGGTGAAATCGAAACCTGAACAACGCGAGATCGACCGCTTACCCCCTTTACTTTACACACGCTTGTTGACGCAAATTTGAAGTGACCTCGTCATCGATAGTCCCGCGCCGTATACTCAAAAAACCACAGGAGACCAGCGATCTAATGACATTACCGACTTTCATAGTATTCGGAACGAGAAAAGCAGGCACATCGTCTTTGTATCATTATCTGGGCCAACATCCGGAAATTTATATGAGCACGCTGAAAGGTACTCGCTTTTTTATGTACGACCCGGAAAATCCCGAGGCAGGCGAGAAACTGCCGGTCAAGTCGCTTGAAGACTTTCAAAGTTATTTTGCCGATGCCGAAAAGTCCGGTGCAAAAGCGGTGGGCGAGGTTTCGCCTTCCTATCTATCAAGTGGACAAGCCGCGCTGCGGATTAAAGCGACGATACCCGAGGTGCGATTAATCGCCAGCCTGCGCAATCCAGTCGACCGGATGTACTCTCAGTATCAAATGGACATGCGGCAGCTTAGCGAGAAAGACAGAGTGCCGTTGACTAAAGACAACGCTTCAAATTGGTTTAACGCGGGATTGTATGGCGAACTTTTGCAGAATTACTATGAAGCTTTTGATCCGCAGCAAATTAAAATTTTAGTGTTTGAGGACTGGATTAAAGATCCAGTCGCCATGTTGCGAGATTTGTATAGCTTCATCGAAGTACAAGAGGATTTCGTTCCGAACATGAAAACTCAATATAACAAAGGCGGAGCGCCCAAAAATGAGCTCATTGCGTCAATGCTCAAGCACAGGCAGTTCTACATCAAGCTAAAACCGTTTGTGCCCGATATAGTCCGATCAAATATCAATAGAATACGAAACTCGAATATGCAAAAAGCAGCACCACTGGACCCAACGATGAGGCAGCATCTACAAGCCCTGTATGCGGCGGACATTGGGCGACTAGAAAATATGCTCGATAGGGATCTATCTATTTGGCAGAAAACCTAGATTAGGACACACCGCCGCTTCTAATAGTTTGCAATATACAATTATTTCTTAATACGTCATGTACGGCATACGCATACATGACTCCCGAGTAGCTCGCATTGAATTTACCAAACCTGATTATTTTCGGCGCAATGAAATCAGGTACTGGCGCTTTGCACCAGTATCTTAATCATCATCCCGATATTTTTATGAGCCCGATAAAAGAACCGCGTTACTTCATGTACGAGGATCTCGTAATTGACAGCCAGCGCAGCCCATCTACTGTGTCGCCGATTAAACGACTGGAAGACTATGCCGAAGTTTTTGCGAAGGCAGAACATGAGCAAGTCATTGGTGAATCTTCCTCTTGTTATCTCGATAGCGAGTTTGCGGCCAAAAAAATACAAAAGACGCTGCCAAACGTGCGGCTTGTGGCATCGCTGCGTAACCCGGTTGATCGCGCGTGCGCTCACTTTCAAATGATTAACAAGATGGAGAAAATAAACCCGTCGATGCTTGAGGGCAAGCTGGAATCATGGGCGCAATCTAGCTTGTACTACGAGAAGCTTGCACCTTATTTTAAATTGTTCCCAAGGGATCAAATAAAGGTTGTGGTTTATGAAGAATGGACAAACGATAAACAACGAGCATTAAGGGGTTTATACGAATTCCTGGGGGTAGATGATACATTTAAGCTGGACGACCACGTTGTATATCGACCCGCAACCGTATTATGGCCGAATGTGCGTCAAGGAGGTTTGCTACGAAAATTGAAACCATATATTCCGACGCGCCTGTTAATGCTAATCAATAATTATAAGGCGCGAAACGTGCGACCG
>RCMY010010874.1_pt1 | contig 10075 bp, 8 predicted proteins | sample 2041341 | NCBI WGS metagenome assembly RCMY01 (sample SAMN09708234, study PRJNA481090) | Marine sediment metagenome, whole genome shotgun sequencing project.
GCCAAGCCCGACAAAGGCAGGCACTAGAACCACGTTCTGCGACGTGTCTGCTTTTTCGGCCAAGGGTTGTGTTTCACTAGCTTCACGAATAATTTTCAGGCCATCACGCAGCCATTGCACCACGGCACCTGCGATAAAAATTGACCCTTCAAGCGCATAGGTTGGTTTACCATCGAACTGATAGGCAATAGTGGTCAGCAAACGATGGGTCGATGTGACCGCTTTGTCGCCCGTGTTCAACAAGGCAAAACACCCGGTGCCATAGGTCGATTTCATCATGCCGGGGGCAAAACAGGCCTGCCCCACCGTGGCGGCTTGTTGATCCCCCGCCACACCCAAAATCGGGATCGGGCGGCCGAACATATCTGGCCGCGTCATGCCGAAATCAGCGGCACAATCCTTGACCTCTGGTAACATTTCCATCGGAATATCAAACAGATCACAGATCGTCTTGCTCCACCGGCCTTTGTGAATATCATAGAGCAAAGTCCGCGCTGCATTGGTCGCATCGGTGGCATGCACCGCGCCACCAGTAAGTTTCCAAATCAAAAAGCTATCTACCGTACCAAAAAGCAACTCACCGCGCCGCGCCTTATCCCGTGCGCCCGCGACGTTGTCCAAAAGCCATTTCAGCTTCGTTCCGGAAAAATAGGGGTCTGCCAGCAGTCCGGTGCGGGCGGTGATCATCTTGTCATGGCCTGCGTCGCGTAATGTGCGGCAATACTCTGACGTGCGCCGATCTTGCCAAACGATCGCGTTGTAAATGGGCTGGCCGGTTGTACGATCCCAGACAATCGTTGTTTCGCGCTGGTTTGTGATCCCAATCGCGGTAATATCTGACGCGCCAATTCCGGCCTTTTCAATTGCGGCGCGCGCAGTCCCCGCAGTAGTAGACCACAGGTCAGAGGGATCATGCTCTACCCAACCGCCTTGTGGGAAGTGCTGGGGAAACTCTTCTTGTGCGGTTGCAACAATCTGCATCGCGCCATTAAAGATGATCGCGCGACTTGATGTTGTACCCTGATCAATCGCAAGAATATGGCTCATAAATGCCCCCTCGGCCTGTGCGCTGCTTCGGCTCATCCACTTGTAAATAGCCTCGCATCGATGTGCCAATCGTCACCTCATTTTCTGAGGGCGGGGATATTTATAAGCTGATGAATGGGGGCAAGGCGTACGCCCTGCCCCCAACCGTTATTTTACTGCCAGGATTTGATCAGCTCATCATAGCTGATTGTTTCCCCTGCAGGCTTCTCATTCTCTAGTTTGGCGACTGGCGCGCCCGGTGCATCCAGCCATTCTTGTGGGTCTTTTGGCTCGTTCATCTTCGGACCAATGTCGCCTTGAATGCCTGCACGCTCGATCCGCTCCATGACCTTTTCTTGCTCGGCACACAAAGCATCCAGTGCTTCCTGCGGGGTTTTGGCCCCCGACATTGCATCACCGATGTTCTGCCACCACAACTGTGCCAGCTTTGGATAATCGGGGATATTGGTGCCGGTTGGCGACCAAGCTGTCCGTGCGGGCGAACGGTAAAATTCGACCAAACCGCCCAATTCTGGCGCCCGCTTGGTAAAGCTTTCATCCTGAATGGTCGACTCGCGGATGAAGGTCAGACCAACGTGGGCTTTCTTCACATCCACAGTCTTGGAGGTGACGAACTGTGCATACAGCCATGCGGCCTTTGCACGGTCAACAGGCGTTGACTTCATCAACGTCCACGACCCCACATCCTGATAACCGACCTTGGTGCCTTCCTGCCAATAGGCGCCATGCGGCGAGGGTGCCATACGCCATTTCGGCGTTCCATCCTCGTTCATCACGGGCAGGCCCGGCTTTACCATATCGGCGGTAAAGGCGGTGTACCAGAACATCTGCTGGGCCACTTCGCCCTGTGCAGGCACGGGGCCAGCCTCACCAAAGGTCATACCTGCCGCTGCCGGCGGCGTGTATTTGTTCAGCCAGTCGATCGCCTTGGTGACGGCATAGACAGCCGCCGCATCATTGGTGGCGCCGCCCCGGTTGACGCAAGAGCCAACAGGTTGTGAATTTTCATTCACCCGAATGCCCCATTCATCGACGGGCAGGCCATTGGGTTCACCCACATCGCCCATCCCGGCCATAGACATCCACGCATCGGTATAACGCCAACCAAGCGAGGGGTCTTTCTTGCCGTAATCCATATTGCCCCAGGCCGATTTCGGCCCGCCGATAGCGGACATATCGCGACCGGTAAAGAATTCGGCAATATCTTCATAAGCCGACCAGTTTACCGGAACACCCAGATCATAGCCGTATTTTGCCTTGAAGTCGGCCTTGGTCGCCTCGTCATTGAACCAGTCATAGCGGAACCAATAGAGGTTGGCGAACTGCTGGTCGGGCAGTTGATACAGCTTGCCATCCGGTGCGGTGGTGAACTTGGTCCCGATGAAATCATCCAGATCAAGGCCAGGGTTGGTCACATCCGCGCCCTCGCCCGCCATCCAATCCGTCAGGTTGCGGGCCTGCTGATAACGCCAGTGGGTGCCAATCAAATCACTGTCGTTGATGTAGGCATCATAGATGTTTTCGCCTGATTGCATCTGGGTTTGCAGCTTTTCCACCACATCGCCTTCGCCAATCAGATCATGTGTGATCTTGATGCCGGTGATCTTGGTAAAGGCATCGGCCAGCACCTTTGCCTCATACTCATGGGTGGTGATCGTTTCAGACACCACCTTGATTTCCATCCCGGCCATCGGCTTGGCCGCGTCGATGAACCATTGCATCTCGGCCTCTTGATCCGCGCGGCTAAGCGTGGAGAGATCGCCGATTTCCGCATCCAGAAACGCCTTGGCGGCGTCCATGTCGGCAAATGCCGGCGCAGACAGCAGCATCAGGGCCGCCCCCATCGCCGTGGTTGACAAATGTCGCAGTTTCATCTTGTTCCTCCCATTAGAACAGGTTTCGGTTTCGTTGTCAGTTCAGGTGGTCCCGTGGGTCTTGTACAGCCGCGGGACCGCCGCCTTTTGCCTCCGCGTTCTATACCCAGCGAAACACCGCCACCGCATAGACCGCACAGACAACCAATGCCCCCCATTGGGACGCATCAACCAATCCCAGCCAGGCCAGATTAAGAAAGGCCGAGCCGAGAAGCGTGATGAACAAACGATCACCACGCGTTGTTTCGATCCCCAGCACACCAACACGCGGTGTTTCGGGGTATTTGATCGCAAGCACTGTGAAGGTGATCAGCAGGCAGGCGATAACCACAAAGAAGGTTGCCGTGGGGCCGGTCCAAGCCATCCAGTCCATATCAAACCCTCCCCAGAGCAAAGCCTTTGGCGATGTAGTTGCGCACAAAGTATATCACCAAAGCGCCCGGAACGATCGTCAGAATGCCGGCTGCGGCCAGCACGCCCCAATCCATACCGCTGGCCGAAACCGTGCGGGTCATTGTGGCGGCAATCGGTTTGGCATCCACCGCGGTCAGCGTGCGCGACAACAGCAGTTCCACCCATGAAAACATGAAGCAAAAGAACGCGGCCACCCCGATTCCGCTGGCGATCAGCGGGGTAAAGATGCGGATAAAGAAGCGCGGAAAAGAATAGCCGTCGATATAGGCCGTCTCATCAATTTCCTTAGGCACACCGCGCATGAAGCCTTCCAAGATCCACACCGCCAGCGGCACATTGAACAGACAATGCGCCAAGGCCACAGCGATATGCGTATCAAACAGGCCTACCGATGAATAAAGCTGAAAGAAGGGCAGCGCGAAAACGGCAGGAGGGGCCATGCGGTTGGTCAACAACCAAAAGAACAGATGCTTGTCGCCCATAAAGCTATAGCGGCTAAAGGCATAGGCGGCCGGCAGCGCCACGGCCAGACTGATAACCGTATTCATCACCACATAGATTAGGCTGTTGATATAGCCCATGTACCAACTGGCGTCGGTCAGGATCACGACATAATTGGCAAAGGTAAGATCCTGCGGCCAGAGTGAAAAACTGCCCAGAATTTCCTGATTGGTTTTCAGACTCATGTTCAGCAGCCAATAGATCGGCAGCAGCAAGAACAGCAGGTAAAGACCCATCACAAGGGTGGACCCATTGATGCCAAAACGTTTGTTCATCACACACCATCCCTTTTGTCCATGGTCGTCATGACCGTATAGAAAACCCATGAAATCAGCATGATAACAAGAAAGTACATCAGGCTGAACGCCGCTGCGGGGCCAAGGTCAAACTGCCCGATCGCCATCTTCACCAGATCAATCGACAGGAAGGTCGTCGCATTGCCTGGCCCGCCGCCGGTAACCACGAAAGGCTCGGTGTAGATCATGAAACTGTCCATGAAACGCAGCAGGATCGCAATCATCAGCACCCCCGCCATCTTGGGCAATTCGATATAGCGAAACACCGCCCAGCGACTGGCTTGGTCAATCTTGGCCGCTTGATAGTAGGCATCCGGGATGGATTGCAGCCCGGCATAAGCCAGCAGCGCTACCAGCGAGGTCCAGTGCCACACATCCATCACGATCACCGTGACCCATGCCGCAAAAATATCCTGCGTGTAGTTGTAGCTGATCCCGATCTTGTCCAACGTATAGCCGAGCAGGCCAATATCCACCCGCCCAAAAATCTGCCAGATCGTGCCGACCACATTCCACGGGATCAGCAAAGGCAACGACATCAGAACAAGGCAGAACGACGCCCAAAACCCGCGCTTTGGCATGTTCAGCGCTATGAAAATCCCCAGCGGCACCTCGATGGCCAGAATAATGCCCGAGAACAGCAATTGACGGCCCAGCGCATCCCACATCCGTTCGGAATGCAGCATCTCATCAAACCATTCTAGGCCCGCCCAGAAAAACCGGTTGTTGCCGAACGTGTCCTGCACCGAATAATTCACCACGGTCATCAAGGGGATAACGGCGGAAAACGCCACCAGCACCAGAACTGGCAGAACCAGAAACCATGCCTTTTGATTGACGGTCTTGTTCATGCCGCATCCTTTCCGGTTGGGGCCACCCGCCAGTCATTGGCGTAAATGTTGATACCTTCGGGCAGGAATTGCACCGCATTCACATCGGCGGGAATGGGCGCACTCTCCCCCAGAATAGCCGAGATTTCGAGCCCCTCCACCTCCAGCCGGACGATCTTGTGGCGACCCACATCCTCTACCCGGCGAATGCGGGCGGGGATGCCGCCTGTGGTGGACAACTGCACAAATTCGGGCCGCACGCCCAGTTCCACCTTACCGTTGGCAGCGTAATGCGCGCCAAGCTCTATGCTTTGCCCCGCGATCTGCGCGCGGGTGCCTGCCAAGGTGGCGGGCAGCACGTTCATGCCTGGCGAACCGATGAAATAGCCTACGAAAGTATGCGCCGGGCGTTCGAACAATTCCTGCGGAGTACCGATCTGCACCACACGCCCATCATACATCACAACCACCTTATCGGCAAAGGTCAGCGCCTCGGTCTGGTCATGGGTGACGTAGATCATCGTGTGGCCGAACTCGTAGTGCAGGCTTTTCAATTGCGTGCGCAATTCCCATTTCATATGCGGGTCGATCACCGTCAAAGGTTCGTCAAACAACAGCGCATTCACATCTTTACGCACCATGCCGCGCCCAAGACTGATCTTTTGCTTCACATCCGCCGTCAGCCCGCGCGCCTTGCGGTTCAGCATATCCTCCATGCCGATCATCCGCGCAATTTCCTGTACACGCTCGGCGATATAACCCTCATCCCGGCCGCGATTGCGCAGTGGAAAGGCCAGATTTTCCCGCACCGTCATAGTGTCGTAGACGACCGGAAACTGAAACACCTGCGCGATGTTGCGTTCTGCCGTGGGGGCATGGGTCACATCCTTGCCGTCAAACAAGATGCGGCCTTGGCTGGGGTGCAACAGCCCCGAGATGATATTGAGCAACGTAGATTTACCGCACCCGGAAGATCCGAGAAGCGCATAGGCCTCGCCGTCCACCCAATCGTGGTTCAGCTCTTTCAAAGCGTAATCATCTTCGGTCTTTGGCTTGGCCAGATAAGAGTGGGCCAGATTGTCCAGAGTGATCTTTGCCATATCTTATGCCACCTCTGCATAGGGTGCAGCGGAAACCAACGCACCATTTTCGGAAAAGACATAAATATGGGCGGGGTCGAGATAGACTGGCAAGTTTTGCCCCAAGGTCAAGTTGTGGACACCATGCATCAACCCTACCCAACGCGCGCCGTGGTAGTCCAAATGCACAAAAGTTTCAGATCCGGTAATTTCGGTCACGGTCAACCTAGCCTCAAATTCTATCGCCCCAGGCACATGGGGCGTCAGTTCCAGATGATTGGGCCGGAACCCCGCCTTGTAGCGACCATCAGGCAGGGCTGCGATTGCCCCCGTTGCCGGAACCGATTTATCGCTGCCAAACCGCAAAGCGGACCCCGCCTTGACGACATCTAAAAAATTCATCGGCGGGTCAGAAAACACCCGTGCGGTCGTGGCATCGACGGGGCGGCGGTAGACATGCGGCGTCAGGCCAAACTGCGTGACACGCCCTTCCCAAAGGGTGGCGGTATTGCCACCTAGCAAGAGCGCCTCCTCCGGCTCTGTCGTAGCATAGACAAAGATGGACCCGGCTTCCTCGAATATCTTGGGGATTTCGGCGCGCAACTCCTCGCGCAGCTTGTAATCCAGATTGGCCAGCGGCTCATCCAACAACACCAGCCCCGCATCCTTGACCAAAGCACGGGCCAGCGCGCAACGCTGTTGCTGACCGCCGGACAATTCCAGCGGTTTGCGCGCCAAAAACGGGGTCAGCTTCATCAGGTCGGCCGCCTTTTTCACATCGGCATCAATTTCGGCCGCCGATTTGCCCAATAGGCGCATGGGGCTGGCGATATTGTCATAGACGGTCATCGAGGGGTAGTTGATGAACTGTTGATACACCATCGCCACGCGGCGATCCTGAACACGCATCCCCGTCACATCCGCGCCATTCCAGAATATCCGCCCGGTGTTGGGCACATCCAGCCCGGCCATCAGCCGCATCAGCGAGGTTTTCCCCGAACTCGTCGGCCCCAACAACACATTCATCGTGCCGCTTTGCAATTCCAGATCGGTAGGGTGGATATGGGTCTGCCCCTCTAAAATCTTTGATGTTTCAGCGACATGTTATTCCCCCGCCTTTATCAATGCAGCGTCCTTGCTTTGCATCCACGCGTCCAAGGCCGCGATTTGGCCTGCATCTAGCCGCAGTCCCAGTTTGTTGCGCCGCCAGACCACATCTTCGGCGCGGCGGGCATATTCGCGGGTCATCAACCAACCCACCTCACGCGCGGTCAGGGTTGCGCCAAAATCACGGCCAAGATCGGCGGGGCTTTTGGCATCACCCAAAACCTGGCCCGCTTCGGTGCCATAGGCGCGGATCAGGCGGCCCGCCCAAAAGGCGGTCAGGAACGGATAGGCCTTGCGCAGGCCGGCAATCAGATCCGGCACGCCATCATGCGGGAAATCCCCCCCAGGCAAGGCCACGCCCGCCGTCCATTTCGCAGGCAGGCCGGGAAAATGCACAGCAACCTTATCCAGCGCACTTTCAGCAAGGCGGCGATAGGTGGTGATCTTGCCGCCAAAGATATTCAGGATCGGCGCACCGCCAGTGGCATCCACCTTCAGCGTATAGTCGCGCGTTGCCGCCGTGGCGCTGCTAGCCCCGTCATCATACAGCGGCCGCACACCGGAATAGGTCCAAACCACATCGGCGGCGGCGATATCTTGTTTGAAATACTTGTTGGCAAAATCGATCAGGTAATCGCGCTCTTCATCGGTGCAGACCGGGGCCTTGTCCGGGCTGTCATGTTCGGCATCGGTGGTGCCGATCAGGGTGAAATCCTGCTCATAGGGAATGGCAAAGATGATGCGCCCATCGGTACCCTGAAAGAAGTAGCATTTGTCATGGTCATACAACCGCTTCGTCACAATATGGCTACCACGAACCAGTCGCACACCCTCGGTTGAATTGATGCGCACCTTTTGCTGAATGACATCACCGACCCACGGCCCTGCCGCATTCACCAGCATTTTCGCACGGCGGGTTTCGATTTGGCCGCCCCGCTCCAACGTGATTTCCCACAGACCGTCGACCCGCACGGCGGAAAGCACTTTCGTTCGAACCATAATTTCGGCGCCGCGCGCCTCGGCATCGCGGGCGTTCAAAACGACCAGCCGAGAATCTTCGATCCAACAATCGGAATATTCATAGGCGCGCGTGAAACGATCATCAATTGGCGCGCCCTCGGGTGTTCCGGGCAACGACAAGGTAACGGTGCCCGGCAAAATCTTGCGCCCACCCAGGTGGTCATACATGAACAGCCCCAACCGGATCAGCCAAGCGGGCCTGCGCCCCTTCATCCACGGCATGATAAATCCCAGCAGCTTGGACGTAGGCGTATCGCCTTCGAACCGCATATCCTTATGATAAGGTAGGACAAATCGCATCGGCCAACTAATATGGGGCATCGCGCACAGCAGTGTTTCGCGTTCAATCAACGCCTCACGTACCAGGCGCACTTCCCAATATTCCAAATAGCGCAAGCCACCGTGAAACAGCTTGGTTGAGGCGCTGGAGGTGGCAGAAGCCAAGTCGTTCATTTCGGCCAAGGCCACGGTCAGCCCACGCCCTGCGGCATCCCGCGCAATGCCACACCCATTGATGCCACCGCCGATAATGAACAGATCCGTGACCTGATTTTCAGTAGCTATCGACACCATCAGGCCTCCCCACCAAACGATCGAAAACAGTAACTAAACGAACCATGGCATACGCGTTTTTGCAATGTTTAATTTCGATTTGCCAATAAAACGAACAATGCAAGTGGGAAATTCTCACAACTCATTGCTAGATATGGGTTTTGATGTCGCCTCTACGCTTTGGGTTCCGCAGCGTGCTTTATCTATGAAACTGGAAAATTATCCATCACGAGGCAAAATACTTGCCGATACGAACAAAAAGGAACAGTTTTGCGTTGGAGGAACCGAATCATGTCTCAGACCTTTCGTCAGCCCGACATCCTGGAAATTGTCCGTTCCGAGGGCAAGGTAACCGTCGAAGGCCTAGCAGAGCGCTTTGGCGTGACCGTTCAAACCATCCGGCGCGATTTGACGGAGCTCGCGGATGCGGGCCGCCTTCAGCGGGTCCACGGCGGTGCTATTCAGCCCTCGGGAACCACGAATATTGGTTATGAAGACCGCCGAACCCTAAACCAAGAGATCAAACGAAACATCGCACAGGCCTGTGCAAAACAGATCCCCGATGGGGCATCATTATTCCTAAACATCGGCACCAGCACAGAGGCGGTCGCCCAAGAACTGCTGTCTCGACATCGGCTGTTGGTGGTGACGAATAATATGAATGTAGCGCAAATTCTAGCCGCCAACCCGGACTGCCAAGTCATTGTCACAGGGGGCACGCTGCGTCGCTCGGACGGTGGGTTGGTCGGCAATCTGGCGTCGAAAACCATCCGGCAGTTCAAGTTTGACATTGCCATCATTGGGTGTTCAGCCTTGGACCAAGACGGCGATTTGCTAGACTTTGACTTTCAAGAAGTCGAGGTGAGCCAAGCCATCATCGCGCAATCGCGGCGCTGCTTTCTTGTTGCTGACCATTCCAAATTTCAACGTACAGCCCCGGCTCGCATCGCCTCTCTTGAAGAAATTGACATGTTCTTCACAGATCAACCCTTGGCTCCAGAACTCGAAGCCCGCTGCCGTGAATGGAAGACTGAAGTCATTCGGACAGGGTAACAACTGCACGCCAACCAAAGCTTCATCCGGACTTTGATTGTTCGGATGTAGAAAGCCCGAATGACTGCACGTGAAATTCCCGTGGCCTTCTTTGCTATAGTTCCCATGGGATTTCCTGTGACGGGACAGCCAAGCCATCGATCGCCCGCAAGGATTACCTAGTCTGGTAAGGCGGGTATACCGTTCAGCGCATACTTCCACTGGAGCTTGAAGCCTAAGAAGTAGGTCAAAGACCACTTGAAGCTATATCTAGTGGTGACTATCTACATTGTGCGTAGGCTAACGGCGGGGAACAAGGTTCA
>RCMY010006168.1_pt1 | contig 10073 bp, 6 predicted proteins | sample 2041341 | NCBI WGS metagenome assembly RCMY01 (sample SAMN09708234, study PRJNA481090) | Marine sediment metagenome, whole genome shotgun sequencing project.
TCAGTAATGCGCGTAAACTGCTGGGCCTGACCGACCGTATCTACCCGCAATTTGCCACCCATAACGCACATACCGTTGCCGCAGTTTTGGACATCGCCACCCAAATGGACCGCACCCCTTCGGACTATGAATTCCAACGGTTGCACGGCATGGGCGAAGCGCTGCACAAAATCGTGCTCAAAGCAGAAGGCACCCGCTGCCGCATCTACGCTCCTGTTGGCGCGCACGAAGACTTGCTCGCCTACCTCGTGCGCCGTTTGCTAGAGAATGGCGCGAACTCCAGCTTTGTAAACCAGATTGTTGATGAAAATGTGCCGCCAGAAGAGGTGGCGTCCGATCCTTTTGCTGCTCAAGTGGGCGCTTTCATGCTGCCAACAGGGCCAAACCTGTTCCAGCCTGAGCGGATTAACTCAAAAGGCTTTGACCTTACGCATGTCCCCACATTGAATGAAATCGAGACAGCACGGGTGAAATTCGCCAACACATCATTCACTGCCACCCCGATGGTTGCAGCATCAAAAGCGAACAAAAACGCGGATGCAGTGACTCTGACCAACCCCGCCAAACCCGGCGATATTGTGGGCATGGTTCACCCGGCGACCCCTGCTCAAATCAGCGCCGCATTGGATGCCGCGACACCGTGGGCTGCCGACCGTGCCACCCGTGCCGCAGCCCTGAACGCCGCCGCCGACGCTTTTGAGGCCAACGCAGGCGAGCTGTTTGCGATCCTGTGCCGTGAAGCAGGCAAAGGTCTGCCAGATGCGGTGGCCGAATTGCGCGAAGCGGTTGATTTCCTGCGTTATTACGCCGCCCAAGCGCAAGACGGCACAACGCCGCGCGGCATCTGGACCTGCATCAGCCCGTGGAATTTCCCACTTGCAATCTTCTCGGGGCAAATCGCGGCCGCCTTGGCCGCAGGCAACGCCGTGCTTGCCAAACCCGCCGAGCAAACCCCGATCATCGCGACCCGCGCTGTGCAAATGCTTCATGCCGCTGGCGTGCCCATAGCGGCCCTGCAACTGCTACCCGGCGCAGGTGACGTTGGTGCGGCGCTGACCTCGGATACACGCGTGTGTGGCGTGGCCTTCACAGGCTCGACCGCCACGGCGCTCAAGATCCGCAAAACCATGGCCGCAAACTGCGCACCCGGTACGCCGCTGATCGCGGAGACCGGCGGCTTAAACGCGATGATCGTCGATAGCACGGCCCTGCCCGAACACGCTGTGCGTGACATCGTGAACGGCGCTTTTCGCTCTGCGGGTCAACGCTGCTCTGCGCTGCGCTGCCTCTACGTGCAGGAAGATATCGCGGATAACCTGTTGAAAATGCTCAAAGGCGCGATGAACGAATTATACGTAGGCGACCCTTGGGCCTTGTCCACCGACGTGGGTCCGGTGATCGACGCCGCAGCCCAGAAAACCATCGCAGATCACGTGGCACAGGCCGATAGCGAAGGGCGCCTGATCCACGCCCTACAAGCCCCGACCCACGGCACCTTCATCGCGCCCGCCGTCATTCGCGTGAACGGTATTGCCGATATGACCCGCGAAATCTTTGGCCCCGTGCTGCATGTCGCAACCTTCAAATCGCAAGGCTTGGACAAAGTCATCGATGACATCAACGCCACAGGCTATGGGCTGACTTTTGGCCTGCACACCCGCATCGACGACCGCGTGCAAACGATTGTTGAAAAGATCGAGGCGGGCAATATCTACGTGAACCGTGACCAGATCGGTGCGGTTGTCGGCTCGCAACCCTTTGGCGGCGAAGGGCTTTCTGGCACAGGGCCAAAGGCGGGTGGCCCACACTACCTGCCACGGTTCACAGCCGCGCCCGCACAAACGGTAACAGAGGCATGGAACACACCCGCCGACCTTGTGGCCCTACAAAAGCAATTTGCGCGATCAGCAACTCACGCAGCCAACACACCGCGCGACCTGCCCGGCCCCACAGGCGAAAGCAACCGCCACAGCACACGTCCGCGAGGCCCGATCTTGTGTATGGGGCCAAGCAAAGCGGCGGCAGCCCAACAAGTCGCAGTGGTCAATGCCTTAGGCGGCACGGCGGTCAACGCAGGCGGCACCCTTGCCCCCGAGACCCTGCGTGATCTGCCTCACCTTGCGGGTGTCGTCTGGTGGGGTGATGCGGACACCGGACGCGCAATTGAGGTGGCATTATCCGAGCGCACAGGACCCATCACAGCGCTGATCACAGGGCAACCCGATGCGGCCCATGTGCTGCTCGAACGGCACGTTTGCGTCGACACCACAGCGGCTGGCGGCAACGCCGCTCTTTTGGCAGAAGTAGGTAACATCTAAACAAAGCGGGGTGGGTCCAATCGGCCCACCTTGACGCCGCCCATGCAATCGCAGAACGTCATCACATGATACCAATACGCGACCACAACCCGTCCACGCGCACGCCCTATGTAACGCTTATCCTGATCGCGCTGAACGTGGCTGTCTACCTTTACGGGTTGGCCGTACTAACGACCGATCAATCCATGTCGCAATTCTATTACAACTACGCGATGATCCCCGCGCGGATATCGGCTGGCGAGAATTACCCATCGCTCCTCACCTCGTTATTCCTACACGTTGGCTTCATGCACTTAGCCGGTAACCTGCTGTTTTTGTGGATTTTCGGGGACAATATTGAAGAAAGATTGGGTCACATCCCTTTCCTAATCTTCTATTTGATCTGCGGCGTTGGGGCTGATCTCGCGCAATTCGCTGTCGACGCCTACTCACCCATCCCAACCGTCGGCGCATCGGGCGCGATCGCGGGGATCATGGGTGGCTATCTGTTGCTATTTCCCAAAGCCAAAGTAGATATATTTATCTTCCTGATCGTCTTTATCCGCATCATTCCGATCCCAGCATGGGTCATGCTGGGCGTCTGGTTCGGGCTGCAGGTTACAAACGGCCTAGGGTCCGATAATTCCGCAGGCGGAGTCGCCTATTGGGCGCACGCGGGCGGGTTTATTATCGGTTTTATCTTGATGATGCCGCTCTGGCTCAAACTCGGCGCAGGTGGCTGGTGGCAAGTCACGGATTATCATCCGCCGCATCCAGAAACCCGCTACCCGTCCAATATTCCCGTGGTTAAGCGGCGCTAGGCTTGCGAATAATTTTGGCAAACGCGTCAAAGATTGGCTCGTTAGAACAAATCACTTCGCCGTCCGCGTGAATGTCGCCGCCTTTTTTCAATGGCTCGACGATACCGCCCGCTTCGCGCACGATGATCAGGCCCGCAGCCATATCCCAGATGTGCAACTTGCGCTCCCAGAACCCTTCGTAACGGCCAGCGGCCACGTAAGCGAGGTCAAGCGATGCAGCTCCAAAACGCCGCACACCCGCACAAGACGGCATAATACGCGCCAGATCCTGCAATGTTTCAGGCAAATCAGCGCGGCCTGCAAACGGGATACCTGTCGCGAAAATACTTTCGATCATCCGGTGACGACCGGACACGCGCATCCGACTTTCGTTCAACCATGCACCGCCACCTTTTTCGGCCCAGAACATCTCGTCTTTCACAGGATCATAAATGACGCCCGCAACAATTTGACCCTTATGTTCTAGCGCAATCGACACAGCCCAATGCGGCAAACCATGCAAAAAGTTGGTGGTGCCATCAAGCGGATCGACAATCCAGCGGCGGGTCGGATCATCGCCCTCAATTTCTTTGCCTTCTTCACCCAAAAAACCATAGGTCGGACGGGCATAAAGCAAATCCTCCTTGATCGTAGCTTCGGCCTGCTTGTCCGCACGGCTGACAAAATCACCGGGGCCTTTGGTCGATACCTGAAGGTTCTCGACCTCGGTAAAGTCCTTGAGCAACGCGCGCCCGGCTTTACGGGCGGTTTTCATCATCACGTTAAGATTTGCGCTACCAGCCATCTGGGCCTCCGAAATGTCTTGATTAGAGGGGGCGTATAGGCCCATGCGCCACATCAAACAAGAGGGATGCACGGCAAACTACGTGGAAAATATTCAATCTTAACTTGCTGTTTTCTGTTTGCGCGCAATAACCACAGTATTGAGACGCCATTTGGAAAAGACATGTCCCCGCAACAGCTCGAAAAATTTATGCACCAGACACGCATTGCAATGCATGTTTCAAAGCGTGATTTTTTAAAACGCATGATGGCAACCGGATTCATGGTTGTCGTCACGATCTTCATGGGTGAAATGCAATCTGGTGTGCTGATCGGCGCTACAATTATCTTTTTCGAAGTTCTGCACCATATTTTACTTAGCAAAGTCCCCATCGGCAAAAAGAATAAGAACGTATTGCTCGCGTTTCTATACTGGATGAATTGTCTGCTGTCAGGCTTCCCCTATCTCGCCTTTGCCGTGCTTTTATCCAATCAAAGCGGGATCGCCTTTGTATTAGGGGGCTATATTTGGCTGTTCGCAAGCTACGTGCAAATTTCCAACACCTTTGGTCTACTCTCCTACTATAACTGGAGCCTCATCACACCGGGTTTTGTGACCGCATTTCTGCTTTTCCAAAACTCCGCTAACCACGTAATCACGTCGAGTTCTGCCACCGACTGGCTACTCGTCTCGGCAATGATGATTGCCTATATCCTCAACACCGTTGAGACGATGTTCAAACACACCGACACCGAAAAAGCGCTATCGCGGGCGCGTGAAGACGCTGATTCACGGCTTATAGAGCTTGAGCACTTAACCCGGCACGACAAGTTGACAGGATTGAAAAACCGCCACGCTTTTGATGAAGATCTGACGGCAATGCTCGCTAATAATATGCAATCAAACAGCGTGACAGTGTTTTTGATCGACCTTGATGATTTCAAACCAATCAACGATAGTTATAGTCATTTAGCGGGGGATACCGTGCTTGTCGCCGTTGCAGAGAACCTTGTGCGTGTCGCAGGGAACGATGCAATCGTATCGCGCCTGGGGGGCGATGAGTTTGCGGTTGCCGTGCCGCACATCACCTCTGAGGCTGTGGCAATTCGGCTTGGAAACTACATCCTGCGTGCCTTAGAGGCACCAATTTTATATGACCAAAAAATGCTACGTGTAGGTGCAAGTCTTGGAATCGCGCGGTCAGGATATACGATGTTCACGCCAGATGAACTCTGCGCGGGCGCAGACCAAGCGATGTATCGGGCAAAATCTGATCCGGAAGCGTCCGTTGTACTGTACCGCAGCGATGAGTTTGCACCGCGCCTGACACTCGAAGACAGAAATATACTGTCGCAAGCCATACAAAAGAACCAGATCCTGCCCCACTATCAGCCCAAGGTTTCACCTAAATCCGGTAAAATTCTCGGTTTCGAGGCCCTAGCACGGTGGAACCACCCGGAACGCGGTATTATTGAGCCAAAAGACTTTTTACCAATGGTCACCGAATTTGGTCTACACGGCGATCTTTTGGGGCACATGGCCCAGCAAGTGCTAACCGACATGGATAAGATCGTAAAAGCGGGGCTAGATTGCGGCCAAATCTCAATAAATGTGCCCGAGGTTACGCTGGCAACGCTTTCAGGGCGGTCGGAATTGGCATCCAAAATCGACGCCTACCCGCACCTGCGAAAACACTTAACCTTTGAAATCACCGAAGATGTTTTTATCGCCCGCTCAGGGGATATGATCCAACGCTCAATCACTTTTTTCCGTAAATCTGGCATTCGCGTATCTTTGGACGATTTTGGAACTGGCTTCGCCTCATTTCAACACCTGCGGGTGTTAGAATTCGACGAATTGAAGCTCGATACGAGCTTTGTACAGGGGCTAGGCGTTGATCCCGCTGCAGGGGTTCTTGTCGACAGTTTCCTATCAATTGGAAAAGGACTCGGCGTGCAAGTCGTAGCGGAAGGCGTTGAATCCCGTGCACAATTATCTCTTCTTCAACAAATGGGCTGCGAAGTTGTGCAGGGACATCTCTTTGGCGCAGCCATGCCGCTGCACGAGGCCATTACCCTTTTGCAAAATGGTGCGGTCTACCCCACAGGCTGCCCGGCACGAAGCGATGCGAACGTAGCTTAGGCGCGCTGCATTCGCACCGCTTCCTGACGGGCAAGCCGCAACAAATGCGCAACAAAAGGACGATGCGTATCCTCAGTGCGCGTTGCGGCATAAAGTCTGCGCGTCATTCCAGCTTGCGTGAGCGGCCGGGTGACATAATCGGCGTTATATTTGACTTGCCGCACCACCCAATCAGGCAGAACAGCAACACCGCGATTTGATGCGACCAACAATAAAATCACCGCAGTCAACTCCACCTGCCGCACCGTCAATGGTTCAACTTTTGCAGGTGTCAAAAGCTGCGAAAATACATCCAGTCGGGCGCGATCTACTGGATAAGTAATCAAGGTCTGATCGCGAAAGTCGGTCGCCTCTATCACGTCTTTTTCTGCCAAGGGATTATTCACAGATGCCACAAAAACCGGCTCATAGTCGAAAATCGGCGTGAAATCGGTCTGATCTAAACTTTCCGGATCCGACGAAATGACCAAATCAACCTCTTCACGGCGCAATGCGGGCAATGCATCAAACGCGAGGCCAGGGCGAATATCCACATCAACCTCCGGCCATGCCTTTCGGAACTGTTCCAAAACGGGCAACAACCACTCAAAACAAGCATGACACTCAATTGCGATATGCATCCGCCCAGCTTGACCCGAAACAAGCCCCGCAAACTCCGCCTCAAGCGCATCGACTTGTGGCAAAATACTCTCGGCCGCCGCCAATAGTTTAAATCCCGCAGGGGATAACCGGAGCGGTTTCGTGCGCCGCGCAAATAGCGCAACCCCCGCCTGATCCTCTATCCCCTTGATTTGATGACTTAACGCCGACTGCGTCATGTTCAATTGATCGGCTGCCCGCGCCAACCCACCGGTCTCATGGATCGCTTTAATTGTGCGCAAATGTCTAAACTCGATCCGCATTATGAATTTCCCGCATAACAATTCTGAATTTAATGAATTTGTTTCACAACTCCAAACATGAGACAAGATGAAAACCCCGAAACGAGGATTTCGATATGACCCGCCCTGCACTTTCCTTTGAATTTTTCCCACCAAAAGACCTCGCTGGTTCATTTCGGCTCTGGGATGCAGTGGCTGGCCTCACTCCGCTCAACCCCAGCTTTGTTTCGGTAACATATGGTGCTGGCGGCACAACACGCAAACTGACCCATGAAGCTGTCGAGACGCTGCACAAGCAAACTGGTTTGCGGGTCGCGGGCCACCTCACTTGCGTTGACGCAACCCGTGCTGACACCTTACAAATCGCGGAAAACTATGCCGCGGCTGGCGTCCGCGATATCGTAGCACTGCGCGGCGACGCACCAAAAGACAGCGATGGCTTTGCGCCAAAACTAGACGGCTTTCAAAACTCCATCGAGTTGATCAAAGCACTGGCTGCAAAAGAAACCTTCAATATTTACGTTGGCGCTTACCCTGAAAAACATCCAGAGGCCAGCAGCCAAGCCGCTGATATCGCTTACCTAAAGCGCAAGTTTGATGCGGGTGCTACAAGCGCGATCACTCAGTTCTTCTTTGACGCTGATACATTCTTCCGCTTTCGCGACAATTGCGCAGCAGCAGGCATCACGGCGCCAATCATTCCTGGGATACTGCCTGTTGAAAACTGGTCGGGCATCCAACGCTTTGCCAAACAGTGCGGCACACATATACCGCAGGTTATCGCAGACGGATTCCACAACGCCTCGCGCGATGGCACCGAAAAACTCCTTGCGACCGCTGTTGCGTCAGAGCTTTGCGATGACTTGCTGCAAGGCGGCGTTGATCACCTGCACTTCTACACGCTGAACCGGGCGGAGTTGTCGCGCGACGTGTGCCACGCACTTGGCTTTACGTCGTCCGCAAAACTGCAAAACGTCGCTTAATCAGGCATCGCGGTCGGATGCACGCTTTCGGTTGGACAACTTAAGATAATGCGGCGGCGGCGGGACAAAAATAATTTACCCCACGCCTTCCATGACCCAACCGACGGTGCCGTCTCATCTTGAGCAAACCGCGTGCGCCAGCCTTCCGGCAACGCCAAACCGCACCCCTCTAAGTGCTCCAACATCCAAACCAGCGGAATATTCGCCAAGGGGCGCGCCGCAGGCAACGCTCCAACCTGCCCACCCACGTCACCGTGGCATCCACGAAACCAAACCTGCTCAATATGACCGGTCCATCCAGGCGGACATTCCCACATGACAGGCGCATAAGCCTCGCGCGTCTCATCCAATGCTAAGGCGTGAAACCCGTGACGCACATGCTCGCCCAATCTGTGGTTATGGTAGGAATGCTGCGCCTGCGCCCAGCGCCAAACAATCGGCAAACGCAGACCCAACGCCTTAACCGTATCCCAAACGGCAACCGCCTCAACCTCAACATAGGGATGGCAATAAAGCTCGCGAAACCGCTTGGCCGCATCCGATTTTGCACCGGTTTTATAATGGCGGTAGGCTTGGGTAATATTGCGCACCGTGGCTTGATTTGAACTGACCAGCCCAACGAGATCAATAACACCAGCCAGGGAGCGCACCGCATAAGCGCCCCGCGAATAACCGATCAAAATGATTTTGTCGCCCTCACGATACCGCGACGCCAAAACACCATAGGCCCGCTCGATCTGCCGGTTGATTCCTTTACCAGTCATCACACCCCAAGTGCCCGACCAGTCACGCCACTGAATCCCCGCCTCATAATAGACCGTCAAATTCGCCTTGCAGCCCACCTCTTGCAACAACCGAAACGTCAATCCCGCATTGGTCTCGACGCCCGCATCTAGCGACGACATCGTGCCATCGAGGATCACAACATGTGTGGCCGGCCCGCGTTTGCGGTGCGCGCCTTCCTCCGAGCGCGCCGCCCGCCCGAAAAGTCCAAAGATCCAATCACGCAGCTGCACGGTTAACTTTCATGCCCTGCGCAAGCAAATATTGCCCGTGCCACATCGCGCTATGCCTCAAACTCACTCTCACTCGCCATCCATCCCATCAAAAACAGCCCACATCACTAGCTTAAGGTTAATAAGGTTACCAAAACGATCTACGACCGTTTCTTTCCGCTAATATTCACCCATCACGCGCCTCGTTAACCCTAAACCGCCAAGCAAATCTGTCTAGCCTGCAATTACGCCGCCCCCCTGGGCACATAGCGGCGCAGCCACGCCCTTCGGCCATTCGCAGGCATTGCCCCTTTTCGCCGCAGCGCTGTTTGTTTACACAGAACCCAACAGGTTAAGGACGGTGATAAAATGGCGATGGACAAAACATTCAATGCGGCAACAGCAGAGCCGCGCATCTACGCAAAATGGGAAGCCGCGGGTGCGTTTAAGGCGGGCGCAAACGCGAAACCCGACGCGGAAACCTTCACCATCATGCTGCCACCGCCCAACGTCACGGGTTTCTTGCACGTCGGCCACGCCTTTAACCACACGCTGATGGATATCCTCATGCGCTGGAAACGGATGCAAGGCTTCGACACTCTTTGGCAGCCGGGGCTTGATCACGCGGGCATCGCCACGCAACTCGTCGTGGAAAAACAACTCGCCGAACTCGGGCAAAAGCGCACCGACTACTCCCGCGAAGATTTCATCGCCAAAATCTGGGAATGGAAAGCCATCTCTGGCGGCACCATCCAAGAGCAGGACAAGCGCATCGGTGCAGGCATGGACTGGGATCGCTCGGCCTTCACTATGGACGAAAACTTCCACGACGCGGTGATCAAAGTTTTCGTCGATATGTATAACAAGGGCTACATCTATCGCGGCAAACGCCTCGTGAACTGGGACCCGCATTTTGAGACAGCCATTTCTGACCTAGAAGTCGAAAACATCGAGCAAGACGGCCACATGTGGCACTTCAAATACCCGCTCGCAAATGGCGCGACCTACGAATATGTCGAAAAAGACGAGGACGGCAACGTCACCCTGACCGAGACCCGAAATTACATTGCCATCGCCACAACCCGCCCCGAAACCATGCTTGGCGACGGCGCGGTGGCCGTGCATCCATCCGATGAACGCTATGCGCCCATCGTCGGTATGCTGTGCGAAATCCCCGTTGGCCCGAAGGCG
>RCMY010006169.1_pt1 | contig 10072 bp, 7 predicted proteins | sample 2041341 | NCBI WGS metagenome assembly RCMY01 (sample SAMN09708234, study PRJNA481090) | Marine sediment metagenome, whole genome shotgun sequencing project.
AACCCGACGCCCGCCGGCGAAGGCAAGACGACCACGACAGTTGGTCTGGGCGATGGTCTGAACGCCATCGGCAAAAAAGCGATGGTATGTATCCGCGAGGCATCGCTTGGGCCGAACTTTGGCATGAAGGGCGGCGCCGCAGGTGGCGGTTACGCGCAGGTTGTCCCGATGGAGGACATGAACCTGCACTTTACGGGTGACTTCCACGCAATCACCTCGGCCCACTCGCTGCTGTCGGCGATGATCGACAACCACATCTACTGGGGTAACGAGCTGGATATCGACACCCGCCGCGTCGTATGGCGCCGGGTTGTCGACATGAACGACCGTGCGCTGCGCCAGATCACGGCGTCGCTGGGCGGTGTGTCCAACGGCTTTCCGCGTGAGACCGGCTTTGACATTACCGTGGCGTCCGAAGTCATGGCGATCCTGTGCCTTGCCAACAACCTCAAGGATCTGGAAGAGCGTCTGGGCAGCATGATCGTGGCCTATCGCCGCGACCGCAGCCCCGTCTTCTGCCGCGATATCGAGGCCGAAGGCGCGATGACCGTCCTGCTGAAGGACGCGATGCAGCCTAACCTGGTGCAGACGCTGGAGAATAACCCGGCATTTGTGCATGGTGGCCCGTTTGCCAACATCGCGCATGGCTGCAACTCGGTCACTGCCACATCGACCGCGCTGAAAATCGCTGATTTCGTCGTGACTGAGGCAGGCTTTGGCGCCGATCTGGGCGCTGAGAAGTTCATGAACATCAAGTGCCGCAAGGCGGGTCTTGCGCCCGATTGCGTGGTTCTGGTCGCCACCGTGCGCGCGATGAAAATGAACGGCGGCGTCGCCAAGGGCGATCTGGGCGCCGAGAATGTTGATGCGGTCAAGGAAGGCTGTGCCAACCTCGGCCGTCACATCGGCAACCTCAAGTCGTTCGGTGTGCCGGTAATTGTTGCGATCAACCACTTCGTCAATGATACCGACGCCGAGGTTCAAGCCGTCAAGGACTACGTCGATGGTCAAGGCTCTGAGGCGATCCTGTCGCGTCACTGGGAGCTGGGCAGCGAAGGCAGCGCCGATCTGGCCCGCCGCGTCGCCGAAGTGGCCGAGAGTGGGGAGGCGAACTTCAAGCCGATCTATCCCGACGAAATGCCTCTGTTCCAGAAGATCGAAACGATTGCCAAGAACATCTACCACGCCGACGGTGTGGTGGCAGACAGCAAGATCCGCGATCAGCTGAAGCAGTGGGAAGATGCTGGATACGGCAACCTGCCGATTTGTATGGCAAAAACGCAGTACAGCTTTACGACTGATCCCAGCCGCCGCGGCGCGCCCACGGGCCATTCGGTGCCTGTACGCGAAGTGCGTCTGAGCGCAGGTGCTGGTTTTGTTGTCGTCATTTGCGGCGAGGTCATGACGATGCCGGGCCTTCCGCGCACGCCTGCCGCCCAGTCTATCCGCCTGAACGACAGTGGCGAGATCGAAGGGCTGTTTTAAACAGCGCGGATTGGCGGGGGCATTGAGCCCCCGGCAATCCGGTCACCGCCCCTTGGGCGGTTCCTGCGCTCCGCGCGGGGATATTTTTAGCCAGAAGATGCAGGGCCTTGCGCCCTTAGTGGTATGGAGGGCGCGCGATGACGGCTCAGGTGATTGACGGCAAGGCTTTTGCAGCCGTAATACGCGGCAAGGTGGCGGAACATGTGACCCGCCTGAAAGAGAAGCACGATCTGGTGCCCGGCCTTGCTGTGGTATTGGTGGGCGAGGACCCGGCCAGCCAGGTCTATGTACGCTCGAAAGGCAAGCAGACGACCGAGGTCGGTATGAAAAGCGTCGAGCACAAGCTGGATATTGATACGCCTGAGGCGGATCTTCTGGCATTGATCGACCAGTTGAACAATGATGACAGCATCCACGGTATCCTGGTGCAGCTGCCACTGCCCAAGCATCTGAATGAAGATCTGGTGATCAACTCCATCGACCCTGCCAAGGATGTGGACGGATTTCACATCTCGAATGTTGGTTTACTGGGCACTGGCCAGAAAAGCATGGTGCCCTGCACCCCGCTGGGTTGCCTGATGATGTTGCGGGATCATCATGGATCGCTGTCCGGCATGAACGCCGTCGTGATCGGGCGCAGCAACATCGTTGGTAAGCCGATGGCGCAGCTGCTTTTGGGCGATAGCTGCACCGTTACTATTGCGCATTCGCGGACCAAGGATCTGGCCGACGTTGTGCGCCGCGCCGATATCGTCGTCGCTGCTGTAGGCCGCCCCGAGATGGTACCGGGCGACTGGATCAAGGAGGGTGCGACCGTCATCGACGTTGGCATCAACCGGATCGAGAAGGAAGATGGCAAGACCAAGCTGGTGGGCGACGTTGACTATGCCAGCTGTGCCGAGCGCGCCGGGGCGATCACGCCTGTTCCGGGCGGCGTTGGGCCGATGACGATTGCGTGCCTTCTGGCCAATACGCTGACGGCGGCCTGCCGCGCAAATGGCTTGGAAGAGCCAGAAGGCCTGACTGTTTAACAGTTTGGTGAAGTTTTGACTGTATCAACGGGCCGTTCCCTGGTTTGGGAGCGGCCCGATTGCGTTAACGCGGCATAGGAATGGCGTGGGTTATGGTGCCGGTCAGAACTGCTATCGCCCCGGTTTGCATGAGACTGGTGAGCGCAGGATTATCGCTGCGCAAGCCGCCGGTGTAGGTGCCGTAGGCGGGCAGGATGGCGCGGGCGGTATCAATCAGGAAGGCCGGGCGGCTGACGCTGCGGCCTCGCGTTTTTACATAAGCCTTGGGGTGATAGTGGCCCGACACTTCACCACTGGCGCCGGGATGCGCGATGTGACGGAAGGTGAGCGGCCCGATTGATAATTCTGCCAAGTGCGTTCCACCCAGATCGAGCGGTCCGGGATCGTGGTTGCCTTCGATCCAGATCCAGCGGCGCCCGGATTGCAAGGTTGTTATCCAGAATTGGTTGCCGCTCGTCAGGGCCTGTGCTGCCATGGTATCGTCAAAGCTGTCGCCGAGGCAGATGACGGTTTTCGCGCCGGTTAGGCGCAGGTCGGAGTCGAGACGGGCCAAGGTGTCGTACGTCTCGTAGGGTGGCAGGGACGAGCTGCCAAGGCGCGCGCGCCGCTCGGATTTACCGAGATGCAGGTCGGAGACGCAGATGAGTTTCTCATGCGGCCAATAGAGCGCGCCCGAGGGTAGGGCGATAAGGTGGGCGCCGGCGAGGGTGAAGGAGTGGGTGGTCATGAATGGGCAGGAGGCCAACTCAAGTATCCGAAAAGTAGTCTTCGTCGAGGCTCTTAATGTCGTAAGTGGACCGCGTTCTTACGCCAACCCCATGCGTAATCATTAGATGTGCCGACCTATTGCCGTCAATCAAAACGATGCGCTGCTGAACTCGGTCTATGTACTCACGGGCTTCTTTCGAAAATGATGATGTAGTAGCAAAAACTCCCTTTGTCGCGCTTTCGCGTGTCAGTGAGCCAACGAAACGCTGGATGTCAGGGCGCCCGACCTTATTATCCAAAGCGTATCTTTTCGCTTGGATGTAAACGGCATCTAAATCTAGGGCGTCTTCGTTAATAACTCCGTCAATTCCACCGCCACTAGTGGTGGGCGTAAGGCTACCGTTATCCACGTCACCACGGCCGAAATTCATCGCTGAAAGTAGATCCAGAATCAACTTCTTAAAACGGGCGGGCGACACCTGTAGCAATGCCGAAATCAATTCTTCACGCAGCGCCGCTTCTAGCAAGCGGTTTGTAAAAACCATGGCATCTTCTGGTGTCTGAACGGCTTCGTCGAACCGACCTTGAGTGCCGGCCTCATCCAATGCGTTTGGCAGCGCAACTCGCTGGCTTTTCCACTCAGAAAAGCTGTCGAAGCGCTCTAACGTCACATTATCGATTTTTGAAGGATTGCTACGAACAACATCCAATCCCAGCTTCGTTATTTCGTGACAGCCTCGCTTGGGAGATGTAAGCAGACCGGCCTTTCCCAGATAGGTCCGCGCCCAATGGGCACGGTTATATGGCCTTGTCATTCGACCGCTCGGAAGCAACCCATCGGCCTCTTCAGCGCTTATGGAAAACTCCGTTGTAAGATCACCAATGCATTCGGAGACGCTTGTCTTGCCGTCTGCAAACAGTTTCAAAACCGGTAGCATGAGGGTTTGATAGTCAGGAACTGGCATGTCTAATTCGCCCTCAAACATCTAACTCCTGCACAAACCGTGCATTCTCCTGAATGTACTGAAACCGCAACTCCGGCTTTTTTCCCATCAGACGCTCCACCAGATCGCCGGTTTCGCCCGGTTCATCCTCGTCGATGGTGACGCGGATCAGTTTGCGGGATTTGACGTCCATTGTCGTCTCTTTTAGGTCTTTCGCGTCCATCTCGCCCAAGCCCTTGAAGCGGCTGACATCAATTTTTCCTTTGCCGCCCAGACCCTTGGCCAGCCAAACGTCACGCTCGGCCTCATCAATGCAATAGACGCGGCGGGCGCCTTGGCTGAGACGGTAGAGCGGCGGGCAGGCAAGATAGAGATGCCCTGCGTCGATCATCGGGCGCATCTGGGTGAAGAAGAATGTCATCAAAAGCGCGGCTATATGCGCACCGTCAACGTCGGCGTCCGTCATGATGATGATCTTGTCATAACGCAGATCGTCTAGGTTGAATTTTGAGCCTAGCCCGACGCCAAGGGCCTGCGTCAGATCACTGATCTCTTGGTTGCTGCCCAGTTTGGAACTGGCGGCGCCCAGCACGTTAAGGATCTTGCCGCGCAGGGGCAGCAGTGCCTGAATCTTGCGGTCGCGTGCCATCTTGGCCGAACCGCCAGCCGAATCCCCCTCGACAATGAACAGCTCGGTCCCGTCGCGGGTGCTGGATGAGCAATCGACCAGTTTGCCGGGTAGGCGCAGTTTCTTGGTCGCGGTCTTGCGCTGTGTTTCTTTCTCCTGACGGCGGCGCAGGCGCTCTTCGGCGCGCAGGACCAGAAAATCAAGGATGGCGCCGGCCGATTTGGTGTCGGCAGCCAGCCAGTTGTCAAAATGGTCCCGGACCGAATTTTCCACCATGCGGTGTGCATCGACGGTGGCCAGCCGGTCCTTGGTCTGGCCAACAAATTCCGGCTCGCGAATGAAGCATGACACCAACGCGCCTGCACCTGTCATCAGATCCTCGCGGGTGATGGTCGCGGCCTTCTTGTTGTTCAACAGATCGCCGTAAGCCTTGATACCCTTGAGGATCGCTGCCCAGAACCCAGCCTCGTGCGTGCCGCCCTCGGGGGTGGGGACGGTGTTGCAATAGGACTGAATGAATCCGTCACGCGCGGGCGTCCAGTTGATGGCCCATTCCACCTTGCCGGGCACCTTGAATTTTTCAAAACTGACGGAGCCGGCGAAAGGCGTGTCCGCATAGGTGGTTGCGCCGCCCATCGCCTCGGATAGGTAGTCGGACAGGCCGCCGGGGAAGTGAAATTTCGCATCGCGCGGGGTTTCGCCGTCGTCAATGCTGCTTTTCCAGCGGATTTCAACGCCAGAGAACAGGTACGCCTTTGAGCGGGCCATCTTGAACAGGCGCGCGGGTTTGAACTGTAGCGCGCCGAAGATGTCCGGGTCAGGGTGAAACGTGACCGCCGTGCCGCGCCGGTTGGGGGCGGCGCCGATCTTTTCCAGCGGGGCAACCGGCAGACCACGCGAGAATTCCATCGCAAAGAGTTCCTTGTTGCGGGCCACCTCGACACGCAAATGATCTGATAGGGCGTTCACGACCGAACTGCCAACCCCGTGCAGGCCGCCCGATGTTTGATAGCTGTCCCCCGAAAATTTACCCCCCGCGTTAAGAGTACAAAAAATGATCTCTAGCGCGGATTTTGCCGGATCCTTGGGGTGCGGACCCGTAGGAATGCCGCGCCCGTTGTCGCGCACCGAAACATGGCCATTCTCGTGCAGCTCTACCTCGATCCAGGTGGCGTGACCAGCGACCGCCTCGTCCATCGAATTGTCGATGATTTCGGCCACCATGTGATGCAGCGCGCGGTCGTCTTTGCCGCCGATATACATGCCGGGGCGCAGGCGCACATGCTCCATGTCCTCAAGGACTTGAATGGACGATGCATCATAGTCGCCCGAGGATGTGGCGGCGGTCAGAAGGTCGGACATGGGGTGCGCTGCTCTTTATTTTTGAGGTTCCCCAATTATGACAGAGCGGCGGGCCGGTTAAAAGCAGCGCGTGGCCTCTGCGCGTCATTGCCAGCCGCGACCTCAGGGTGGCCCGGTGCCCCAGATCAGCAATCCCAAGAGGTTCACCGCCAATAGGCCGACCGTCAGGCACGCCAATCGCCAGCGTGCGCGCGTATGAACAGGATCGCCGATGAAACGTCGAAACTCTGCCAATTGTTCGCCCAGTGTGGGCCACATGCCGCCCCGTGCCCCGGCGGCGTGGCGGGCGGCGCGTGACAGTGAGAACAGCGCGCTGAACATGCACCAGATCCACAGCACGAACAGCACGGATGATATCGCCAACCAAAGCGATTGAACCAAAGGTATCACGACACCTTCCAACATGGCCTTGCAGTTGCCATACTTCTAACCCTCATTTAGCCGCATAGAAGATACGTCAAACTTTCTGAATATTCGTCAATATCTTGTTTCATAGTTCGAAAGTGATCACTGTTTCATATTGCAGCGATTCGCATGAACAGACCGCTAACATGATCGTGCATGTGAAGGGCCTCAAGCTTACCGCATCAGGCGTCTCGATGATGCTGACCGGCCCCTTTTTTCGTGTGTCTGATCTAACCGGACCCAAACACGATCACGCCCTAGCGTCGGTCAATTACGGGCAGTTGACCGTAGTAGGATGCATTTTAATACAAGGGCTTGCTGGATTTTGGCTGTATTGCAGACAGACATGACCGGTGCGATTGGTATCATATTGTTGCTCAGGACGGCGCGGAGTTTCGCCATGGTCATCGCACTGACCAGTTTGGCAAAAATGGCATCCACTACCAAAAATGCGATTAAAGCATTTCTGGATTACGCCGTGCCTTGAGTTGAATCCGAAACGCTTTAGAAACTGGCGAGGAGTGTGTTCACTCTGGTCCATAGCGCATGTCGAACATGATCGCACTGAGCGACAGGCTCAAAGGTGCGTCTAAAAGTTCGCATCGACACCCGGTAATTTAAGCGCCGTGATCAGATCGCGCAGCTCCTGCCGGGCGGCGATGTTCGAGATGTTCAGCTGTTTGACGCCCACATCCTTGAGGTCCAGCAGGGTCAGGCCGCGCGGAAACAGTTCGCGAAAGATCACCCGTTCGTTAAACCCGGGGGCGACGCGAAACCCAATCCGCTTGGCCAGATTGTCCAATGCGGCGCCCATTTTCTCTTTGTTAACCATGGCCTGAGCGCCGACACGGTTGCGCACAACCACCCAGTCGATGGGTTTCAGCCCCGCCTGTGCACGCAACTGACGCGCGTTCCAGACCATTTCGGAATAAACCGATGGGCGCAGGATCTTGCGACCGTCCGCGTCGACATGGGCCAGCAGATCGAAGTCGACAAAGCTGTCGTTGAGCGGTGTGACCAGCGTATCGGCCAGGCTATGGGCCACCTGGCTGAGTCGCGTGTGCGAGCCGGGGCAGTCGATGACGATGAAATCGCTGTCGGGCTCCAGTGACGCCACTGCCTCGGACAGGCGGCGGTCATAGACATTTTCGCCGGGGTTGAGCGCCGCCTGATCGACCTCGGGCAGTTCGTGATAATGTGGGCTGGGCAGGGCGAGACCGGCCTTTTCAAGAAACGCCATCCGGTTCTCCGAATAGCGCCCGAACGTCTTTTGGCGCAGGTCCAGATCCAGCGCGCTGACAGTCTTGCCCATCCGCGCCAAAGCGGTCGCAACATGCATGGACACGGTGGATTTACCCGCGCCGCCCTTTTCGTTTCCGACGACGATAATATGCGCCATGTCCCAAGACCCCTTGCCCCACGCCCTCGGCTTGGGGCGTTTCGTGCATAGTATCGCGCGGCCTCAGGATAGGAAAGGGCAGGCGCAACACGGGTTTGGCCTGTGCCGTCTGTGCCAGATCAGCCGCTGCAATGCAAAAGAGCGGCCCGTTAGGTGGCCGCTCTTGAACGCTATCAACTTGACGGGTCTCAGCCTTTCATGCTGTCCCAAAAGGATTTAACCGACCGGAAGAAGCTTTTGCTTTCCGGGTTGTTATCCTCTGACAGCGCTTCGAATTCGCGCAGCAGATCCTTTTGCTTGGACGTCAGGTTTACCGGCGTCTCGACAGCCATTTCGATGAACATGTCGCCCGCCGCGCCACCGCGAAGGGCTGGCATGCCCTTGGCACGCAGACGCATCTGGCGGCCCGATTGGCTGCCGGCCGGGATCTTAACCTTGCTGCGACCGCCATCGATGGTGGGCACCTCTATATCCCCGCCAATCGCGGCGGTGATCATCGACACGGGCACCTTGCAGAAAAGGTTGTTTTCCTCACGCTCGAACAGGCTGTGTTTGGTCACTTCGATAAAGATGTACAGATCGCCCGGAGGGCCGCCGCGCATCCCGGCCTCGCCTTCGCCGGACAGGCGGATGCGCGTGCCGGTCTCAACCCCCGCAGGGATATTGACGCTCAGCGCGCGGTCCTTTTCGACGCGGCCCTGACCGCCGCAGCCCTTGCACGGGTTCTGCACGATCTGGCCCATGCCCGAACAGGTCGGGCAGGTCCGCTCGACCGTGAAGAAACCCTGCTGCGCGCGGACCTTGCCCATGCCCGAACAGGTGGGGCATGTCGACGGCTCGGCGCCGCCCTCAGCGCCTGACCCGTCGCAGGATGTACACTGAACCGAGGTGGGCACGTTGATCGTCTTTTGCAAACCCTTGAAAGCGTCCTCAAGCGTGATGCGCATATTGTAGCGCAGGTCCGATCCGCGGGCTGCCCGCTGACGGCCGCCACCACCACGTGCGCCCATGAAATCGCCGAAAAGGTCGTCGAACACGTCGGAAAACGCGCTGGCGAAATCGCCTTGGCCTTGTCCCTGTCCGGGGCGCGCACCGCCGCCCATGCCACCCTCGAACGCGGCGTGGCCGAAACGGTCGTAGGCTGCCTTCTTTTCGGCGTCCTTTAGAACGTCATATGCTTCGCCCGCTTCCTTGAACTGTGTCTCGGCGTTGGGATTGTCCGTGTTGCTGTCGGGGTGCAGCGCCTTCGCCCGCTGGCGATAGGCTTTTTTGATATCATCTGCCGGGGCGCCGCGCGCAACGCCCAGAACCTCGTAATAATCGCGTTTGGCCATTCGAGAACTCCTATACCTGAAACCAAACGGGCCGGCCTGATACAGGACCGGCCCAAAGGTTTCTTAGCGGTGCATTAGCCGCGCTTGCTGTCGTCGAGGTCCTCGAAATCGGCGTCGACGATGTCATCGTCGCCCGGTCCCGAGGCGTCGTCAGTCGCTCTTGGGCCGCTGTCGTCCTCTTGCTGGGCCGACTTGTAGATCGCCTCGCCCAGTTTCATGGCCGCCTCGGTGACGTTCTGGATCCCCGATTTGATCTTGGCCGCCTCTTCCTTTTCCAGGTCGTCCTTCAGCGCGGAAATCGCCAGTTCGATGGCCTCAATGGTGGTGGGATCCACCTTATCTGCATGCTCTTCCATCGACTTTTCGGTCGAATCGATCAGGCTTTCGGCCTGGTTCTTCGCTTCGACCAGCTCGCGGCGCTCCTTGTCGGACTCCGCGTTCTCTTCGGCGTCCTTGACCATCTTTTCGATGTCCGCATCGGACAGGCCGCCCGACGCTTGGATCGTGATCTTCTGTTCCTTATTGGTGCCCTTGTCTTTGGCGGAAACAGACACGATGCCGTTGGTGTCGATGTCGAACGTCACTTCGATCTGGGGCATGCCGCGCGGTGAGGGCGGGATGTTTTCCAGATTGAACTGGCCCAGCATCTTGTTGTCGGCAGCCATCTCACGCTCGCCCTGGAACACCCGGATCGTCACGGCGCTCTGGCTGTCCTCGGCGGTCGAGAAGACCTGAGATTTGTTCGTCGGGATCGTGGTGTTGCGGTCGATCAGGCG
>RCMY010006170.1_pt1 | contig 10071 bp, 11 predicted proteins | sample 2041341 | NCBI WGS metagenome assembly RCMY01 (sample SAMN09708234, study PRJNA481090) | Marine sediment metagenome, whole genome shotgun sequencing project.
GAATTACATTCGGCGGCGGATGCCACGAAGGATCAGAGTTATTTCCTGTTTTCGACCACGCCAGAGCAGTTGGCTTATTTACGGTTTCCGTTGGGGCATTTGAAGTCCAAGGCGGAGACGCGGGCGTTGGCGCTGAAATACGGGTTAAGCGTCGCCGATAAGCCTGACAGTCAGGATATTTGCTTTGTGCCTGACGGGAATTACGCGGCGGTGATCGAGAAATTGCGCCCCGGTGCGGCGGAGCCCGGGGATATTGTGGATGTTGAAGGCAATGTCTTGGGGGCGCATACGGGTGTGATTCATTATACGATCGGGCAGCGGCGCGGGCTTGGGATTGGTGGCTTGGCTGATCCGCTTTATGTCGTGCGGCTGGATGTGGATAAGCGCCATGTGATTGTGGGGCCAAAGGCGATGCTGGCGACGCGCAAGGTTCCACTGCGCGAGATTAACTGGCTGGGTGATGACGGGTTGCTGGCGGGTGGTACGCGGTCGATTGCGGTGAAGGTGCGTTCGACTAAGCCGCCGATTGAAGCGATCTTGCGCCCGATTTCGGATACCGAGGCGGAAGTTGAGTTGTTGGTCGCTGAGGAAGGGGTGTCGCCGGGGCAGGCTTGTGTGTTTTATGATCCAGAGAGCAGTCGGGTGCTGGGCGGTGGTTGGATTTGGCGGGGGTATTGAGTTTTTATGCCTTTCGAAAAATAGCCAAGCTACTTAGAACAATATCAGGGTCTAAGTCCAAAAACACTTCGTTGTTATTAAGTTCCGTTCGGAAAGAGGCGAAAGTTTCGCCGATGAATTTTTCGGCATCAATTGCATCATGGACGGTTCCAATTTGCTGATCAGTGTGAATTACCCACTGTTTCTCTGTTGTTAATCGGTATTTGTTAAAGTCGCCAATCCGCTTTTGGGCGTCCTGAGAATGACCAATCTTAAGAGTCTTGCTCCCTTTACCAAGCGTTGCGATATAGATGTAGTTTGTGGCATCTAATCTGGGCTGCACGTCATATGGGTTTGCAGCGAATGGATGTTTCTGTCGAAGTTGGTCGACTTTTATTGTTAAAACGTGAGATTGAGGCTTCAATACCTCTATTTCTCTGCCTCGATCGGAAATCAAACTCTTCAAGGTTTGCCCAAGTAACTCATCTGCCTCTTGAAGTGTCGTGATAGCTTTTTGTGTGTGAGTTGATGGTGTATAACCATTCAACTCCTTAAATAATGGCGGGTCATCAAAAGTCCATGTTCGAATTGGTTGTAAGGCGTATGGCCAACGGTAATTTCCATTAGTGTTTTTGTCCCATGGTCGATCAGAATTAATGCCATATGATGAAGTGTCAGCAGTTTGGTGACTGATTTGCCAAACATTTAAGACACGTCCCTTAAGAACTTCTGGGATTATTACCTCTGGGTTTCCTGGGTTCCTGCTCACAATGCCGAAAACTAGATCTCCTTCACGCGCACTTTGCATCGCAATGGTCCTGTCTCGTTTTTGTGCAAAGGTTAGAGGACTGCCAGTTTTTTGAAATCCGCCCCAGACATAGGTAAAAAATACTTTGGTCAAAATATTATCACTTTCAATACTTATTAAAGCCAATAGGAAAATTATACTTAAGCAAGTTACCTTGCACAATACTCTAGCCACCTCTGTCCCAAACCATTACCCCTACCATCATGATATACACATCCGCATCTGACTGGCGCGCTGCGCCGCATAAACGTGTTCTTTTGTTCGCTATGTCGGGCTTGGGGAAGACTTATTTGTCTAATCTTGTGCGTGCGCAGGGCGACTGGTTTCATTACTCGATCGATTACCGCATTGGCACGCGGTATATGGGCGAGTTGATTGCGGATAATGCCAAGCGTGAGGCGATGAAGGTGCCGTTTCTGCGCGATTTGTTACGCTCTGATAGTATTTATATCGGGTCGAATATCTCTTTTGATGATCTCAAGCCGATGTCGTCGTATTTGGGCAAGCCGGGCAATGTTGATGCGGGTGGGTTAGCGTGGGATGAGTATACCCGCCGTCAGGACCAGTTTCAAAAGGCCGAGATTGCCGCACTTTATGATACGGGGCATTTCATTGATCGGGCTTATGACCTGTATCAGTATCCGCATTTTATTTGTGATACGGGCGGATCGATTTGTGAGTGGGTTGATGTGAATGATCCCGCTGATCCGATTATGACCGAGCTTGCGTCCAAGACGTTGATGGTCTGGATTGAGGGGTCGGAGGATCATACTGCCGAATTGGTGCGCCGTTTTGACCGTGAGCCAAAGCCGATGTCCTATGATCCTGTGTTTTTGTTGAAGACGTGGCAGGCGTATCTGGCGGAGTTTGGCACGCAGCCCGATCAGGTGAACCCTGATGATTTTATTCGCTGGGCCTTTGCCAAGGCGCTGGCGCACCGTCAGCCGCGCTATAAGGCGATGGCGGACCGTTGGGGGCTGACTATTCCGATGGCGGCTGTGGCGAAAGTCAAGGATTCTGACGGGTTTGTGAGCATGATCGCGGATGCCCTTGAGATGCGGGAGCAATAGCGCTACCTCAAAACCTCAATCGACGACCAGATCAGGACCAGACTTATGCCCATCAAGATTCCAGCCTCCCTGCCCGCTTACGCCGTGCTGACGCGCGAGGGTGTAATGGTGATGGATCCTGATCAGGCGGGCCATCAGGATATCAGGCCGTTGCGGATCGGGCTTTTGAACCTGATGCCCAAGAAAATCCAGACCGAAAACCAGTTTGCGCGGCTGATCGGGGCGACGCCATTGCAGATCGAGTTGACCCTGATCCGTATGTCCGAGCATCAGACCAAGAACACGGCTGCGGAGCATATGGAAGAGTTTTATAAGACCTTTGACGAGGTGCGTGATCAAAAGTTTGACGGGCTGATTATTACCGGTGCGCCGATCGAGCATCTGGATTTTCACGATGTGACCTATTGGGAGGAGTTGACCCGCGTGTTTGACTGGACCCAGACCAATGTGCATTCCACGTTTGGCGTGTGCTGGGGCGGCATGGCGATGATCAACTATTTCCACGGCGTGCCCAAGCATATCACGGACCACAAAGTGTTTGGTTGTTTCCGTCATCATGTGACCGAACAGGCATCGCAATATCTGCGCGGATTTTCGGATGATTTTGTGATCCCTGTCAGCCGTTGGACCGAAATGCGCGAGGGTGATATCGCATTAGCGACGGGTCTTAAGACATTGATTACAAGTGAAGATATTGGTCCTGCATTGGTCGAGGACCCTGCGCACCGTGCGCTGTATATTTTCAACCATTTTGAGTATGACAGTGGCACGCTAAAGCAGGAATATGATCGCGATGTGGCTGAGAGTACGGTGATTAACGTGCCGCAAAATTACTATCCGAATGATGACCCGTCAAAGCCGCCATCCAATCGTTGGCGCAGTCATGCCCATCTTTTGTATGGCAACTGGATCAATGAAATCTACCAGACAACAAAGTATGATATTGATGAAATTGGCACGTAAATATCTTAAACTCTCGGCGTTTACATTTGGCGTTGGTGCGCTGTTGGCGGGTTGCTCTTCGGCGGCGCGCACGGCGTCAGTCGAGGCCGCCTTTCCGCCCGTTGGTGAGTTTGTCGAAGTGACGGGCGGCCGTGTGCATTATTTGCGCGCGGGGTCTGGCCCCGAGTTGGTTTTGCTACATGGTGCGGGTGGGAACTTACGCGACTATACCTTTGATTTGTTTGAGGTTTTGACCGACCGTTATACGGTCACCGCCTTTGATCGGCCCGGCATGGGTTATACTGATCGCGTGCCCGGTGTGGCGACAGGGGCGACTGCCACCGAAGGCGATAGCCCGCAAGATCAGGCGATGATGCTGCGAGAAGCGGCCGGTAAAATTGGCATTGAGAATCCGATTGTCGCGGGTCACAGCTTTGGCGGGATTGTGGCGCTGGCTTGGGCCACTGCGGGGCTGACCGAGCAGAGCCCTGTGAATGCCAAAGCGGTCGTGTCCTTTGCCGGTGTTGCCATGCCGTGGCCGGGCGATTTGGGCGCGTATTACACTATTAACGGGAGCGCTTTTGGCGGTTTGGTCGCGATCCCTGTTATTTCGGCCATTGCAACCGACGCGCAAATTGCATCCGCCGTTGAGAGCACATTTGCCCCTGATCCTGCGCCCGAAGGCTATGCCGCACATGTCGGTGCGCGGTTGACCCTGCGTCCCGAGAATTTCCGCGCCAATGTGCGGCAGGTCAATACGCTCTACCCGAATGTCAGTGTTATGACCGCATCCTACCCGCAGCTGACCTTGCCGATTGAGATTTTGCACGGCACCGCCGACACCACCGTGCCAATTGATGTGCACGCGCGTCCGTTCATCAAGATTGTGAAGTCGGCGCATCTGACCGTGCTGGAAGGTGTCGGGCATATGCCGCACCATGTTGACCCAGATGCCGCAATCGCCGCGATTGATCGCGCAGCGGACCGCGCTGGATTGCGCTAGGGCGCGGCCTTGACCATAGTGGCCCCAAGCACACAAGGATAGATTCATGGACTTGCCATTCGACGGCGGCATCAGCAAATTCTACAATGACGCCGCCCCTGCGAAGGTGAAAGCGGCGATCAAGGATGCGCGTAAGAACGATATTTTGAATGCGGATTACCCGTATGAAAAGCGCATGGATCGTGACGCCTATGAGGCGGAGATCGAGGCGCTTCAGGTTGAATTGGTGCGCCTTCAGGCTTGGGCCCGCGCGATAGGAGAGCGTATCGTGGTGGTCTTTGAGGGTCGGGATGCGGCGGGCAAAGGCGGCACAATTTCACGCTTCCGCGAGAACTTGAATCCGCGTGGGGCGCATGTTGTGGCGCTCTCCAAACCAACCGAGGCCGAGGCGAGCCAGTGGTATTTCCAGCGCTATATCGACCATATGCCAAGTGCAGGCGAGATTGTTTTGTTTGACCGGAGTTGGTATAATCGTGGCGTTGTCGAACATGTGTTTGGTTTTTGCACCGACGCCGAACGCGAGAAGTGGTTTGACCAAGTGAATGCCTTTGAAAAGCTGCTGGTCGATGACGGGATCAAGCTGTTCAAAATCTGGCTAAACGTCGGCCAAGCCACGCAATTAAAACGGTTTTTGGACCGTGAGGAAGATCCGTTGAAGCAGTGGAAACTGTCTCGGATTGATGTTGAGGGATTGTCAAAATGGGACGCCTATACGGTGGCTATTGAAGAGACTTTGACCCGCACACACACTAATTCCGCCCCTTGGACGCTAGTGAAAGCCGACGACAAACGGCGTGCGCGATTGAATGTGATCCGCTCTGTTTTGGCGCCGCTGGATTATACCGGCCGCAACAATAACGGGCTGGGCACCGTGGACCCATTGGTCGTGGACGGCTCTGATTTGTGGAATGGCTAAGCGCGGGTATCATCACGGCAATCTGCGCGAGGCGTTGGTTGCGGGTTGCCTGTCCCTGATTGAGAAACGGGGCCCGACGGGATTTACCTTGTCTGAGGCGGCGCGCGAGGCGGGTGTGACCCCTGCGGCTGTGTACCGTCATTTTGAGGGCCGTGAGGACCTGATCGCGGAGGCGGCGTTCCAAGGCTACGAAATTTTTGGCGAGATGCTGGAAGATGCCTATGCAGGTGGCAAGCCGTCGGATTTGGCGGCATTTTCGGCGACGGGGCGGGCGTATTTGGCTTTTGCCAACAAGTTTCCCGGACATTACGTTGCGATGTTCGAGAGCGGGATTTCGATCCAGCGCACCCCTGCCCTTCATGCCGCAGCGACCCGCGCGATGGGTGTTTTAGAAACCGCAGCGATTGCCCTCAGCGAGCATATTCCGGCTGAGAAACGCCCGCCGCCGCAGATGTTTTCGGCGCATATTTGGGCGCTTTCGCACGGTGTGGTCGAGTTGTTTGCGCGAGGCAGCCCCGGCACAAAATCACCGTTTCCCCCTGAAGACCTGCTTGAAAGCGGGATCGGGATTTATTTGCGTGGATTGGGCCTCGTTGCCCCAGATAAATAGGACAACACTATGGACGGAACACTAGCGGCGATTTTCTTGGTGGCGAGCCTGACCGATATGGCGCTGACCGATTGTAAAACGGGCTGTTTAGCCCCTGCGGACGCGACAACGCGGCTGACGTTTCAGGCGGCCCAGATCGAGTTTAGCGACGTTAAAGTCGGCAATGAAGTCTATGTCGGTTATGATTTTGGCACCAGTTACGGCCCGTTTCAGCCGACGTTCGGCGCATCGGTGTCGGATATGGGGGACGTTTGGGTTGGTGCTGGTGCCAAGTGGACCACGCGGCGGTTCAGTGACGGGCCGCTGTTTGTCGAATCGTCTTTGATGTCTGGTTATTTCAAACAGGGTGACGGTCCCAATATTGGTGGGGCGTTGCAATTCCGCTCTGCGCTTGGTGTGGGCTATGCCTTTGATAACGGAATGACGTTACTCGCGGCTTACGATCATCGCTCCAATGCCGATACCCAAGAGCTGAACCCCGGATTAGAGACAATCTCGCTGCGCCTTGCGGTGCCGTTTTAGGGCAGCAAGACCAGCGAGCGCGCGTCCCAGAGCACGGTTGTTTCTGCGCCTACATCCAAGACGGGCCTACCTATGAGGTTTTTCATCGCGATATTAAGTGTGTCTGCGACGCCCTCGATGCGCACATCATAATAGGTCATATCGCCGTAATAGACGACCTCGTCCACGACGCCCGCGATGGTTTGACCGTCGGATTTTTCGCCATCAAACAGGATTGCAAGTGTTTCGGGGCGGATGCCAACGGCGGTGTGTCCGACGCTAATGCCTGACGGTGCCTGCTCGCGTTCAGCCGTGCACATACCGAGGCCTGCCACGTCCACTTTGATTTTATCATCAACCGAGATGACGTTGGCATCCAGAAAGTTCATTTTTCCGATGAATTCCGCAACCCGCTTGCTATTGGGACGGCGGTAAAGCGTTTCGGGGTCGGCCAACTGTCCGATCTCGCCTTCAAACATCACGGCGATACGGTCAGACATGACCAGTGCTTCTTCTTGGTCGTGGGTGACCAGAATGAAGGTGATGCCGACGTGGCGTTGCAGTTGCATCAACTCGACCTGCATCTGCTCGCGCATCTTTTTGTCGAGCGCGGAGAGTGGCTCGTCGAGCAGCAACACTTTGGGTTTGAGGATTAGGGCGCGCGCCAAGGCCACACGTTGCCGTTGCCCACCAGAGAGCGCGTGTGCTTGACGGTCGCCGAACCCTTTGAGCCCAACCATATCAAGGGCTTGCGCGACGGCTTGGGATTTTGCCAGCTTGTCCATTTTGCGTTTACGCAGGCCAAAGGCCACGTTTTCACCAACGGTCAGGTGAGGGAAAATCGCGTAGGATTGGAATACCATATTGGTCGGGCGCATGTTCGCGGGCACGCCTGCCATGTCTTTGTCGCTGATCATCACCACGCCGCTGGAGACGCGCTCGAACCCTGCAATCGTGCGCAGCAAGGTGGTTTTCCCGCAGCCTGATGGCCCCAGCAGCGAGAAGAATTCGCCCGCTTTGATCGTCAGGTCGATGTTGCGCAGCGCGTGATAGTCGCCGTAGTATTTGTTCACGCCAGTCAGTGAAATCAGGTCGGTCACAGGAAGCCCCCTTTGTCGCGCACCCCTGCACGGGCCAAGCCGCGACGACGCATAATTTCTGCAAAAGTCAGTAGGATGATCGACAGTGCGACCAGAATTGTGCCCAAAGCCATGACGATGGGGAGCGATGACGGGAACCGCAACAGGCCCCAAATGTAGACCGGCATTGTTGGGTTTGCGCCGGTCAGGAAGAACGCGATGATGAACTCGTCCAGACTGATCGTGAAGGCGATGAGCATGGATGAAATGATGCCAGGCATGACAAGCGGCAGCGTCACGAGGCGGAAGGCCGACCAGCGGCTTTCGCCCAAGTCCATTGCGGCCTCTTCCATGGAGGGATCGAGGTTTTGGAAAGCACCGTTTAAGATTGCGATGCAGAATGGTGTGCAGATCAGGACGTGCGCTGCGATGACTGTCCAGTTTGACAAGCCAAGGTCAAGGATTTGCACCACCACGATCAGGAGCGAGACCGCCACGATGATTTCGGGCAGCACCAGTGGCAACATGACGAGACCCAAGATGCTGCGCTTGAGCGGGAAGTTATACATCGCCCCTGCCCGTGCCGCGCAAACCCCAAGGATTGTTGACAAAAGTGCTGTGATGACCGCGATGAAAAGCGAGTTTTGCACGGCGGTGTGCATGGCTTTGGTCTGGGTCAGTTCTTTGAACCATTCGGTTGTGAAGCCTGACAAGGGGAAGGCGATGATCGTGGCATCGTTAAACGCAAAGATCGGCAGCAGCACAATCGGCGCGTAAAGGAAGACCAGATAGGCAATGGCATAGATGCGCAGGCTCATGAACGACCTCGGAGCCAACGGCGGTTAAGAAACACAAAAATCAGACTGATCGCGGTGACGCAGAGCATGGCAACGATTGCGAGTGCGGCCCCGAGTGGTGCGTTATTGAGTGCAAGAAATTGGGTTTGGATCATATTGGCGATGAGTTTACCCCCCGCGCCGCCCATCAATTCTGGTGTCACATAATCGCCGATTGTCGGGATGAAAACGATCAGGACCGCTGCGACCACCCCCGGCATTGCCAGCGGCAGGGTCACGCGAAAGAAGGTGGTGAATTTGTTTTCGCCAAGGTCTTGCGAGGCCTCTAGCAATGAGCGGTCGATTTTCTCCAACGCCACAAAGATTGGCAGGATCGCAAAGGGCGCAAAGGCATGTGCCAGCGTGATGATGACTGCGTTTACGTTATATAAAATGAATGTCAGCGGCTCGTCGATGATCCCAATATTCAAGAGCCCCGTGTTGATCACGCCGTTATAGCCCAAAATCACCTTCCACAAGAAGACGCGGATCAGGTAGCTGGTCCAGAACGGAATGGTGATCAGGAACAGCCACAGCGACTTACGGTGTGCAGGTACATGAAAAGACACGAAATATGCCATTGGGAAGGCAAGCACCACGGTGACAAAAGTGACCACGCCAGAGACGAAAAGCGAGCGTTGCAAAAGCGCAAAGTAGATTGGTTTTGCGGCGATTTCACGGTAGTTATTCAAGGTGAAGGTTGTGTCGACGTCCATGAAGTCTTGGGTCCAGAAACTGAACAAGACAATAGCGCCCAAGGGGAATGCCAAAAGCAGAAGCGCATAGATCAACGGTGGGCTGACCATGAGCAGCCCGCGTCGTCCTTCCGTTGCTGTTAGTTTTTTCCACATATCGCGATCTTCACTGCGTGGCGCGAAAGTGCAAGGTGCAAAATTAGGCGTGCTGCTTTATTTCAACGGTTTGCCCGTCATACGTGTGGCGAGTCGGGTTTGATAGCTGAGGGTCATTTCTTTTGTTATGTTGTCATAGTCAGTTGCGGATTTATTTTGCCCAAACTTGGATTTCGCGAGCACGCGGTTCACCTGAATTTCAAACGCCACGATTCCCGTCAGTTTCTCGGTCATGTAGTCTGCCGGGGCATCGCTCATTTTCCATGCGCCTACCCCGTTGGTACGACCTTCGAACTCTTTGGTCAGCCGTCCAACCACCGCCCGCTTTGATTTCTCGTCGCGCTGAAACGTGATTGTGCCGTGCAGTTGCACGGTTTCGTAGTTCCACGTTGGCACTTGTTGATGGTCAACTGCTTTGGAGGGATACCAATTGGGCGAGATATAGCTGTCGGCGCCGTGGAAAATCGCCATGCAGAATGACCGACATTTAGGACTGCGTGCATCGGATTATTTGCGGCGACTGTCCGATGACTGTACCTGTCCCGACCTGCAACAAGGGCAGCGGATTTGCGATCAAACCGTCTGAGGTCTGTGCCACAACAGAGGCCAACGGGTATGTCGCGATAAGCTCCGCAATTGCCGCCAGATGCCTATTTCGGAGCTGCCAAAAGCGTGACCCTCCGCAAGCAATACCAAAATTCTGACGGAACTGGTCTTGTGGTCTTGTCGCGTTTACGTTCCGGTCTCTCAGTTCATTTAGGCAGCCTTTCGTTCGAAGGCCAAGGGGCTTTTACCTCC
>RCMY010007195.1_pt1 | contig 10065 bp, 9 predicted proteins | sample 2041341 | NCBI WGS metagenome assembly RCMY01 (sample SAMN09708234, study PRJNA481090) | Marine sediment metagenome, whole genome shotgun sequencing project.
AATTCGTCCGTCCGTTTCAGTCCCATAGTCACTCTCCTTTGTTGCAGTAAATGCTATCAAAGGAGCAGCATCAAACCGTGACAGGTCCAGAATACATCAAGGATCAGGGCAACCGCGCCGCCCATGACAGTGGCAAGGCCCTGACACCCCAGGACGCCGCTGCCACGGTGCGCGAGTTGTTCCACGCTTGCTATTGGATCGCCCGCACCTATGCAACCGGCGCAAAGCCCAACCCGGCCATGTTCTTTGACATGGGCAAGCTGGAAAAATCGCTCACCATCTCTGCCAGCACGGTCGCACAGATTCAGAAAATAGAGAGCGATTTCAAGACTGCCACCAAACGCGCCGGAGAGGCCGAGGAGGCTCAGAAAGCCTCCGAGGAAGGCCGTAATGCACTGGAAGCGGAACTGGCCCGCCTGCGCGCCGAGGTGGCCGAGGCCCGCAAGGCCAATCAGGCTGTCCCCGACCCACACGGCAACGACGAGACAGCCACCCGCGATGCCTTTTGTCGACCTGTTGCTGACCGAGGCCGGTTGGGCACTGGATCAGCCCCGCGACCGTGAATTCCCGGTGAAGGGTATGCCGAACCAGACCGGTGATGGTTTTGTCGACTATGTGCTGTGGGGCGCAGCTGGCAAACCGCTGGGCTTGGTGGAGGCCAAACGCACCAGGAAGGATTTACGCACCGGCCAGCGGCCGGTGATCTTCACGACAAACGGATATGAGCACTGGATCTGGGACGACCTGCGCTATCCTCCGCGCAAGACCTCAGGCTTCCTGAAGCGCGATGAGATGGAACTGCTGCACCAGCGCCGGCGCAATCGGAGAACCCTTGATGATGTCACTGTTGATAAGGCCATCGCCGGACGCTTTTACCAGCAGCGCGCCATCCGCCGGATCGGCGAAGCCTTCGAGAAGGATCGCCAGCGCAAAGCGCTGCTGGTCATGGCCACAGGCAGCGGCAAGACCCGGACGGTCCGATATCTGGGATCGTCATCAGTCTGCGTGCCACCTCATTTTCTTTGGCACGCCGGCTGATCTCGGCGTTGAGTTCGGCGATCTGGTCGTCGAGGTGGACCTTCGTCTCGATCAGGACCAGCAACGTTGCCCGAGCTTCCTCGGGCAAGCCGCTTGCCGGATCCTCTATGATTGCAATCAGGCGCGATGTGTTCGCTGCGCCCTGTGGAACCACCTTGGCACATCGATGTCGTCGGGGGGCGGTTACATCATCAAAGCCACAAAAATCCAGTCAGGAGCACGGATCACGCTCGGGGTAGTTCACAATACCGATTCAAATTTGGCCCCACTGCTAATTCCCGCACCATCGCGTCACGCATGACAAATTTTTGGGGCTTGCCGGTAATCGTCATGGGTAGTTCCTCAACTATCCTGAAATGGACAGGTATCTTAAAGTGCGCGATCTGCCCTTGGCAGAACTGGCGCAAAATCTCCTCTGTAACGCTGTCCTTTGTCTTCGGAACAATCCACGCGCAGACAACCTCACCCAGTATGTCATCCGGAATACCAAAAACCTGAACTTCCCGCACTTGAGGATGCGCAAAAAGAAAGTCTTCGATCTCGCGCGGATAGATGTTTTCACCACCGCGAATTATCATGTCCTTCACCCTACCAGTAATCGAACAAAAACCAGCTTCGTCAAGGATCGCCAAATCACCGCTATGCATCCAACCATCACGGATTGCGTCACGTGTCCGCTCCGGATCGTTCCAATAGCCCTTCATCACCGAGTATCCCCGTGTACACAGCTCGCCTTGAGTTCCGGGGGGAACAATCTTCCCGGCCTCATCAATGATCTTTACTTCCAGATGCGGGTGCACCCGACCCACTGTCTCGCAGCGTATTCCAATCTCGTCGTGTACAAAGCTCTGGAAGGATACTGGCGATGTTTCCGTCATGCCGTAGCATATCGTCACCTCGCCCATGTTCATCTGACTGTTCACTTTTTTCATCACATCATAAGGGCATATAGCACCTGCCATCACCCCCGTCCGCATGGCTGACAGATCACGCGGTCGCGCGTCGAGTTCCTGCAGCATGGCGATGAACATTGTGGGCACGCCGTAGAGTGCGGTGCAGCGTTCGTCGGTCAACGCATCCAGTGTTTGCGCAGCTTCAAAGGACTCGCCGGGGAAGACCATCGCAGCACCCTTGCTGACCGCCCCGAGCACCCCCATCACCATACCGAAGCAATGATAAAGCGGCACAGGAAGCGCCAATTTGTCGCTCTGCGTAAGGTTGATCCTGCCAGTGACGAGGCTGGCATTATTTACGATATTATAGTGAGAAAGGGTAGCACCCTTTGGTTGCCCTGTCGTCCCGGACGTAAACTGGATGTTGATCGCGTCATCAGGATTTAATGTATCGTTGATCTGCGTCAGCTGAACCGACTGCTCGAATCCACCCTGCGCCGAGATTTGGTGGAACGACCAGACCCCGCGCAGCGACTCTGACCTGTCCATGACAATCACATGTCGCAAATCAGGAAGTTTTGCTGCATGCAAATCGCCCGGCGCAGCCGTCTCCAGCTCGGGGGCCAAGGTACGGATCATCCCCAAATAATCGGAGCTTTTGAATTTTTGCGCCAGCACCAATGCTTTGCAGCCCACCGCGTTCAGTACATATTCCAATTCTGACAGTCGGTAAGCCGGATTGATATTGACTAGCACCACGCCGATCCGCGCCGTGGCAAATTGTGTCAGAACCCACTCCAGCCGGTTCGGAGACCAGATGCCGAGACGGTCGCCTTTCCCCAGTCCGAGTGCCAGAAAGCCCGCCGCCAGCGCATCGACAGCGCTGGCGAAATCGTTATAAGTGAGGCGGTGTTCGGGAAAGATCAACGCATCGCGGGCACCGAAACGCGACACCGCATCACGCAAAAGTTGCGGTATCGTCAAAGAGGCCAGCGGCGGATAATCTGGCCCCTTTACATAGGACAGACCATCCTTTGGCGCCGATGCAGTGTGGTCCGGGCGCTCGCCGCCCGTTACTGGGTTTTCGATGAAGGATGTCATGACGCTGCCTCCCAATCTGATGGCCAATGGTCAATTTCGGGTCATGCCGGTCCGGACCAGAGCACAGGTCTGCGGTGAAGCGTCGCCTGCTCGTAGGCGAAGGCCATTGCGATAAGCGCGGGCTCTGACCAGAGCCTGCTAACAAAAATGATCTCAAACGGAGCCCCGGAAGCATAGTATCCTGCGGGCACTGTCACGCCGGGCAGCCCGGCGATATTGATCTCGCCAACGGTAGTTTCCTGAATCGTTTCGCCAGAATGAAGACCCGGTATCTCCTGTCGCATCTGCGGAAACGCCATCGCGTCCAGATCATGCTGCACAACCACGGCATCGAAAAGCGCAAGATAGGCCGCTTTCGCTGCAGTAAACTCTGGCAGCGCAGGCGCTTGGGTGGGGTTTTTCATGGCCGCTACAAAGTCCGGCATTTCAGAAAGATAGGACAGGACCCCGCCCGGAGCGAAGGGCGCTTCGGCGGTGGTCGCTGCGGCAAAATCATCAAAGGATTTTAACACGGCATCAGGGCCCAGACGCCGGAGATAGTTGTGAATGTCATATGCAACCGATTCCATCCCGCGCGCGTCAAAGTTGGGTAGTGGTGGTGTGGGCTTGCGCAGAGCCGCGAAATCGGACCCCGCGAAGGGATCAGTCACGAGGATTGCGCCCGCCTCTGCAAGTTCGGATTGCACACGCTCATAGAGCGTTATGGTTTCGGGAGACAAGGGCTGGTCGCGCCAGCCCGGGCCGTAAAGCCCGATCCGTTTGCCGCGCAAGGCATCCCCCGACAGATTGGCCGCATAGCCTGCTGCGGGGATGCGCCCGACGCTGGCCAGCGTCTTGGGGTCCTCGCCGCTGTAGCCAGCCAGAACATCGAGGCACAGCGCAGCGTCCGTCACAGTACGCGCAATCGGGCCGACCACGTCGCGGTTGGCGGACAATGGCACCACGCCGGCACTTGGCACCAACCCGATCGTGGGCTTTATCCCGACCAGACCATGGGCCGCCGCAGGGTTCTGAATGGATCCGCCGGTTTCCTCGGCCAGGCCCACGACGCACATACTCGTAGCAACCGCTGCGGCGGTGCCCGCACTCGACCCGCCGGGCACCCGGTCCTGGAGCACCGGGTTCACGGTCGGGCCTGCCCAGCTGTCATTGGCGTGGCTGCCGGTGTGGCTGAGAACAGGCACGTTGGTCTTGCCCAGAATGACCGCATCTGCCGCGCGCAACCGCGCCACGACGGGGGCATCCGTTCCGGGCATCAGATCAACACCGCCAGCCTTTGAACACAGCAGCTTCCAGCCCGCTGTCGTCGGAAAGCCGACCATATCGATCGGATCCTTCACCACGACCGGCACGCCCGCAAGCGCGCCCATTGCCTCGCCTGCCGCACGGCGGCGATCAATGCAGCGGGCGGTATCCAGGGCAGCGTTATTGAACAAGATAATGGCATTATAGAACGAGTTACAGGCCTCGATCCGGGCCAGATGCGCAAGGGTCAATTCCTCGGCTGTGAAGTCGCCCGCCGCCAGACCGTCACGTATGCGCGTGATGGTCAGCGCGTCCAGGTCGGAGAGATTTGTCGGTACGGGTGCAGTGCTTGTCATGATCTATGGGTTCCTGTTCAGGTTATTGTGCTAAAGCTGGACGCCCTTGGTCAGCGCGCCGTCGATCACCAGATTGGTGCCGCTGGTAAAGCTGGACGCAGGGCTGGCCAGAAAGACAACGCCCCTCGCAATCTCCTCGGGCTGGGCCATACGGCTCATGGGGTTCATCGCCAGCGCGGTGGCAAACAATTCGGGATTGCCTTCTTCGATTTGCTCCCAGATCCCGCCCTTGAAATAGGTGTTTCCCGGTGAAACCGTGTTGGCGCGAATGCCCTTGGGGGTAAGCTTGAATGCCAGACCCTGCGCGTAATGCACCAGTGCCGCCTTGAATGCGCCATAAGCGGGTCCGGTAAAGTCGATCTCGCGGCCCGAAACGGAAGACACTAGCGTGATCGACGCGGCATCTGACGCCTCGAGCCATGGCATCGCAGCGTTCACCAGCCGCACGCAATGCATCATGTCGGTATCAAAGCCGACCTTCCAAGCCGCCTCATCGTCATTCACGGCGAGCGCCGAAACATTGCCGATCACGATGTCGATACCGCCCATGGCCTCTGCACTGTCAGCGACCCACTTCTCGAGCGCCGCCTTGTCGGTGACGTCCACCGCCGCGCCCCGCACACCAAGCTCCGCCGCAACGCCCTCCACATCCGCAGCCGTACGCGCACAGATCGAGACCTGCGCGCCTTCGGCGACGAGCGCCGCAGCGCAACGGTGGCCGATCCCTTTGCTCCCGCCCGTGATGAGGGCTTTGAGCCCTTTCAATTTCAGATCCAAGATATATGCTCCTTTGAATTAATTCACGTAGCGCTTGGCGATGGACGCGCCGACGCTGTATTTAGGATCGACCATATTGCCCAAACGGACCTTGCCGCACATTGTCAGCAGCATGTAAGCATCGGCCTCGCTCTGATCCGTCTGCTGCGCCACCCAACGCACCAGCTCGCGGTAGGCGATGCGCGCGGCATCCTCCAACGGGCGGGCCGATCCTACGAACATCATCATGTCCTCTGTCTCGATCTGCGGCCAAGCGTTGCCGTGCCCTTTTATCAGGTCAATCTGGATCTCGACGGTCGCCGGAATTTCCAGCGCCACCCCACATAATTCCCCGTCGCCCTGAATCGCGTGGCAGTCGCCCAGATAAAGATATCCGCCTGGTGAATTCACAGGCAGATATATGATCGCCCCAGGTGCCACATCCGGCAGATCCATGTTGCCGCCGTAATAGTCCGGCTGAAGCGAAGAGATCGCCTCGATCTGGGGCGAGGTCCCGATTGTGCCGATGAACGGCTCATAGGGCAGCGTCACGGTATCCGACCAATAGACACCATCCGTATCGACGCGGATCTTCTTGACCTTTTCGGGCAGCGGCGCGTTCAGCATCGCGGTGTTGGATGTGCCGACCAGACCGCCGAATTCGGGGATCAGACAGGTCGTGCCGACAGGCTGGGGCCCGCGCGGTGTGATCGACAGGATCCGTACAGCCAGTGCATCGCCTTTTTCGGCACCTTCCACAAAAATCGGCCCCGTTTGCGGGTTCAGGAAAGGAAAGTTCAGGATCTCGGACGGCTTGTCACTTTCGGATGTGATCTTGCCCTCGAAGGCATCGTGAGTTTCGACCGTGACAACAGCACCCGGCACCACGCGCAGCACCGGATCCACATATGGACCGTATACATAATGGAATTCGCCCTGATCCGCGATGCTGATTTTATGGTGCGCGCCCGGTTTGCCCTTGGCCACGCCCTGTGTTGCCATGATCGAGTCATCTGTCCAGCTCATCTTCTCACTCCCGTTTCAAAGTCTGGTGGTCGCGCAAAGTCTGGCGTCAAATCCCGCCACATAACAGACATTGCGTCACCGCGACGCTGCACTATCGGGGCGCGCAAGCAGGCGCCGTGCGTAGTTTGGCTGCGGCACCATTCAGCAAGCCGCTCTCTACGCATCATGTAGATCAGCCGGTAAAGAGGTCCGGACCATTTCCAGACCCCCTTTTCCCGCGCTATTTACCCGAAGTTGTTGTCTGCGCGCCGGGATTTGATCGCGCGGCGCGCATCCGTCGGTTCGGACAGACCTACATCCCCCTCCAGTCGCCTTCGGCCTCAAAGGCAGACGCCGCGCGGTAGATGGTTGATTCATCAAAGAACTTACCGATCAGCATCATGCTGATCGGTAAGCCGCCGGACATGCCGCAGGGGATCGCCATTGCCGGGTGCCCGGTGACGTTGAAAGGCGCCGTGTTGGGCAGCATCTCGAAGGCGCGGGACAAGATATCCTTGCGCGGCCCATCTGGATCGGGCAGTTTTGTGGACGTGATCGGCAAGGTCGGCATTAGCAAAAGGTCGTATTTTGCCAAGGCTTCATCGTAGGCCTCCTTGAGCTTACGGCCAAGGTTCTGCGCCTTGGCGTAGTAATGGCCCCGGTGATGCCGGATGCCGTATTCGCCAACAAGCATCGAAATCTTCAGGGTATCTGAAAACTCGTCCGCACGGTCCTGCCATCCACCCATGCGGTCCAGAAGTGTGGTACTGTAGAGCCCTTTCCAGTTCATCCCCAAGCCGTTGCCGTTCATCATCTGAAACTGGAGGCCTTCGAGAGCGATTGGTGACCAGATTGCAGCACCGATCGAATGCATTTCAACAGATACGTCCTCTACAGTCGCGCCCAACTTGCGTAGCAGATCCGCAGCGGCGCGGACCTTGCCATCCACCTCGGACTGGGAGTTGTCGAGCCCGAAGCCCTGCGTGACGACGCCAATTTTCAGACCCTTCACATTCTTGCCCAACGCGTCGGTATACTTGGTGGTTTTCACATCATACTGGCGCGGATCAAGACCGTCCGCACCTGCCAGCACCTCGAGCATCAACGCATTGTCAGCCACATTCGCGGTCATCGGGCCCGTGTGGTCGATCGTGGACTCGATAGGCATAAGGCCGGTATAGGGAACAAGTCCGAATGTCCCCTTCATCCCGTAGAGGCCACAATAAGCCGCCGGTATCCTTATCGAGCCGCCCTGATCGCCGCCGATCGCCATATCAACCTCGCCTGACCCGACGAGCGCGGCACTGCCCGAAGAAGATCCGCCAGCAGAATAGCCTTTTTTAAGAGGATTATGCACGGGTCCGGGCTGCGAGGTGTGGCTACCACCCGAAAGACAGAAGTATTCGCAGACCGCCTTGCCCTTGATCGTGGCACCGGCATCCAGCAGCCGCGTGACGATGGTTGCGTCGATGTTGGGCACGTAGCCCTCAAGAATGGTAGAGCCGTTACGCATAGGCACGCCCGCAACACTGACATTGTCCTTGAGCGCGACTGTCTTGCCTTTCAGCGGCCCCTCCTTGGCCCCTTCTATGTCAACCTTCCAGGCCCATCCATTCAGCTCGTTCTCTGAGGCGTCGGGGTGATAGCCGGAGGTGCGTGCGTATTTTACCTCTGGCAGATAATCGGGCATTGCGTCGATCACATCGTAGGACGCCATAGTCGCATCGAGTTCCTCATGGAAAAAGTCGAGATCTTCGCGCGAAAACGACATTCCCATGTTCTCGGCCAGGGTGTTGAGCTGCGCTTTTGTCGGGCGTATAACAGTCATTGGTTTATCTCCTCTTGAACATTCATGATGATTTACTTGCGATCAACTTCTACGCTGACCGTCACTGCGGGGGGTGTTGATATCTGCCCATCGGTACGCTCGAAAAAGCGCGCGACAGCCGCAGATGCGTTGTGCGCATCCATGGATGCGCGGCCGTCAAAGATTTCAACGGTAGTGAAGAGCGTACCGGTGTCGGGGTCATCCGAGCGCAGCACACGGTAATCCGTAGTCCCTGGCTCATGCGCTCTAACGTGGTTCAACACCTCGATCAGCGCCGCCTCGACCGCGTCCGCATCTGACAGGCTGCATGTCATCACAACTGTTTGGGCGACCATAGTCTACTCCTTCTCCTTTTGCATTCAGGACATTCCAACAAATTCGTTGACCACATCGGGATCGTTCAGCGCATCGGGCGAGATGGTTCGGCTGACATCGCCACGGTGGATGATAAGTACGCGGTCCGAAAGCGCCTGAATGAAATCGAGGTTCTGCTCTACCAGCACGATGGACATGCTGGAGCGCTTTCTGATGGCAAGCAGCAGATCCACGATCTCATCGATGATCGAGGGCTGTATCCCCTCTGTCGGCTCGTCCAACAACATGATGCGCGGCTGGCCACAAAGACAGCGCGCAATTGCAAGCAACTGTTGTTCGCCGCCGCTCAGCGCACCGCCATTTCGGTCCAACAATCGCTCCAGACGCGGAAAATCAACCAGAACCTCATCAACGATACCGCGCCGCTTCCCGGCACCCGAGAGCGCGCCCATCATCAGGTTTTCCTTGACGGTCAGCGCCGGAAATATCTCCCGACCCTGAGGCACGTAGCCGATCTGCATGCGCGAGCGTTGATTCGCACTTGCTTTCGTGATGTCTTTGCCGTCCAGCAGAATACTTCCTGACATCGGGCTGATATGGCCGATCAGAGTACGCATGAGCGTGGTCTTGCCCATACCGTTATGGCCCAGAATACCGACATACTCATTGTCATTAACTTGCAAAGAGAGATTGTGAAGGATGGGAAGGGCACTGTAGCCCGAGATAAGATTTTTCGCTTCAAGCATCATACCACCTCCGTTCGGCCCAGATAGACATTGCGCACTTCCGGGTCTTTCAGAACAATATCAACGTGGGCTTCGCGCAGGATCTTGCCGCGATGAAACACGGTTACAATGTCTGCGATCCGCTTGATGAATTGCATGTCATGCTCGACCACCACAATTGTCGTGCTGCTGTTGAGCTCTTTTAGCAGCTCCGCAGTTCGAATACGCTCTTCCTGATCCATCCCTGCGGAGGGCTCGTCGAGCAGGATCAATCTGGGATTGCGCGCCATGACCATCCCGATCTCGACCCACTGGCGCTGGCCGTGCGCCAGCTCACCCACCAGCCGGTGCACGAATTCACCCAGACGCAACCGCTCGATCACATGGTCTACACGCCGGTCGGCCTCGGCTTTGTCCGCATCAAACTGAGCGGCCAGCCAGAGGTTTTCACGCGCGGAGAGTCCATCGAAGACATCGGGTTTCTGATTTTTAATCCCGATGCCGCGGCGCGCCATCGCGAAGCTTGACAGACCGGTTACGTCTTCACCATCAAAGATGATTTTACCGCTGGTTGGCGCAATCTGGCCTGTCAGTAGTTTGAAAAAGGTACTCTTTCCGGCACCGTTCGGGCCGATCAGGCAGCGCAATTCCCCCGCAGCAAGCGAGAAATCCACGGTGTCGGTTGCACAAACACCGCCAAAGTTCTTTACCAGACCACGGGTCTCAATAAGGGGTTTGTATGATGCGTTCACGACTGCGTGTCCTTGTATCAGGCGAGCTTGGCTCTTTTCCGACCAGCCGCA
>RCMY010006173.1_pt1 | contig 10063 bp, 8 predicted proteins | sample 2041341 | NCBI WGS metagenome assembly RCMY01 (sample SAMN09708234, study PRJNA481090) | Marine sediment metagenome, whole genome shotgun sequencing project.
CGTTCGTGGCGATGGCACCGCCATGGACGATGGCACACCGATTCCTTCAAGTGTCATCGAACGGATCGCCTCTCAAGCGGCGATCCGAGCCATGGTCCACGATGCCGACGGCAAACCCATCAACGTGTCGTCAAAGCACCGCCTCCCGACTACCCGGCAGAAGCGAGTCGTGAAAGAACGTGATCGAGGCTGTGTCGATTGCGGTCGAACCGAGCTCCTGACCTTCGACCACTCCCCTGACTACGCCATCAGCCGACGAACCATCGTCGACGAGCTGGAAACCCGCTGCGCTCCCTGCCACTGGAATCGACACGCCGACAACTGACTGACCCATGCCGGCAAGAGCCGAAGGTCAGGACCACTGCGCCGCCGCTGCTCCAGACCTAGGAGAAGTAGCGGCCGGCTACGAGCGTGCCGGCGAGCGACAGCGTCGACGCAAACATCAGGAGGTAGCCGCCGAGCGGCAGCGACGAGAACACCGCTACCCCGGCGACGAACATCGCCACGAGAACACCAATGCGCACCCGCTCGTGCTTGATCGTCTCGGCCCACGTTCGCGTGGTGTCTGGGTGCCGGAACGGCTGGATCTTCTCGAGTCTTCTCATGGTCGATCGCTACCTGTCCGCAACTCAGCCCAGTTCACTTCCGACGACCGAAATGAAGCTCACGCACTCGCCGGGAGCGCCGCCGAGGTTCTGAGTCATGGCCAGCTTCTTGCCGGCCTCGGTGACACTCGAGATCTGGCGTTCGGGCGGCGCCTCCTGGCGGAGCTGAAGCCAACATTCGAACAACATGCGGAGGCCCGACGCACCGATCGGATGGCCGAAGCTCTTCAGACCACCATCGGGGTTGACCGGCATCTCGCCCTGGAGGTCGTAGGTCCCGGCCATCACCTCTTTCCAACCCAGGCCCCGTTCGGCGAAACCGAGGTCTTCCATCAGCACCAACTCGGTCGGCGTGAAGCAGTCGTGAACCTCGGCCATGGCCAGTTCGGCTCGGGGGTTCGTGATCCCGGCCTGTGCGTAGGCGTCGGCGGCACAGGCGGTGACTTCGTGGAAGGTGGTGTAGTCGTAGTCGGGATCGATGGGCCCTGCGGCAGGGCCGGCGGTGAATGCCAGGGCCTTCACGTAGAGCGGGTTGTCGGTGTACTTGTGGGCATCTTCGGCCCGGCAGAGGATGGCGGCGGCCGACCCGTCGGATACACCGGAGCAGTCGAAGATGCCCAGTTGGCCGGCGATCAGCGGCGCATTGCAGATGGTGTCCTTGCCGACTTCCTTGCGGAACTGGGCTCGTTCGTTGCGGGCCCCGTTGTAGTGGTTCTTCCAGGCGATGCGGGTGAGAACGTCTTTCATTTCGTCCTCGTCGACCCCGTACTTCCGGGAGTAGGCAGGAGCGAGAAGGCTGAACATGGCAGGAGCGGTGAGCTCGGCGGCGGTGCCGTCGTCGGGGATCGGGGGCATGACGAGCCCGGACATGCCGTTGTCCTTCAGCTTCTCGACGCCGATCGCCATCACGAGGTCGTAGGCACCAGATGCCACAGCGTAGGCAGCGTTGCGGAACGCCTCGGACCCGGTGGCGCACATGTTCTCGACGCGGGTCACCGGCTTGTAGTCGATCTTGAGCGCACGGCTGAGCGTGAGACCCGAGATGCCCGAGCCCATCGTGCCGAACCAGTAGGCGTCGATGTCGTCCTGCTCGATTCCGGCCGATGCATACGCCGCCTGCGACGCGTCGACGAGCATGTCGTCGACGCCTGAGTCCCAATGCTCGCCGAAGGGCGTGCAGCCCATACCGACGATTGCGACCTGATCCTTGATGCCCCGTGATGCCATGAGATTCCCCTTTGCCTGCGTTCCGTTTGTTGCGTCGATCAAGCCCGAATGGGCTTTGCTTTCCAGAAGTAGTTGTGGATGTCGTCGGCGGTGGTCATCCGACGGAACGTCATCTGTACCCGATCGCCGATCTTCACCTCGGTGGCGTCGGCCAGTGCACAGCTGAAGCGTCCGCCGCCATCGAAGTCGACCACGACGGCGATGGTGGGTGGCGACAGTGAATAGGCGAGCCGGTCGACGGTGAAGGTGGCGACGGTTCCCGGCACGTCGGCCATCGGCACGAGTTCCATGTCGTCGACCGCTCCGCCCTTCACCGAGACTCGCTGCGGCGGAAGATGGATGGCGCCCGAGGTTCGATCCTTCGATCCGACGAACGCGTACTTCCAGTTCTCTGATCGGAACGACGGCGGCGCGGCCGGGCCGACGGGATCGGGACGGCGAGGCGGCTCGCGATCGAGGTAGCCCCGCCAGGTGAGGAACGTGGTGTAGTCGAGCGAATCGTCGCCGTCCTCGACCTGTTGTGCGACGGTCAGTGCAGGCTGGTAGGCGCTGACAGCGTCGGTGGCCCGGAAGAAGTTGACGTCGCAGCCGTCGGCCATGTTGATCACCATCACGGTGGTTCCGGGTGCAGCGGTGTCGAGCGCCGAGGCCAGCAGCAGCATGGGTTGCGGGGTGCCGGTGTTGCCGACCGTTGATGACAGATCATCGACGATGGTACGAGACCCGACGCCGGCCGCCGTGGCCGCTCCACGCGCCGCACGGGCGTGGAGGCCGGCAACGACCACGAGGTCGATGTCGTCGGGTTCGAGTTGGCATTCCTTGAAGGCGGCATCGGCCGCTTCGGTGACGAGCGGGAGGTAGACGTGTTCGCCGAATCGGTCTTCCCAGACACGCGAGTGTGTCCACCCCGGCAACCGCCAACGTTCGAGGAACTCCGCTGTCGAGGAGGCACCGCCCAGCCATTCGGCGATCACGGGTCCGTCGTCGTCGCTGCCGATCATCAGGGCGACGGCGGCATCGCCACCGTTGGTTTCGTCGGCCGAGGACGGTCGTCCGGAACGAACATCGGACGACACGAGCAGTGCCGGGCGTCGGCCTTCCAACGCCGCCCGGAGGGCCAGCGACAGTGATCGGGGCGATCCGCCTGCGTCTCCTGCGATGACCGACGACGGAAGGCGCAGCGCTGCGTGGATCACGTTGGCGTTGGTCTTGTCGAGGTAGGGCGGGGTGGTCGACACGAAGGTGAGTGATCCGGGCGTGACATCGACCGTACGCATCAGCGAACGAGCGGCCTCGACCGACATCGACGTTGCGTCTTCGTCGAAACCGGCAACCGTCCGGCTTCCACGCCCGCCCCCGGCGCCGAGCGCTGCGGTGATCGCGCTGCGCTGCAGCCGGTGGTATGGGAGGTAGGTCCCGTAACCGATGAGTCCTCGCACGTGTGCTCCTCGCAGAGGTCGTTTGGTGATCCGGACATTACCTCCCACTCGGATCTCGCTGCATCTCGCCCGGTTCGGGCAGCTCAGCGTCATCGTCGGCCCCACAATGGCTCGCTCGGACCGTGCGATGTAGCGTCCGCGTATGGCCATGACCGAACAGAAGCCGACCGCAGCAGGGGCACGAGCTCGTCGCCCCGGCACCATCGACGCCGTCGAGACCGAGTACGCCAGCTTCGGCGTCTCGACCCTCACGCCGCATCTCGGAGCCGAGGTCGAGGGCCTCGATCTCGCCGTGCCGCTCGACGACCAACAACGAGCCGACGTCGTGCAGGCGTTCGCCGATTGGGGCGTGCTGGTGTTCCGCGATCAGGAACTCGACCGTGAGGCGCACAAGGAGTTCGGTCGCCACTTCGGTGAGCTGCATGTGCATCCGATGAATTTCGCCCGCAAGCAGGATCCCGAGATCCTCATCGTCAAGACCACCGCCGAGTCGCCATACACCGCCGGCGATGCGTGGCATGCCGACGTCACCTGTGACGCCAATCCTCCCTATGCCTCGCTGCTCTACATCACCGAGACACCCGAGTGCGGTGGCGGCGACACGCTGTATGCCGACATGGCGCTGGCCTACGAACTGCTGTCGCCAACCATGCAGACCTTCCTCGAAGGGCTGACGGCTGTCCACGATGGCGGCATCCCGTACGTCGGGGCCTACAAGTCGACCCCGCCCGAAGGCGGCTACCCACGCAACGAGCATCCGGTCATCGCACTCCATCCGGTCACGGGCCAGAAGCTCCTGTACGTCAACAGCGCATTCACCTCGCACATCGTCGGTATGCATCGCTGGGAGAGCAAGGCACTCCTCGAGTCGCTGTATGACTTCATCGCCACCACCCCGCGCCTGTACAGCCGGGTCGAGTGGCGCCCGAACACACTGACGATGTGGGACAACCGGCGAGTCCAACACCACGCCGTGTGGGACTACCACCCCTACTCCCGGTACGGCGAGCGAGTCTCGACCCTGGGCGAGCGGCCGCTGGCCGCCGTCGATGCCCGCTGAGGTCGGGGTTGCCCTGATCGGACTGGGTATGGTCGCCCCGGTGATCGCCGACGCCGTGGGCCGCCTCGGCGAACGAGTCGAGTTCCGTGGCGTCGCCGCGTCGTCGCCAGCGAGCGCCGAGGCATTCCTCGAACGTCACCGAGACCTCGTTCCAGCCGGGTGTCGCGTGTACGAGACGGTCGCAGCGGTCGCCGACGACCCCGAGGTGACGCTGGTGCTCGTCGCCACTCCGCCCGACGCTCGCAACGAAATCGTGGCGCAGCTGGTCGCCGCGGGAAAGCACCTGCTCATCGAGAAGCCGATCGAACGAGACCTCACGGCGGCGACGGCCATCGTCGAAGCAGCGGACGCTGCGGGGGTACTGCTGGGCGTGTTCCTCCAGCATCGAGCGAAGCCCTCGACGCTCCGGTTGGCCCAGATGATGACGTCGGGCGAACTCGGAGCGTTGGCCATGGTCGAGGCGGTGGTCCCGTGGTGGCGTCCGCAGCGTTACTACGACGAACCGGGTCGCGGCACCTACGCCCGAGACGGTGGCGGGGTCTTGCTCACCCAGGCGATCCACACGCTCGACCTGATGCTGGCGCTCGCCGGTCCGGCAGCAGCGGTCACGGCGATGACGGCGACCACCAGACTCCACGACATGGAGGCCGAGGACTTCGCGTCGGCCGGTCTCGAGTTCGGCGACGGCGCCGTGGGACATCTCATGGCGACCACTGCCGCCTTCCCCGGTTCGCCCGAGCACCTGGTGTTCCATCACGAGCTGGCCAGTGCCAAGCTTCAGAGCGACACCGTCACGGTGTGGTGGCGTGACGGGCGAGTCGAGTCGTTCGGCGAGCCGGCAGGCACAGGATCGGGCGAGAATCCGATGGCGTTCAGTTCGGAGTGGCACGCAGCGGTGATCGACGACATGGTGGGCGCCATCGCCGAGGGGCGGCAACCGCTCGTCAGCGGTTACGACGCATTGGCCGTCCACCGGTTCATCGACGCGGTCGAGCATTCAGCGAACGCACAGGCTCGAGTGGAGATCAGATGAATGAAACGCTCGGTATCGGCGTGCTCGGCATCGATCACGGCCACATCTTCTCGATGCTCGGTCGGATGCTGTCGCTCGGTGGACACTGCAGCCAGTGGTGGAGCGATGGACTGGCGGTGACCGAGTCGACGTTCCGCGAGGTGTTCCCGACGATCGATCGGGTCGATGACCGTCGTCGCATTCTCGAGGATCCGACCATCGATCTCGTGCTCATCTCGGCCGTTCCCGCCGACCGGGCCGAGCTGGCGATCGAGGCGATGCGGGCAGGCAAGGACGTCATGGTCGACAAGCCAGGCTGCACCACGCTCGACCAGCTCGAACGGATCCGGGCCACGCAGCAGGCCACGGGTCGTATCTGGACGGTCGATTTCTCCGAGCGGTTCGAGGTGCCCGCGGTGGCCGCAGCCGAGCGGCTGGTCGCCGACGGCGCCATCGGCCGGGTCGTGCAGACCGTCAACCTGGCACCCCACAAACAGAACCTGGCGACACGGCCGCCCTGGTACTTCGAGCGGGAACGCTACGGCGGGATCCTGACCGACATCGGTTCGCACCAGATCGACCAGTTCCTCCACTTCACCGGGTCGACCGACGCCGAGATCGCCCATGCCCTCGTCGAGAACACCACCCGGCCCGAGCACCCCGAGTTCCAGGACTTCGGCGAGGTGACGCTTCGCAGCCCGCAAGGCCACGGCTACGTGCGAGTCGACTGGTTCACGCCCGACGGCCTGCCGACATGGGGTGATGGCCGGCTGTTCCTGCTGGGCACCGAGGGGACGATCGAGGTCCGCAAGTACACCGACATCGGCCAGCCCCACCGAGCCAACACGCTCTACCTGGTGAACGCCACCGAGAACGTGCGGCTCGACTGTGGCGACGAACCGCTCCCCTATTTCGGCCGCCTGATCGACGATCTTCGCGACCGCACGGAGACGGCGGTGAGCCAGGCCCACACCTTCCTCACGATGGAGCTGGCGATCCGAGCGCAGATGCGGGCCGAGCAGTGAAGGGCACAATCACCGTGGCCATCGTCGGCGCCGGCATCGGCCGGGAGCACCTGGCGGCCTACCGACAGCTGCCCGAGCGATTCCGAGTCGTCACGGTCTGCGACCTCGACACCGATCGAGCAACCGAACTCGCGGCAACGGCTCCCGGCACCGGCGTCACCGACAGCCTCGCCGAGGTGCTCGCGAGCGACGTCCAACTCGTCGACATCTGTCTTCCGCCCCATCTTCATCTCGACGCCTGCCTGGCGGCACTCGACGCAGGCAAGGACGTGATCTGCGAGAAGCCGTTGGTCGCCAGCCTGGCCGAGGCCGACCAACTGGCCGGGCGTGTGCACTCCACCGGCCGACTGCTCTCGCCGGTCTTTCAGTACCGCTTCGGGCTGGGGACCGCCCAGTTCCATGCGCTGGCAGCTGCAGGTCTGATCGGCACGCCGTATGTCGCAACGCTCGAGACCCACTGGAACCGGTCGGCGGCCTACTACGCCGTCGACTGGCGAGGCACGTGGGCGACCGAACGTGGCGGGGCCATCCTCGGGCATGCAATCCACATCCACGATCTGATCACACACCTCCTCGGACCGGTCGACCGGGTCAGTGCCATGCTCGACACCAGGGTGAACGACATCGAGGTCGAGGACTGCGCCAGCCTGTCGGTCCGGATGGCGAGCGGAGCCCTGGTCACGAGTTCAGTCACGCTCGGGGCGGCTCGCGACACCAGTCGCCTTCGGCTGGTGTGCGAGCACCTGACGGTCGAGAGCACCCATGAGCCCTACGCCCCCGCAGCCGGAGCCTGGACCTTCACCGCACGCGAGCCGGCCCGCCAATCCGAGATCGATGCCGCACTCGAAGATGCCGGGTTGGGCCCAGGCGCCTCGGTCGAGGTCGGCTATGTCGGGATGCTGACAGCTGTCGCCGATGCGCTCGACGGTCGTCCCGGTCGTGAGGTCACGCTCGACGACGGCCGCCGATCACTCGAGTTCGCCACCGCCGCGTACTCCTCGGCTCGCAACGAACGGGTCGAACGACTGCCGCTGACTCCCGACCATGCGCTCTATCACAGCTGGTTGCCGGACCGCACCTGAGTCGAAGTCGAAGAACCGGCGCCGAGGTGCAAGGATCACGCCATGCTGAACGCGCTCGACGACTACCCGATCCACCAGACGCCGGAGCCCATCGCTCATCTCGCCACCACCGATCGCAATGCGTACGACCGCACCTGGTTCAACGGCTACAACGCCGACGCGTCGGCCTACTTCGGCATCGGGATGGCGATCTACCCCCATCGAGGAGTGATGGACTGTGCGTTCAGCTGCGTCTCGAAGGACGGCCGACAGCACGCCTTCTTCGCGTCGCGCAATGCCCCGCTCGAGCGCACCGACATGCGAGTCGGACCGTTTCGCATCGAGATCATCGAGCCGCTCCGCCGCACTCGGGTCGTGCTCGAAGACAACGACACCGGGGTCAGCTGTGATCTCACGTTCTCGGCTCGCACATCGGGGATTCAGGAGGCCCGCCAGATCCTGTGGCAGGGCAACCGTCGGGTCATGGACGCGACACGCTTCGACCAGTTCGGTCGTTGGACCGGCACCGTCACCCACCCCGATGGTGACGTCACCGTCGACGAGTGGCACGGCACCAAGGACCGCTCCTGGGGCATTCGTGGTGTCGGCGAGCCCGAGACGGGCGGTGCACCGTCGGGCAACCGATCGGCGTTCTTCCTGTGGGCCCCGCTCATCTGGGACGACCACGTGTCGCACGCGATCTTCTTCGACGGGCCCAACGGGGAGCCGCTGGTGCGAGAGGGCATCGAGGCCCCGCTGTTCACCACCGAAGCCGACATTCCGACCTCGCTCGAAGGCACCGACACCCGCATGCTCACCGCCATCCACCGAGTCGAGTATCACCCGGGCACCCGGCTGGCGAAGTACGCCGAGATCGACCTGATCCGCCTCGATGGCAGCAAGCGGACGATATCGCTCGAACCACAGCTGACGTTCCAGATGAAGGGTCTCGGCTACGGGCACCCGAACTGGCGCCAGGGCATGTGGAAGGGCGAACTCGAGATCGGCTACGAGGTCTACGAGCCCAGCGAGATCGACCCGCTGCGGCCGGAGAACCTGCATGTGCAGCAGATCGTGAAGGCCACCGACGGCACGAAGACCGGCATCGGCGTGCTCGAGCAGATCGCGATCGGCCCCCACGCGCCCTCGGGCCTCACCGGAGCGCTCGACGGTTTCGCCAGCTGAGCTGTTTCAGACAGCAGCCACGGCACTGACCGTGTCGCCGGCGAACTGGGTGCGGCACAGCTCGGCGTAGAGCCGGTCGGCGGCGAGCAGCTCGTCGTGCGTGCCCAGTTCGACGACTCGTCCGGCCTCGATCACGGCGATCTGATCGGCGGCTCGCACGGTGGCGAGACGGTGAGCGATCACGATCGAGGTTCGACCGACGAGGGCCGCATCGAGTGCGGCGTGGACGAGCGTCTCGGAGTTGGCGTCGAGATGGGCCGTCGCCTCGTCGAGGATCACGACCGACGGGTCCTTCAAGAGCAGTCGGGCGATGGCGATGCGCTGCTTCTCGCCGCCGGACAGACGGTGACCACGGTCGCCGACGACGGTGTCGACACCGTCGGGCAGCCGATCGACGACGTCCCAGATCTGCGCCGCGCGAAGTGCAGCCTCGAGTTCGGCGTCGGTGGCGGACGGTTTTGCGTAGCGAAGGTTCGAGGCGAGCGTCTCGTGGAAGAGGTGGACGTCTTGGGAGACGACACCCACCGCTTCGCTCACCGATGCCAGGCTCGAGTCGCGGAGATCGACGCCGCCGATGCGCACACTGCCGCCGGTCGGGTCGTACAGACGTGACACCAACCCGGCGATCGTCGACTTGCCTGCACCTGATGGGCCGACCAGCGCCAGAGTCGATCCGGGCTGCACGGCGAGCATGACGCCGTGGAGGATCTGGTCTGATGCTCGGTGGTCGAGGCGGGCGACACCTTCGAGCGAGGCAAGCGACACCTCGGCCGCATTCGGGTAGCGGAAGTCCACGGCGTCGAACTCGACGGTGACGTTCCCGCTCGGGATCGGCACCGGGTCGTCGGCGTCGACGATCATCGGTTCGAGGTCGAGGACCTCGAAGACTCGCTCGAAGCTGACCATGGTGGTCATCACGTCGACCTGCACGTTCGACAGTGCGGTGAGCGGACCGTAGAGCCGGTTGAGGTAGGCGGTGAGCGCCACGAGCGTGCCGATGCCGAGCGAACCGGTCGCCGCCATCACACCGCCGACGCCGTAGACCATGGCGACCGCGAGCGAAGCCAGGAGACCGAGCGAGGTCATCACGATGCGTTGGTACATCGCGGCTGTCACCCCGATGTCTCGGACTCGGTTGGTCCGGCGGGCGAAGGCCTCGGACTCGTCTTCGGGCCGGCCGAAGAGCTTGACGACCATGGCGCCCGACACGTTGAAACGCTCGGTCATCATCTGGCCCATCTCGCCGTTGAGTCGGTAGCGCTCCCGGGTGATCTTGGACAGACGGTCACCGGTCCAGCGAGCGGGGAGCACGAACAGCGGAAGCAGGCCGAGCGCGAGCAGCGTGATCTGCCACGACAGCACGAGCATGGCCGCAATCGTCGCCGTCACGCCGATCACGTTGCCGACGACGTTCGACAGGGTCGAGGTGAATGCTTGCTGCGCACCCTG
>RCMY010006174.1_pt1 | contig 10062 bp, 9 predicted proteins | sample 2041341 | NCBI WGS metagenome assembly RCMY01 (sample SAMN09708234, study PRJNA481090) | Marine sediment metagenome, whole genome shotgun sequencing project.
GAACAGCAATTGCTGGACAATGCGCACCGCCGTCCCGCTATTGCCCGATTGCAGCGAACGTTCGTCATCGTAGACGGCCTCAAGCACCGCATCGCCGGCCACCCACGGTGCCGAGAGGTCGTGCCCATCGCCGATCGTCCTTTGGACGACCCCGCCATCTGCTGCAGGCCCGAGATTGACCAACGAGTGGGTCCGGTCGGTAGCAACAGTTTGATGGGATCGTGCTGCCATCACGTCAGCCTCGTGCTCGAGCGCAGAATCGTCGTTGATTGCCGTGCCGTGAGCGGTCCGGTTTGGACGCACACGTCCTTGGGCCTGCTGAGCTACATGCCAAGCCTCGTGGCGTAGATGCCGCTCTTGACCGGGCGCAACAAAGATTTCCGACCCTTTAGTGAATGCGTGGGCGTTGACATGCTGCGGCCGGCTGGAATTCCGGTGGACCGTCACACTCGACATGTCGACGCCGGAAAGACGCTCCATCTGCGTTTGGAGTATTGCGGGCAGCCGATTGCTCTGTCCGGATGCATCGCTCGAATGGATAGAACTTGCGCTGTCCGTAGGCCGTGAACGCCGGGAGGCGTTCGCCGGAACAGTCGAGAAGTCCTGAGGCATCGGTGTTCGGACGACCGTGGTCGAAGGTGAATTGCCCGTAGAGCGCCCCCGATGAGCGCCATTCCCAGTAAGATGCGATTGGTGAACGGCTTCCGCATTAGAGGTGGCTTTGGGTGATTGGGCGAATGTTTTCATCTGTGAAGCTCCTTGCCAATTGCAGCGGCAATCTGCAGGCCGATTGGTTGATCGTTTCCAGCAAGAGCGGAATCGTTCCCGTCGGAAGGCGATGGACTGGCTTGATACTCAGGGCCGTTGCCAAAGCGGTTGCGCAGTTCATTTACAAGTTGGCGCTGGATCCCGCCGAGGCTTTCGTTTTCTGGCAAGGTTCCGTCGACGAAGACGCAGTCGATATTGATGTTGATCCTCATCCGCGTGCCTCCCTTAGCGGCGTCTCGGCCTGCCAACGAAAATCAGCCTCGTTGATCGGGCGTTCGAGCTTTTCGTATTCGGATCTTGCGGCGGTCAGCACGCGGGTCATTGTCACTGGCCCCTCGGCCTCTGCGGCCAGAAATGTTGCATTCAGCGCCACCGTCGAAATATTGCCCCCCGACAGGTTCAGCCGGGCGAGGCGGTCGAAATCGAGACCCTCCCGCGGGACCGTGTCGGGCCAGGCGCGTTGCCAAATGGCGCGGCGCTGGACGACGCTGGGGTAGGGGAAATTCACGATGAAGCGCAGCCGCCGCAGGAACGCCTCGTCCAGGGCGCTGCGCATGTTGGTGGACAGGATTGCGAGGCCCCGGAAACTCTCGATCCGCTGCAACAGATAACTGGTTTCGATGTTGGCATAGCGGTCGTGGCTGTCGCGCACTTCCGAGCGTTTGCCAAACAGCGCGTCGGCCTCGTCAAAGAACAGGATCGCGCCGCCGGCCTCGGCCGCGTCAAACAGGGCGCGCAGGTTCTTTTCGGTCTCGCCGATGTACTTGGACACAACCGCCGACAGGTCGATCCGGTAGAGCCGCAGGTTGATGGCGTTGGCGATGACCTCGGCGGCCATGGTCTTGCCGGTGCCGCTTGGCCCGGCAAACAGCGCCGAGATGCCTAGGCCCCGGTTCAGCCGGGCGCGAAACCCCCAGTCGTCGTAGACTTGGGACCGCCGGGCGACCTGCGCGGCAAGCTGGCGCAGAACACTCATCTCTTGGTCCGGCAGCACGATATCGTCCCAGGTCGCGACCGCCTCGATCCGCTGGGCGTGCTGGTCCAGATGCAGGGCGCTGGTGTCGATGCAGGCCTGCCACAAGGCCGCGTCCGTCGCATTGCCTGCCGTCACAGCCGCGATCCGCAGAATGGCCGGGGCGTCGAGGTCGAACTGGCCGGACAGCCGCGCCACCGTGTCCTTGTCCGGGTTCTCAAGCACCGAGGTCCAAAGCTCTGCCTGTTCCGCTGGGGTCGGGCGGCTGACCGGCACTGCCTGAACCATCGCGCCTAGGTCGCCGCGCGCCTCGCGGGCGCCATAGAGGAACACGCCGCCAGAGCGGGCGACGAATCGGGCAACCTGGGCTTGGGACTCGGGCGCGTCGCTGGCGTCAAGAAACAGCGCGATCGGCATCAGGATGCTTTCGCGGTGCCACAACCGGGCGAACGTTTCCAATTCGCCCGTCGGTTTGGGCAGCATCGCAGCGGCCATCTGGAACGCCGTCAGGTCGAGGCGCTGCGCCACATGCCGGGCAACGATCTGCTGGCTGACCGGGTCGTCGCCGATCAACTGAACCAGCGGCGCGGTGGCCCCGCCCGCCCGGCGCAGGATCGACGCGGCCAGATCCGCTGCCTGATCCTGCGAGGCGGGCAGGGTGTCGGTCACGGTGGCCTCGAACGGGGTCAGAAACGGGGTGATCCGGTAGTCCAGATAGGACATTCCCTTGATGAAATTCACCATCCGTTCGTCGGCGCGCAAGGCGCTTTGGGTCAGGGCCGTGTTGCCCGGCTGGTTGATCTCGATCAGCCGCCAATAGCGTAACGGGCGTTCCGGCGACAGAATATCCCAGCTCGGGTTTTCGGCCATCGCCAGGGCCAGCGCAAAGGTCGGGTGCCCCTGATTTGGGTCGCCCTGGGCCTGCGCGCACAGCCCGGCAAGCCGCGTGTCCAGCTCTATCGCCGCGCAGAGCAGCAACAGGTCGCGTTCGAAATCTGATAGCCCTAGGCGCTGTGCCAGCAGGTGCAGGGCCGGGGGCGTTTCCATTTGCGCGGCAAGAGCATCGCGGGTTTTCCGCGCCTCGGTGATGGCCTCGGGGCTAGGCGCATCGGACTCGGCGGGTTGGACCGGCTGAACCCCGGTCAGGGGCGTCGGGGTTTCCCGGCCAAACCCGAACCGCCAGCGTGAGGCCGGCAATGGGGTCGGTTGTGGAGGGACCTCGCCGGGTGTGGTCGGCCTTGGGTCCGGCGGCTGCCGCGTCGCCGCAAAGTCCGCAAGGGTCAGACGCAGATGGGCGATGGCGGCAGAAAGCCAGGCGTCGTTGGCGCTTTGCCAGGATTGGGTTGTGGTGATTGCCAGAACCGGGGCGTCAGGGGTCTCGGGGTTGGAGTCCGACGTGCTGTCTGGCCCAGTGTCTGGCCCAGTGTCCGTCGCCGTGTGCTCTTCGATGATGCCATTTGCGGTTGGGTCCGGGATGTCTGTCATGGCGACACCACCAGCGTTTGCGCCGGATCGAAGGTCGGCAGGGCGGCGGCGATATCCATTGGCAGGCTGTCGATGCCATCAACGCGCAGCCGGGCCACGTGGCCGCCAAGGGTCAGCTCATCAACCGTGACGTTGATCTTGCTCGGGGTGTTGGGATCGGCAGGGGTGACGACACCGCCGGGGGCCGCCACAAATTCGCGGTCGCCCAACAGGATCGAAACCCGCTGGCCGGCGACAATCTGCGGCGTCGCCGTCAGCGTCAGACCAAACGGCTGGCTACCCAGAGGCTGGGTCGCAGGGGCCAGCGCGCTGACCTGCGGCGCCAGGGCCAGGGTCAGGCGGTTGGTGATCCAGGGCGTCGTATCGGGCCGGGTCACTTCCATTTCGAGGGTATAGAATCCGGCGGGCCAATCGCGCGCGACAGAGGGATCGGTGACGGGCGGCAGGGTGAACCGCACAGTGCTGTTGTCCCGCTCGGCGCCAAGGGGCAGCAGATGCACGGCCTCGTCGCCGATCCGGCCCAGCCGAACCACCATCTGCGCACCGTCAAAGTTGCGCCCGGTCACCACTACGGTATCGCCCAATTCGGCACTGGGTTTGGCCGGACGGAAAGGTTCGATTGCGCCCGGCGGCACAAAGCCTGCAATCCGGGTCAGGCGGGGTGCGGCCCCGGCGGTGACGTGTGGGCCGAGATCCTCGGACCCGCGGCGCAGCACCGGCAGGGCACCGCGTCCGGCTCTTGTGCTTTCGATCAGCAGCACGCCGACCTCGTAGCCCGCCGACAGCCGGAATTCGGACTGAAACCCGGACCAGATGCCGATCATTGCCTCGGTGGACAGCTGTTGGGGCGTTATCCGGACCCGTTCGAATTGCTGGTCGAGCTCGGCGAGCGGTAGGGCGGTGGCAATCAGGTCGCGGCCCAACAGAGGGGTGTCGTGCAAGACCCGCATGGCGCTGCCCAGCAACACCTGACCGATCAGTTCGTTGTCCGCTTCGGCGTAGACCGTCAGCAGGTAATGCAGGTTCAACGGCAGCACCGGCGGCAGGCTTTCCCCCGGACGGCCCCGCAACGGCAAATCGGCGTTGCGCCATGCGGCGTTATAGGCGGTGTGATAGAGAAAGATGTTGATCCGATTGCGGGCGCTGTCCGGGCGGGCCTGATCCGGGGGCAGGGTGGTCACGTCGATGCTGCTGATCGGGCGGGCATCGGCGGGCAGGGCGCTGAAATCGGTGGTCGCAACTGCGTTCAGGATATTGCGCAGGGTCAGCGTGGTGGCTGCGATCGACAGGGCATTGCTCATCGCTCAGCCCTCCTGCGATCGGTTTTTGAGATACTCGTCCAGACTCATGATGCTGGGCTGCGGGCGCGGCGTGGCCTTTGGCGGCTCGGCGCGGGTTTCGTCCTGGGGGCCTCTCACCTCGATCCGGCCGATGCGCACGTTGATGACGGTCTCGGGGCGCGGGGTCGGCGGGACCTGAATTGGCGAGGTTAGCGGTGCAAGGCTAGTTTCGGGCGGGATCTGGGGCCGGGCGACCTCGGGCTGCGGCATCAGCATTTCGACGGGTTTGGACCGGGGCGGGGCCGGGTCACGCTCTGCCAGGATACGGGTCTCGATGGGGCGCAGCGGCTGGGCCGGCTCTTGGATCACCGGCGATTGCGGGCGGTCGGTCTGGGCCACTTCGGGGGTCGGCATCCGGGGGGTCTGGCGTGTCGTGTCCCGGGGGTCGGGACGGGGCGACAGAACCATCTGGCGGATGATTCGTTCCAGCGGCGGATCGGATCGGCGGGCCGGGGCCACTGGGGCGGGCGCGGTCGGGGCGGCAGGTTTCAAAGTGCCGGGTTCGGAGGCTCGCCGGGTCGGCGGGTCCGGGGCCACAGTCGGCGACACAGCAGCGGCAGGCGCAGGGGTGGTGCGCTCGACAGGGGAGGCTGCCAGCGAAACCGGCGGCGGCGGGGTTGGCCGGATCACCTGCCCGGCGGGGTCAGACGCTGGGCGGCGCGGCGGATCCTTGCGTGGCGCGGCGGCAAATGGGGTCCCCGGCGACGGAGCCTCAGACCGCGATCTGACAGGATCGGGTCGGGGGGCGTCTGCCGGGGTCGGCGCCGGCGTCACAGGTGCAATGCCCGGGTCCGGGGCATCAAAGTGCTGCGAATTCGTGTGAGTGGTGGGCGCGCCGATGTCTATCGGGTCAGCGGGTGCAGGCTCTGCCCCGCCCGGTTCAAACATGGTTGGAGTGCGTGGCTGAACCTCGGGCGTGGCGGGTGCGGTCCCGACCTCTATCCCGAGATTGCGGGACACCAGAGCGGCCAGAAAATCATTCATAGCCGCACCAGATTTATATAGTAGCGCCGCCGCCATGGGCTAAGGGCAAGAACATCCTCTTCGCGCCAGCCATAACTGCGGGCCAGCACATGCACATCGGCCAGCAGCTTGCGGACCCAAGCGCCCAACTCTTCCCAGAGATAGGCAACGATATCGAAACGGGCGGACCATTCGGCATTGCAACTGGGGCACTGCATGGCGGCGCGCAGATCGGCGCGGGGGTCGGCCTCGGCCATGGCATCGACAACGGCGGCGATGGTGTCCGGGTCCAGATCGTCAAGACCCAGTGGCGCGCCGTCGCGGGTAATGTCAGCGATACAGGCGGACAACAGGGCGCGCGGGGCCTCGGGACCCTGCGGCAGGGCGCGGAAATCGGCGCTCGACGGACAACGATAGGTGATGACCAGCTTGCCGCGCTTTAGGCGGAACCCTTTGGTGTCGGCGGGGCCGGGGACCAGCACATCGCGCACCGAAAACGACAGTTCCAACTGTTCGCCGCATTCCGGACAACGGGCCAGGCTGGTCAGGGTGTCGCCAAAGATCAGGGCGCGCAGGTCGACCAGCCGGGCATCCCGTTCGCCGACCGGCAACTGTTCCAGGGCCGTTCCGTCCTCGTCGGGCAAGGCTGCACCGAGCAGCAACATCGCCCGCGCCCAGGGCGCAGAGGTCTGCCCCGCCTCCCAGATGTCGAGCATGGTTTTATGGGATGGGGCGCGCATGGCCGCATCACTCTTCAGGGTCGGTAAAGCTTGGCTCCGTCGGCTCCGTCACCGCTTGATCACGCTCCCAGCCTTCGTTCTCCAGCTTGAGCGTTTGGATCGCGATGGCATTTGCGCTCGCGTCCAGCTCTGGCATGGATTGGTACTCAGAGGGCCAGCAGCGCAGCAGGTTGTAGATGATCGCCAGCTGTCCGGCCTCGTTATAAAGTTCGATGATGATGTCCTTGCGGAAACCGCGCAGGGACACTTCGGCCCCCAGCCCAGAGCCAAGGTTCCAGACCTTGTTGGCCCATTTCTCGAACTCGGTGTCATGGGTCACGCCGCGTTCCAGTGTGACGGCCTCGAACTTGGTCTGTCCGGGCGATTTTCGGGTGCTGGACGGGTCGCCGCCTTCGCGGTGTTCGACCACTTCGGTGGTGCGGCTCAGGGCGCCAACCTTGCTGACGCCAGCCACATATCGGCCATCCCATTTGACCCGGAATTTGAAAGTCTTGTAGGGATCGAACCGTTCTGAATTTACGGAAAACTGTGCCATATCAGTGTCCTTCGCCTATCTGAAATATCAAGTTTCGATCTGACCGGCCATCTGCTGAATCTTGATGACCACGAATTCTGCGGGCTTGAGCGGGGCAAAGCCGACAACCACGTTGACGATGCCAAGGTTGATGTCGTTCTGGGTCGTCGTCTCGCTGTCGACCTTGACGAAATAGGCATCGCGCGGCGAACTGCCCTGAAACGCGCCCTGTCGGAACAGGTTGCGCATAAAGGCCCCGATGTTCAGCCGGATCTGCGCCCAGAGCGGTTCGTCATTGGGTTCAAACACGACCCATTGGGTGCCCCGGAACAGGCTTTCTTCGATGAACAGGGCCAACCGGCGCACGGGCACGTATTTGTATTCGTCGCCCAATTGATCGGCACCGCGCAGAGTGCGCGCGCCCCAGACCACACGTCCCGTGATCGGAAAGGTGCGCAGGGAATTGATGCCGATCGGGTTAAGCTGCCCGTTCTCGCCATCTGTCAGTTTCACGTCGAGTTTCTGCACGCCGCGAACGGCCGCGTCGATGCCCGCTGGGGCCTTCCACACGCCGCGCGACGTGTCGGTGCGTGACCAGACCCCAGCCAGGATGCCACAGGCCGCAAAGGTGTCGGCCTGACCTTCTCGCAGCGGATCAGACATGACCACGCGCGGAAAATACAGCGCCGCGTTACGGGCGCGGGTGCCGGTAAGGTTCAGCGCCGACAATCCAGCGACGGCGGTTGCCGCGCTCGTCCAGCCAACCGGGGAATCGACGATCAGCATCGCCCGCCGTTCTTCGCAGTAGTTCAGCGCATCGCTGAGAGCTGTAGCCGGGACATCCCCGGCGCGCTGGTCTGGCGGAATGCACAGGATATTGAACAGGTCGACGTCCTCAAGCGCATAAAGCCGGGTCTTGTTGGCGCGGCTGCCGATGTAATCCGCCGCCGAAGCGGTCGACAAAAGCGTGCTGTCTTCGCCAGCGGTCGACACCGGGCTGGACAGGGCAGTGTCGCCCCAAACGTCAGAGGTCGGCGTGATCGGGCCGTCTGTGGTGGGAAAGGTGAACGGACCCGCCCCGGCAGCCCGCACAAAGGCGGACTGCGCAGCCAGAACCCGATCCACCCGACGCGGGCTTTCGACAACTGTGAGGTTCAAGAACACCTCTTGCGCCCCGGTCCGGGTGTTGCGGACGGTCATGTTGAACAGATCGGCACTGGACAGCGCCGGATCGGCCTCGACCCAGGTCAGGGGATGCGGGCCACTGCCGGTTGGGGTCGGCACATTCAGGTCAATACGCACCCGCAGATCGTTGCCCCAAGTTCCGGGGCTGGACGCCTGCAACGTCAGGCTGTTGGCGTCGATCTGTGCCGTGGACGTCCCTCCGGCCGAGGGCGTCGTATAGATGCGCACGATGATCGCCTGCGCGCCGCCATTGGCAAAGAAATCGCGCACCGCATAACTCATCGGGTAGGCGATGCCGAGACCGCCAAAGGCGCGTTCGAAATCACCGAAACTGTTGATGACGACGGGAGTGTCGACTTCGCCGCGCGCGGCACGCCCAAGGAAGGCGGCGATGGAAGTCGCGACACCTGCGATCGTCCGCACACCGCTCGGAATTTCTTCGATATATACGCCGGGGGAATTGAGAACTGCAGGCATGGCATTTTGTCCATCTATATCTGAATGATATGCGGCGTTTTCACCGCGTTCGATGCATGCACCGAATTGAATCCAATTGCCGGACAATCGGCACAAGCTATTAGGGTCGGTCCCTCTCAATTACGGAGAGAGCCGTAGGAAAATCAGTTTCGTTCGATTTTTCAGGCGCTTACAAATTCAGATCGCCAATACAGACGGCGGTGCCCGTAAAACAACAACGGGCAGAAAGAAATCTATACCGCTTCCATATGTCGAATGCGATTGGGGTAAAGTAATCGCCAATTCGTAAAGATTACATTCCCACAAATTGCCGTATAGGTCAATCGATTCTGCAATCGGGGATTGTGGATAAGCTGAGAACCGCCGCTATAGGGGGACTGCTGCATTAGTAATCGACGCTAACAATTTTAGTCTAACACGTTGATTTCAAGCTGCTAAACTAAGGAACGTCTGAAAAACCCTGCACTTTTGATCTGATCTGATCTGGTAGGCTTGGGCATCCCTGCAAGGAGGTCCAACGATGCCGAAACAACCCGCCATTCCCGGCCTTCGCGATGCGATGAAGAAGAAGGTGACGCGGCGGGAGCAGTTTCTTGCCGAGATGGATGCGGTGGTTCCATGGACGCGGCTTCTGGAGTTGATCGAGCCGCACTACCCAAAGGTCGGACGGAAGGGCGGGCGCCCACCGATGTCGCTCGAAACCATGCTTCGAGTCTACTTTCTCCAGAACTGGTATGCGCTGAGCGACCCGATGGCGGAGGAGACATTGTATGACAGCGAGGCGATGCGGCGCTTTGCTGGGATTGAGCTGGGGGATGACCGTATCCCGGATGAAACCACGATCCTCAATTTTCGCCATCTTCTGGAGCGGCATGGTCTGACCGAGGCGATTTTCGCCGAGGTGAATGGACACCTGGCCGACAAGGGCATCGCGTTGCGCTCGGGCACGATGGCGCGTCGACGAAGAACAAGGCTCGCGCGCGCGACCCGGAGGTGTCTTCAACAAAGAAGGGCAACGACTGGTATTTTGGCATGAAGGCGCATATCGGCGTCGATGTGGACAGCGGCACTGTGCATAGCCTCGAAGCGACGACAGCGAAGGTCCATGACAGCCGCATCTGGGACGAACTCCTGCATGGCGACGAGCGCTCGGTCTGGGCGGACAAGGGCTATGTCAGCGCCGAGCGCGAGGCCGCGTTCGGCAAGCAGGGCAAGGTCTGGGGCGTGATGCGCAAGGCTCCCAAGGGCGGCAAGCTCGACTCCATCGATGAAGAGGCCAACCGCATCATCGCCATGGTGCGCGCCAAGGTCGAGCATCCGTTCCGGGTTCTCAAACGCCAGTTCGGTCATGTGAAGACCCGCTACCGGGGATTGGCCAAGAACCGGGCGCAACTGTTCACGCTGTTCGCCCTCGGCAACCTGTTCCTGGTCCGAAGAAGGCTGATGGCATGAGGACGAGTCCGTCCGAAATCTGCGAAACTGCCGCTGTGGCGGCCCAAAAGGGGCAAAGTGGCTCGCAGGTGGCTGGTCTGGACCCTCGTGACGCCATCACGCCGCAAGATCAGCGGAGCGTAGCTGTTGATCAGACGTTCCCTAAACAACTGGTGAACGAATGCG
>RCMY010006176.1_pt1 | contig 10059 bp, 10 predicted proteins | sample 2041341 | NCBI WGS metagenome assembly RCMY01 (sample SAMN09708234, study PRJNA481090) | Marine sediment metagenome, whole genome shotgun sequencing project.
CGCACCAAACCCACCCCCTGATATTTGGAATTTCACCTGAAACCGGGGGTTTTGCGACCGCCTGTAAATCCGGTTCGCACGCGCGGTACGTACGGCGCGCTTCTGCATCGTTGATGGGTCAAGTAGATTCGCAGGAAGGTCTGATTGGACCTGCAGGTCGTGCAATCTCCGTTGTGATCCTGATAAGTTACAAGAAGAAACATGAAGCCTTGCCCCCGATGCGGGGCTCGCTCGCGCGTAGTATGCTTATGAAAAAAAGGTCGATATGCACATCACGGCCCGCTATGCGAGACGGTGCTGATTGCGCGTCATGTCGCAGGTCAGAGGCCGTTTTTGGCTTGCGACATCACAGTTAGTTGTACCAAAAAGCGGTATGTTGTCTCGCACACGCATCTGGACCCTGTTGAACGCTGCTTGCAGCCTCCTGCTGGCTGTTCTTCTCGCGGCACAGGTCGCCGCAGCGTTTTTGCCGGTATCTTCTGGCGGCGGCAGGTCCGAAGCCGCGCTTACCGGCGTTATCTGCACGGCGGAAGGGATGCGCAAGATCACGCTGCCAAAGGCGGCGGATGCGGGCCACTCATCCGAACATTCCATGCTGCAAGGGCATTGCCCGCTTTGCATCCTTGCCGCTGATCTGCCGAATTGTGCAAATCTTGGCGGCGCCGCCCGGCAGGTCGAGGCGCGGCTGCGCGCTCAATTCGCCGTGGCTTCACAAACGCCCTTTCATTTTGGTGGACGCCCGGACGCCATTCGCGCGCCGCCTCAGACTGTCTGATCTGACTGAAACGCGACTCTCAAGGTGCCCCGAGCCACTGCGCCCGGTCCCGTGATCGCATATTCCCGACAGAATAGACGGTATTTTTGACATGACACTGCTAAAACCTACGTGCCTTGGCACATCTGCCCTGCTGCTATGCTCAATCTCGCAGATTGCGATGGCGCAGGCCAATAATGACACCATTATCGCGCTTGATCCCATTCTGGTTGAGGGTGCGGCGGTCGCCGATGGTCCAATGTCCACTATCCTTGATCCGCGCAACATGAGCATGCCGCCCGCCAGGGATGGCGCCGAGATGCTGCGCGCAGCGCCCGGCGTCACGGCTGGCCGGATGGGCGGTCATGGCCTGGAGCTGGTCATTCGCGGCCAGCAGCAGAACCAGATCAACATCATCGACGCCGGCTCGTTCACCTATGGCGCCTGTCCCAACCGGATGGACCCGCCAACGGCGATGGCGTCCTTCAACCGCGCAGATGAAATCATCATCGAAAAGGGATATTCGACCGTCACCAACGGCCCCGGCGGCAGCGGCGGCGCGGTGATTCTCAAGCGCAATCCGCCCGAGCTGGGGCAGGAGACGCTGCTGAGCGGCGACGTGACTGCCGGCGTGTCCAGCAATGGCGGCGGGCAGGATCTGGCTGCGCGGTTCACGTATGATCTGGGCCGGGGCATGTACCTTCAGGGCGCGGGCGAGGTGAAATCGGCGGGCAATTACAAGGATGGATCGGGCCGCGAGATTCGTAGCGCGTTCGATCAGCGCAGCGCCGGTGTGACGTTGGGCTATGTCGGCAGCGGCGTCGATCTGGCGTTCGATCTGGAATATGATCTGGCCGAGGATATCCTGTTCCCCGGCGCGGGCATGGATAGCCCGTTTGATGAGACCTACACCTACCGTCTGCGCGGCGGCGTCGATGTGGCGGCGGGCGCGCTGAACCGGATCGAGGGCGTGCTGTATTATTCAGCTGTCGATCACGTGATGGACAACTATTCGCTGCGTCCTGTCGGCGCCATGGCGATGCGCACGCCCGCCACCTCCGACACGGTCGGCGGCAAGCTGGAGGCGCAGCTGAGCTTTGGCGCGACCGAGGCCAAGATCGGCGTCGACACCCAGTCGAACAACCGCGAGGCGACGGCGTTTGCCGGCATGATCCCGGCGCTGGAGGCGGAAAACCCTGCGCGCGCGCGATTCCTGATCTGGCCCGATGTGACGATCGCCCAGACGGGTCTGTATGTTGAGACTGAAACCGCGCTGTCGGGCGCGACCTCGCTGATTGCCGGACTGCGTTATGACTATGTCAACGCCAAGGCCGGAAGCGCCGCAGCCGTCCCCGCATTGGGCGCTGCCGCCAACACCTATTATACGGCGCAATATGGCAACACGTTCAATTCCTCGCGGGACGAGCATAACATCGGCGGTGTGCTGCGGCTGGAGCATAACCTGACCGACGAGACCATGCTGTTCGCGGCCCTGTCGCGCTCGGTGCGAACGGCGGATGTCACCGAACGCGCCATCGCGCGGGACAACTGGGTGGGTAACCCCGACATCGATCCCGAAAAGCACCACCAGCTGGACCTTGGCGTGCAGATCGACAAGGGTGCGTGGTATCTGAATGCCAATGCCTATGCCGATTGGGTCGATGATTTCATCCTGCGCGATCAGTTTTCGGTGGCTGGCGTGACCACTTACCGCAACGTCAGTGCACAATTGGCCGGGATCGAACTGGCCGCCGGATGGGAAATGGGCGGCTGGGAAGTCTGGGGCGATGCCACCTATACATATGGCGAAAATACCTCGGACAATCGCGCGCTGGCGCAGATCCCGCCGTTACAGGGGCAGATTTCGGTCGCCTACGGGCAGGACGCATGGCGCGGCGGCGCGCGGGTGAACTGGGCGACCGAGCAGGACCGCATTGATGTGGCGCGTGATCCCGGCACCACATCGGGGTATGCTACGCTGGACCTCTTTGGCAGCTATGAGCTATCCCAGAAGGCGACTTTGCTGGCCGGTATCGACAACGTCACGGATGAGACTTACGCAAACCACCTGAGCCGCTCGAACCTGTTCGATCCGGCAGTGACCCAAGTGAACGAGCCCGGGAGGACGATTTATGTCAAAGTTGAAGCGCGGTTCTGATCGGTCAGATACCTCATGCCGCCTGCCTATGCGTCTTGCAGCGGCCTGCGCCGCTTTTGCTGTGTTGCCCTTTGGAAGCACCTTGGCACAACAGACGCAAATCCAGACCAACGAGCCCGCAGCCATGGCCGCACCCGGTGCGGCGGTCGAAGATCACTCGGCCCATTCCGGCGTGGACCAGCTGCCCGCAGCAGCTTCCGGGGATAGCGCGGCTGAGACCGGCGCAGAGCCTTCCGAGCCTGCAATGTCCGAGCCGCCTGCGGCGCCCGATGTCACTGTTGCAGATCATATAGGCGCAAGCGCTGCATCCTCGGCAGATCCGTTGGATCAGGCAATGACGTTCCTGCAGCGCGGCGGTCCGGCGATCTGGTCCATCGCGCTTCTGTCGGTCGTGGCGCTGGCGTTGATCCTGTGGAAGATATGGCGCCTTGCGATGATCGGGGCGTGGACCGGTGGCCGCAGGGCGCAAAGGGCTGTCGCGCTTTGGTCCGAGGGACGCGAGCAGGAGGCGCTGGACCATTTGCAAGGGCGCCGCACCTGCCGCGCCATTCTGGTGCGCACGGCAATGGCTGCCCGGCGCGACCGCACGTTGGATGACGAAGGCGCACGCGCCGAAACGGAACGCGTCGCGCGCAAGCTCATTGTCGGTGCGCGTGCCGGGCTGCGCCCGCTTGAGTTGATTTCGACGATTGCGCCGCTATTGGGCTTGCTCGGCACCGTCTTGGGCATGATTGCGGCGTTTCAGGCGCTGCAGGAGGCGGGCAGCCGCGCCGATCCGGCGATTCTGGCGGGCGGTATCTGGGAGGCTCTGCTAACCACGGCAGCGGGCATGGCGGTGGCCATTCCGGCCTCGATGGGGCTGACATGGTTCGAAAGCGTGGTAGACCGCCTGCGGCAGGAAATGGAGGATGCCGCAACGCGGATTTTCCTGCGCCCTATCGCGCAGGACGCCCCGCAGATCCAGACCCGCGCGGCCGAATAGCGATGTTCGCCTTCGATACCCCCAGGCCCACGCGCCGGCCCAGCCTGACACCGATGATCGACGTGGTGTTCCTGCTGCTGGTGTTCTTCATGCTGGCGTCGCGCTTTGGCGTGGATACATCCCTGCCGCTGAACGTGGCGGGGCAAAGCGGGGGCACGGCCTATTCCGGCCCGCCGCGGCTGATTGATATCCTGCCGGGCGAGACACGGCTGAACGGGCAGCCTGTCGATATCGCGGGCCTTGTGCCCGGCGTCACAGCTCTGACCGAAGCCGCGAGCGACACGATCATCCTGCGCGCGCGGGATGGTGCGCCGCTTCAGCAGGTGGTCGACGTGCTGGAGCGGCTGACGCAGGCCGGGTTCACGGCACTGGTGCTGGTGGAATAGCCTATGCAATTTTCCGATCCTCCCCGCCGCAAACAATCCGACAGCATCGTTCCGATGATCAATGTCGTGTTCCTGCTGCTGATCTTTTTCCTGATGAGCGCACAGATCGCCCCGCCGATGCCGTTCGAGGTCAGCCCCCCGAATGTCGCGGCGCAGAGCGACGCCGCAGAAGCGGACCTTACGCTATATCTGAGTGCGGATGGCGATCTGGGCTATCTGGATGTGCGCGGTCCTGCCGTGCTGGATGCGCTGCAACAGTCGTTGGCAGAGCTGTGCGGAACCGGCTCTTGCGGTGATAACAGGCCAACGCTGATCCTGCGCGCAGATGGCGCGGTTGAGGGCGCATTGCTCGCACGGCTGATGCCTCAGCTTGCGCAAGCCGGGTTTTCGCAGATCCAGCTGGTCACGGTGCCAAAATGAGGCGCGCGGCTGAATTCGCTGTTTTCCTGAGTTTGGCTGCGGGCCTGCATCTGGCTGTCGCGGCCTTTGGTCCCCAAGCAGAGGGGGCGCAATCAGCCGGGCAGGGGGGCGACGCCGCCGTGTCGCTACAGGCTGCGTCCGCAGAACTAAGCGAGATGGTGGCGCGCTGGGATACCCCGCCCGAGGTGACGGAGCAAACGCCAGAGCGCATATCAGAGCCCGAGTTGCAGCAGGCCGATCCGCCGCCTGTCCCCTTGGCGGCTCTTGATGTGCCGCCGGTTCCCGCGCCGCAGGGGCCGGGCCTGCAAATGCCGCAAAGCGATAGCGTGCCAGACCGTACTGTTACGGAACCGGCCCCGCCCCCCGAGACGCCAGAGAAAATTCGTATGTCGGAAGTCCGGCCTCAGGAACGGCCACCAGAGCTGCGCAAGCCCGCCCCGGCCAAGCCCAAGGCCCAGTCCAATGCCCACCCCAAGGTAGAGCCCAGGAAACAAAAACCAGCGCCAGCCTCGCGTTCCAGCGCCGCCCAGCGGGCCAGCGGTGCGGGCGGCAGTACCAATGCCGGTACCGGGCAGAACACGGGCGCGGCCACACTCAGCGCCGGGCAGCGCCAGAGCCTGTTTGCGCAATGGGGCGCGCAGGTGCGGCGCAAAATCGAAAGCGGCAAGCGCTATCCGTCCTCGGCCCGCGGGGCAACGGGCACGGTGCAGATCAGCATCACAGTGGGCCGCGACGGCAGCCTGCACAAGGTGTCGGTTGTAGGCTCGTCAGGGAGCTCCGCACTTGACGACGCGGCGATGCGCGCGGTCAAGTCCGCCCGCCGGTTCCCACGCGCACCGGCTCAACTTACTGATCCGACTTATACTTTTACGCTTGCGATGCAATTTAACGCCTGACCGGGTCAGGGCTGTGCGCGCCATTCTATCGCCCTGATCCCGACCATACGTGCAAATCGCCCCAGTTCGGCCTCCAGCCGGGCAAATCGCCCGGCGCCCCAGCAAATTCCGGGTTCCGGCCAGAACCCGGTGACGCGCAGCCAGCCTTGGGCGCGGTCCGCCTTCAGTTCGATCCGCCCGACAAAGCGGTCGCCTTCGAGCAGCGGATACACGTAATAACCCCAGCGACGCCGGGCGGCAGGCACGAACATTTCGTTCACATATTCAAAACCGAACAGCCGCCTCAGCCTTGCCCGGTCGCGAATTGCCGGATCGAACGGGTTGAGGATACGCAGCCGCCCGGTGGGCGCGGGCAGGGCGGCCAGTCGCGCGTCCAGATCCGGAGTTGCCAGCACTATGCGCACCCGGCCATCGGCATCGGTCACGCTCACCTGCTGTGGTGCGCGGCGCACCATCCACGCGCGCGCCTCGGTCGCGTCCATCGCGCCCCAGAACCGTTGAACTTCGCCGCAACTGGCCACACCCAGCCGCTCCAGTGCCAGATCGCACAGAGCGTCCGCTTGGGCAGTATCGTCCATGTTCTTCTGGGTATCGGTGGGGAAAACTCGTTCGCCCAGATCGTAGAATTTCACAAAATTCTCGCGCCGACAGGTCGCCAGATCGCCCGCATACCACATCTGGTCCAGCGCCTTTTTGTGGGGCGGGCGGGCCCACATTTCGCGGCCGACCGCCTTGGTATCAAAGGCGTGGGTCGACAGCGGGCCCTCAGCAGCGATCCGCGCGCGAATGGCCGCAATTTCGGCCTGCCCAAGGCCCGATTGATACCATGCACCGCGCGCGGCGCTTGCGCCCAGCCGCGCGAATTGCCGCTGCCAAAGCGGCAGGATCTGCATCGGTATCAGGGACGCGTCATGGGTGAAATGCTCAAACAGATGGCGGCCCAGCAGCGGCCACAGCATCCCTTCGCGGTAGTTCTGATTGCGCGACCATAAGATGTGATTATGCGCTCGGGTAACGTTGCGGATCGTGTCGATTTGCAGAAACCCTATCTGCCCGATCAGCGCCATGACATCGGGCGGGCCGGTTTCCATCTGGCTCAAGCCGTTCGCGTGCAGCCACAGATGCCGCACCGTCCGGTTGTCCAGAACGGGTGTCACGGAAGGCTGAGTTGTATCAACGCTTCTTGCAGGTCGCGTCCCTCTAGTGTCAGGACGGCGGCGATGAACAACCGCCCGGCCCGGCAGGCGTGCTTGTTGTCCACCCGGTCAAGCCGGGCAAAGCTGTCCATGACTTGCGCCGCGTCCGGTTCGGCCACGATGTAGCGGGTCAGCGCCGCGAAAATCAGCGCCTCGGCTGCGGCGGCGCGCCTGGGCGTGGTGGCCAGCGTCCCGCGCTGGGCGCCCAACTGCGCGGCGCGCACTTGGATACGGTAGTAGTTGCGCAGGCCTGCCGTGTTCAGCCGCGCAGCTGCCCGCGCAGTAACGTCAGCCATGCGGTCAGGCGGTAGGGTGCCGCGCACAGCCTGGCCGCAGATATGCACCGGCATGGCGCCAAGGACGGCCTGCTCCACCAGATAATAATAGCGCAGATCGCGCAGCGGCAAATGGGCCAGCCCCTGATCAATGACGCCCCACAGAAGGCCCTGAGCCCGGGCGATCGGCACAGCGCTGCCGGACTGCACAGCCAGAACACGGTCAGCGACATAGCCGGCGATGATCGGATCGCGCAGCATGTTTGCGGCGTGCTGTGTGGCCAGTTCAAGATTCTCACCCTTGAAACCCAGCTTGCGCAGGTCGGCGCGCACGGTTTCTTCCTCGTGCATCCGGCCAAGCAGGCGGATCAGATCGGCGCGGCTGACCGCGCTTGCGCTCTGGGTGCTAGCGTTCTGCGCCCCTGCCGCCCCTTGCCACGGCGCAGCCAAGAGCAAGGCGCAAAGCAACGCACGCCAAATCGCCATGGGCCTAAAGGCGCGGAGAAACGTGGAAAAGCTCACTGACATGTGCCGCAAAATCGGGCCTCCTTGGTTGCGCTGTCGCGCGCCGTGCCTGCATGCTATCAGCAGTGGCTTGCACCACACCACCCCTAGCGGTTTGTGCGCGCGGTGCAAGCGCTTCGCGCGAAACGCGGCCGGACCTTTTGGGCAAGTCAACAGTGGAACTCAGGGCGAAACCTTGCTACGCATCGCGGCAATGCAGCAACTTCGAGGCCCACCAGATGAGCGCCACAGCCCGCCAGACCGCCCCGCTTCCTGCCGATATCCGTGCGATGAAGGGCGGCGCTCCCATCGTCAGCCTGACGGCCTATACCACGCCTATGGCACGGATGATGGACGCGCATTGCGATTTCGTGCTGGTGGGCGACAGTGTCGGCATGGTGCTGCACGGCATGCCCTCGACGCTGGGCGTGACGATGGACATGATGGTGATGCACGGGCAGGCTGTTGCGCGCGGTCTGGACAAGGCGATGTTGGTCATCGACATGCCCTTCGGCAGCTATGAAGAGGATCCGCGCCACGCCATGCGCAATGCGTCCCGTATCATGCGCGAGACGGGCGCGGCGGCGGTCAAGCTGGAGGGCGGCGCGCATATGGCCGAAACGATTCGCTTTCTCACAGCGCGGGGCGTGCCGGTGATGGCCCATGTCGGTCTGACGCCGCAGGCGATCAACACGCTGGGCGGCTACAAGGTGCAGGGCCGCGGCGCCGGCGCAAAACATCTGAGCGAGGACGCGCAGGCGGTGGCCGATGCCGGCGCCTTTGCCGTTGTGCTGGAGAAGGTGCCGGCAGGACTTGCCGACCGGATCACGGCGGAGATTTCCATACCCACCATCGGCATCGGCGCATCGGCGGGGTGCGACGGGCAGGTTCTGGTCGTGGACGACATGCTGGGGCTGTTTTCGGCGTTCAAGCCGAAATTCGTCAAGCGCTACGCACAGCTCGGCACCGACGGCGAGGCCGCGATTGCGGCCTATGCCGCCGAAGTGCGCGCACGCGCGTTTCCGGCTGCCGAGCATACCTTCGCGGACGAAGCGCCATCGGCTTCCGGCAAGGCAAGCGGCGCATGACTGCGCCAATTTTGCGCAGTGTGGCCGACCTGCGCGCCGCCACTGCGCCGTGGCTACGCCAAGGGCAGCGTATCGGAATCGTGCCGACAATGGGCGCGTTGCATGACGGTCATTTGTCGCTGGTCGCCGCTGCCAAGGAAAAATGCGAGCATGTGATCGTCACGATTTTCGTCAATCCACGCCAGTTCAGCGCGCCCGAAGATCTGGCCAACTATCCGCGCACGGAACACGCCGATGCGGCCAAGCTGGCCCGTTTTGACGTCGACGTCATCTATGTCCCGGACGGCGATCAAATGTATCCCGCTTGTTTTTCCACCAATGTGACCGTCTCGGGCCTGACCGATGTTATGGACGGCATCCACCGGCCCGGCCATTTTGCCGGCGTGGCAACGGTGGTGGCCAAACTGTTCGCGCAAAGTTCTGCCACGGACGCATTTTTCGGAGAAAAAGACTTTCAACAGCTTCAGGTTGTGCGCCGCATGGCGCGCGATCTGGATATCCCGATCACAGTCCATGGCTGCCCGACGATCCGCGAGATGGACGGGCTGGCCATGTCATCGCGCAATCTGCTGCTCTCGGACCGGGCCCGCACCATCGCGCCCGTCCTGATTGAGCAGATGGAGGCAATGGCCGATGGGGTCGCAGCCGGCCGTGACCCTGCCGCCGCGCAATCGGACAGCATCGCCGCCCTGCTGCGGGCCGGATTTACCGGTGTCGACTACTTTGAGATACGCGCAAATGACGATCTGTCACTTCTGACATCGCCGATCCAGCCTGCGCGCCTGTTTGCTGCTGCGTGGCTGGCTGGCGTGCGCCTAATCGACAATATCGCCGTTCAGGCGTAAGGTGGTTCCTCGGCCGGTTCTCTTGCCGTAAGTATCTGGTCTTATGTATCAAACGCACCATGCAATCGCGGGGGTGTGAGCGATGATCAGTGTAATCGCCCTAGCCGTCCTTATTGAACCCTATCATATGTGGAAGAGGCACGTCGACAGGGTTGTCGGCGTCCCAGTATTTTTCTGGGTCTCCGGAAACATCAACGGAATACGTCCCCAAACGGAAAAGATGTTGGGATTTTGGGTTGATGGAGTTCCCGTACTGAACCTCGCAAAGGAAGTAGAACCTTTTTTCGCCGCGCTTGATCGACCCAAAGTCGATCCCGGGAACATCGAAGCTACCCACTCCAATCGTTTCTCCAATACCCATGGTCGCATCAATCTTAGGGGTTTCTGCTGGGATTTCGGAAACCTCTTCTCCAGCGTCGACAATCTTGAAGTAGGTTTGCCCCTTTACACGTCGCACGGGGGTCGCCCGGTAATCCCCCCTAAAATTAGTGGTGTTCAAAAGTAGAATTTTCTCGGCAAGATATCTGAGGAGATTTTTGATGAAGACAGCACGAT
>RCMY010006177.1_pt1 | contig 10059 bp, 11 predicted proteins | sample 2041341 | NCBI WGS metagenome assembly RCMY01 (sample SAMN09708234, study PRJNA481090) | Marine sediment metagenome, whole genome shotgun sequencing project.
CGAATAGCTTGCTATTTAACCGACGAGCAACGCAGCAGGGCGGGATGCAGGGGCGACTGAAATGGATAGGTAATTGTTTCACGAGCCCTAAGTAGTCTCAGGGAAAATGCCTACTTCAAAACTGAAAGCCAAGATTAAGCATCAAGGGGTTTGTCCCAGAGCCTCTTTCTCCCAGGATGATTCGAGAGCCTATACCGAGGTTCAGCCCACGTTCGCCGATACCACTGAAGAAATAGTAGTAGCCTGGAGAAATACTCCATTCAAAGTCAGCTCTGGAGCCATCGTCTTCATCAGTGTTGTAAGTGAATGCCACGCTCAGTCCGAGCCCTTGTTTTTCCCCTGGCAACAGGGCTGAGCTGATATAGCCCAATCCGACACCACAGTCCGTCTCGTAGCTGCTTCCACTAGATGTACTGATGACCTGTGTTCCGTCTGTAGAGGAATCACTACCCGAAGAATGGGACCAGCCTACACACCCAAGTGCCCCGAACCTCAGGCTATTGTCATTGGTGCGGCCAATGTTGATACCCACCCCATTATACATCGACCCAAATCCGACCCCCAATGTTGTATCGGCGCGAGCGTGAGCGCACAGCAATGGAGCCAAGATGAGTGCAGTAAGATAAACCTTGTTCATCCTGAACTCCTGCTGTATGTCATTGATACGGCTTGCCATTAACGCCCAATTGAGTATGGATCTGGATATCCAGCTGTGCAGGCATTGACTGCATGGATAGTCTGAGTGTTTTCTGAACTCATACGTGCTACTCAGCCTGCGCCAGACTAGCAGCTGATATCAGGCTAATTGCCTCCCCTGGCACTATGTTGATGACCTCTGTACTGCTACTCAACTGCTCGTCTGTTGCCCCACAGAACAGTTGAACATCCCCGGGAACATCCTGATAGCCGACGCACAGGAAGGCCCGCTCGATTAACGCCGTACCCGTTTCAGCAGTCACCACTGCAAATTCGCGAATATCCGCTGGCAGACCCACGACCTGCCATCGAATAGCATCCTGGACGGATTCCAATACCGCAAAATCACCATCAGAGTAGTAGAGTTCGCTATCAACCAGTGAAGCGTTGCCTGGTCCGTACGTCGTGAAGGCAGTATCAGTGTCACACCGATTGATGGCTGAGTATTCCTGACAGATTTCCCCCGCCAGCAGAAAACCATCTCCATCAAAAGTCTCTCGGTATAGATGGACGTAGTCTATGGACTCCGGTGATTCATCAGGGATCTCGTATTCTTCAAGGTTTGCGTACCCGCCGTCGTTATCAATCTGGCCTTGCAGGGTACGGATAGTCTTGAACGTGTAATAGTCTTGATAGTCATCAAACACAACGACACCCTCGATGTCGGAAGCTCCAGGCGGGGTGTTTTCGTCGATCGGCTCACCATTGCTCACATCTATGTCAGTCGACTCTACACTGGAGTCTGACGTATTGGTTATAGCCACACCCGGTTGAGTGGAGGATGACGAACTTGACGCACCCAGCAACACATCATGCGCTTCAATCAGAATTCCGGCATTGTCCGGGTCATTACTGACGACCTTGATATTCAGTGTGGCTGTTTGCCCTTCTACCGTACTTTCCACCTTGGCTATGACGTTCTCGCCGGGTGATCCTGCCTGGTAGAAATAGGAAAGAGCGAAAGAGACGACCTCTTCCGAGAGTGGACGAGACACCAAGTCGACAACGGATCTGTCATCGCGCCATTGAACAGTAAACTCATGTTCAGCATCAAACTTTGTCAGTGATGTCTTGAGTCGATAGTTGTAAGGGGTGCCACCTAATTTCAAGTAAAAGGTTTCGCCAAATACAACGTCACTATCAAGGAGCTGTGAGAGCTGGTCGATAACATCCCTCAGGTATTCATTCTGACTTTCTTGATCAGTCTGTGGGAACCCGAGTGTGTCTGTGTACAGTTTTATCAACCGGTTGACGACTGGCTGTGTGTACCGAACCCGAATAACACCGGCTGGTATGACGCACTCGCTAGTCTGCTCGCAACGGCTGGCAATGTCGTCAATAGCCAAGTCAGTAAGAGTGATGCTGTGTTGAGCATCCAGCCTGAGTATTGCCAACAGGCTTAACTCAAGATTTAATTCTTCCCAGCTCTCAGCTCTTACTGTCGGAGTGAGATTATTCTGACGAAAGCCTGTCAGCGAGCTTATCCCATCGTTGATCGTGGGCAGCTTTCGCGAATCATCAGTTGAGTCTTCGGGATACGTTTCCAAGTGTTTCGGAATATCAGGGCTGATTCGCTCGGGTAACTCTTTCAGCTCATATATTGTCGTATCTTTCGGACCACTTCCCGTGCCAACAATACCGCCCTCACACCCCGCCAACAGTAGCAACATGGCAAGTATGGAATAGTGTTTGCGATTCAGAGTCGAGCGATAGTTTCTGAGCACTTGCATATTATTATTCATCCAACTCCTCGCGAAAAAAGTACAATCCAATTCCAGCTCGATTGCGCCCACTACCTTGCACATTCGGATTACTGTCTCGATCCTGTGTCTCGAAAAACTGGTTCATATCGCGCAGGAACGCGATCGATTTGTCACGGCTGACACTTTCCAGATTGGCCAGTACATTGTCTGGCAAGTTATCGTGAACGACACTCAACTGTAGGCGCTGTGTATCGGATTCCGCCTCCAGGTTGTAGCTAGCTGTGGTGATCAGATCAGCAACACAGTCGCCGAAAATATGCAGCATGTCGGCATCGCTATCGTGCGGCACATAGGCAGTTACGATTAACTGCAACGACTCGTTATCGACCCTTTTTATGGCACCCACGCGCAGAAGCTCATCAAGAATGGGACGAGGTGTGATATCGCCGCTGTAACGGCTTACCACCTTTTTGAATTCAGTGTGAATGTTCAGTACGCGTGCGACGCCGTCAGTACTGAAATCCGGGTCAGTCAGCCAGCCGTTGATGACGCGTGCTGCGCGATTATGACGCGGTACCGGCGGAGCATTGTCCGATGACTCCTGCATCAGCCGTTTCACTTCATGCCGATGGATACCCGTCACCAGCGCTATGTTCGTCAACGATTGCTTGCGCCCTGGGGGAGGGAATTCCTGCTCGGCAACGGACACGTAGCTCTTGCGTACCACGTCGACAAAATCGTCGCAGGCGACCCCGTGACGTAGCAGAAGCCGAACCAGTGGCCTCAAAAGCCTTGTCAGGGCTCGCACCAGGTTGCTGTGGCCGTGCTTTGAATTGACAGGATGATTTTTCATATATGGTGTTTATACACCATTTATCATGAACTTTTTTTGATTATTGTCGTAATAGTCGTAATAAATGGTGCTATATCACCCTTTAATTTGAATTTTCCCACTTTATCAAAACCATCGACTTTGCTATTTTCTGCACTCTGTCATCACTTTAGATATGCGATGCGGCTGTTCGCTGTTGATGCCAACATCGTGTGTGGACGCCGCGATTCTCTTTCGGGAGCGAAAGTCCTTCGTGCCCTCCCATCTGCGGTAAAGCCGCTACGCCCTATTCCAGGGACCCCAACGGCATTACTGAGAGCAGGCTCACAGAGCCCTCAACGCTGTCCAAACAAACCCGTACCAGTTCTCGCTTTCAATACAGCGGCTAGCAAACGCGTGCTTGAATAAAACATCCTCCATTACAACAACTTACAGCTTATTCTGGTTTATCGCCAAATTCATGACATCTGCTAATTTTTTATAACCTGCTGATTTAATATGCTTTTTCAAATCCCCCTGCCCCATTTGCACTTCGCTTAGCTCCCCAGTAGAGTGCGCGGCATGTTGTTGACACGGATCAAACAACACTTCTTTAAAGCCGGCACAGACCAGCAAAGAACTCGGGGTATTAAAAATGAAAACGCAGATTTTCAAGATCGTTACAGCAGTACTTCTGGCTTTTGGATCGTTGACTGGCAGTGCCTCCGCCAAAGCCGATAACAGCTTCCTTGTATTGAGCACTCTGGCTCTACACTTCGAAAACTTCGACGAGCGCAACGCGTTTACACCGGGCGTTGGCTGGGAGTATTCTCCCAGCAGTAAAATCGGCTGGCACGGCGGCACGCTGTCTGACAGCTTTGGCTTTCAGTCTTACTACGGCGGCATCAACTACGCCACTAAACCCATGTTCGCTAGCCGGGTTCGTTTCCTGATTGGTGCCTCGGTTGTGCACAAGCAATTCAAGAAGAACGCGGAAGCTGAAACCAAACTGCTGCCCTTCCCTGCCATGGAATTGAAAATCAGCCGACATGCCGTGCTGAACATCAGTGGCTCACCGGCGGTGGATTATGGTGACCAGCAAAACAATGCGGTCCTGTTCTTCCAGTACAAACTGCAGCTGCGGTAGTCGCGCCTTAACAAGAATATTTCAGTACCCCTAAGTAGTACCCTTTTTGGCTGGTCAATTGACCAGCCTTTTTTTGGGCCATGGACAATGCCCGGGCACCCTATCGTTCACTGCGTGTCTATTGGTTTTGCATTCAGCGCAAATGGAATGGCCAAAGGGCCAAAAAGAGCCCCCATTCCGCCCCAGAAAACCGGCTTCGCTCCGCGCGACTTCGCAATTTAGTGGCAAATGAATACGCTAGCTATATTCGCCGCTATGAGTAGTTGATAGATGGACATTCTAAGAGATACCTCCAGTGATTGGGACTTTACGGCCATTGATGAGTACTTGCGAGCTCTGCCAGATTTTTCAAGCGTTCGCACATGTTATCGATATCTGCAGCCATGATATCGTTGTGACCGAAGTCTTGCACATGGCGAATTCCATAGGCAGTTTCCGCTATCTCCCGAATGATGGCAAACGTATCGACCAGGGAAAGTTCTACTTTAGAGACAGGCCGTACTGATCGGTAGCCTTCCACAAAGGCAGACCAGCGTTCAGGTCGTTGTTCTCCTCTGCAAGCTCCCCACTTGAAGGTTGCCAAGTCGTACACCCGGTAACCAAAAGCACATTCTTCGAAATCAAAATGTGTCACTTTGCCTTCGTGAATATGCATGTTGCCGCCATGCAGATCGCCGTGGCAAATACCCGTATCGAGCGATTCTTCCGGAACTGTCTGGACTGTCATCCGAACATCTTGAGCGATTTTCTCAACGATACTGAGAGCATTAGCATGTTGCCCAAAATGGTTCTGTATGACCGTCATGGAATTTTCCAGTAGCCACTGTAGATCAAGATGGGTTCGCTGGTGAATTGTTTCGAAATCACTGGAAACCAGATGCAGTTGAGCAACCGACTCTCCGACCAGACGGCAATTATCCAGAGATTCATAATCTGGTGTAACACCTTCAGCCACCGCCGTCACAAGAACGAACCGAGGCCCTTCGCAAGCTGCAATTTCAGTCAAGTACCCACCCGATTTTCTTGCGATTGGATACGCTACGGGAAAACCCTGTTCATGCAGATAGCTCAACGCCTCGGCTTCAAATTCGTTTGCTTCGCGCGGATATGCGTTGCAGCGGCACACGCGCAAAAAGTAACGCGCATCTGCACAGCGAACCTGATACGTGTCATTGGCTCCACGCTCCCAGAATTGGCATTCGAGTGGATTGTCAATGCAGTAATCCGGAATGACTTTCGCCATCAGCTCTTTGCAGCTGATTGTCGAATAACTACATCCTAGTTCTGGAATCATGAAGGTACCTTGCACTGAAAATCTGAGCCTGCTGTTCCAAGCATCTTATAACTGATTGGCTGTCCCTGCCCGGCCGCCAAGCTGGCGTTTCGGCGCTTGAAAGATCTGCGATAATCACGCATCGATCGCGAACATCCTGGCTTGAAATGAAAATACTGTATGCATTACTCGCAGTTCTCGGAACAGTTGTACCACTGTCTCAGTTCATTCCCTGGCTTTTCGAGTACGGGTTAAACATGACGTCTCTTTTCCAACAGGCATTTGGTTCAAAAATTGCGGATTTCACATGGTTTGATGTCCTCATTTCAGCAGTCGCGCTTCTCTTGTTTATCTGCTGGGAAGGTCGGAGGTTGAGCATGAATAGACTATGGATACCCGCCCCGGGCACATTCACAGTCGGCGTGTCTCTAGGACTACCATTATTCCTAATGATGCCCGAAATGAAGCTGCAGAATACCCGCTAAAGTCAGGACTGAGATAGACATAAGACGGCCTTGAACAGCAAACCGACTCTACCCTGAATAGCTGTTCCCTAACTGTTGCGGAAGTATGTATGATTACGAATGGTCAACCAGGGATTAGCGCCACTAAAAATATCGCGGCTTGTGCGCCTACATTTTTCTTGCGTTGTGAGGGCTTTCAGTAAGGCAATTCATCAGGCTGTCTACCGACATAGTCTGGTTCATGAAGCTCAGCAAATTTCACTGCCAGAATAGTTTTGTTTCCTTCAAGAAATGCCTTGCATACTCGGTGCATACCATCCATGACCCTACCTTCCGGGCAAAGGATAATTGGATAAGAGAGATCCGCCTCGTAGATCAGTTTTGCGTGTTGCGCAATATCCTCGCTGATTGGTGAAGCTCCCAGCCCAAACCAATAAGTTTCTTTCAACTCACTGATTTCGCTCAACGGTACTTGAACTACTTCGAAGTCTTCTGCGAGTTCAATCAGCTTCAACACATCCCATGCGAGTAGACCGTTCTCCGATTTTCTAAAATGATACTGCTGACGTAGTTTCATTAGTAACCTTCAATACAGTGAATCTGTAATTGACGCAGGAAGACGCCCCTATACTCTCGCCTAGTCTATCGGTGAACTATCTACTTACACATCCACCTGATAATTCAGCTGTAGTTCATCGCCCGGAACACCTCGAATTCCCCAGTTCTCTTTAGGATTCTCAAAGATAGTAATTTCGACATCCTGCGGGCTAATGCCCACATTCTGGTGCAAGTTCATGAATAGACAATTGATGAGGGCCTTTTTGGCTTCAACAGATCGACCATTGAACATCGAGATTTCAATCACAATATAGTTTTCTGATCGGTCTTCAGGAAACACGAAGTCCTTTTCATCCAAAGGAAAAAAACGATGAAATCGCTTTTCCCGAGGATACTCAAGCGCCACCATTACAGCCGCATGTATTGCTTCAGAAATCCGATCTCGATACTGATCAAGAGTTCTTCTCAGCGCGTATATTTTCACTTGTGCCATCTGAATGTACCCTGTATGACTGTTATATCAAGACCGTTTTTGGCCGAGGTGCTCAGCGCCGATGGCTGTAGTAAGGTAGAAATTCTACAAACTGTGATTTGAGGAAACACTGCCCATGCAAATTCCGAAACTAAAGCGTATCAATATCTGTTCGGAACTGGAACTCGACGTCTGGCTTGAAAGAAACACCAGTCAGGAAGATAGCGTCATGGTGGTGACACATACAAATACTTCCCATCAAAAATTCGTCAGCCGCGAACAAGTCGGACAATTGCTTGTAAAGCATGGATGGAAGGCTGGGTCGCGCTACAACATCGGCTCAGACCTTTTAGGTCATGTGATCACCAAGATCGGCACATAGAGTAGTCCCTACGAAGCCAATCAATTACCATGTCCTTGCCAACCAGCTGTCGTATTCATCTTGCAAGTTGAATCCAATATTGCTGCCAGCACTAACAAATTCTTCCGATTTTCTTGCCCATTCGATAACATCTGGCTTGGACTTCCTCCATTGCACAAAACTGTACGCGAACGGGTCAATCCCGATATCCGGCGAACGGTTTCAGATCACATTCCATATCTGGACAAGTCCGATCAAATGCACTGCGCCGAGAAGAAGACAGATGGTAGAACTCCAAAACCAGAATGCCGAGGTGTTTCCCAAAGCCGGTGAACGGATAAAAAACAAACCGGCTAAACCGCGGAGCAAGTAAACACAAGTAACCAAAACAAGCACTGGTATCAACAGTGGAAGTCGAACGATAAGGCCAGCTCCAGACAACGCGTAAATTGACCAGGCAGATAGTACGCAGACTATACCAGCGGTGAGCATGGTAGGAAGTCGATTTCCAGATTCGGCGAGGAATGCCATCCTCTCTCCAGCACCAAAGAATCTATACCAGGACGCACCGTATACAATGCAACCAACATGCATTAGAGCTGCTATACCACTTAGCAAGGCTCCCATCGCCAAATAAATATTCATGTGGTAATCCATAGAGCTTGGAGTTAGCTGGCAAACGACTGTCGCTAGCCTTTGCCTGATTGTACATTGGCAGGCTCTTCGTGCCCCTGGGTTGACTGTCGTTGCTTAGACTGTGGGTTTAGTCCAACAGTATCATCCACTTCACGCTTGAGTGGTACCAGCGGCATTACATTCAGTGAAGCAATTCAAAATCTCTCCGTCCCGATATAGGGGAAGCAGGCGTATAGTCAGCTTTTCGGTAACGGGCATTCTGCTCGGTTTTGGAACGCACCAACATGACTGCAATACCTACGCTGTACAAGCGACTCGGCGAAGAACGCGGCCTCCAGGCCATTGCCAAGAGCCTGTACGAATGGATGGAGCGACTACCAGAAGCTTCGCATGTCCACTCCCTGCACCAGATGAAAACCGATGAAGTTCGCACGCGCCTGGTAGCTTTCCTTAGCCGATTCTTTGACGGGCCGGACAAGTATCGAGAGTTGTACGGCGAGCCCAGGATGCGACGACGTCACATGAATATCCCCATTGGTCCGGCCGAGCGCGATGCCTGGATGTTGTGCATGCACCGGTCGCTACAGGATAATATTGCCGACGACGAGCTGCGTGCCGAAGTCGAATTAAAACTTGCCGCCTTTGCTGAACACATGCGAAACCTCGACTAGCTTCTATCGCCTGCGTGATCATCAACTCCTTGTCTGTCGGGATGATCCAAATCGTAGCGGCCATAGATCGATACGTGCGCACGAAAACCATCGGTTTTGTGGAACACGATGCCCTGCTCGACATGCAGGCAGCAGACCTGGTTCAAACAGAGGTTGAACAGAACATCCCACTGGCGGTGGGAACCTCGGACATGCGTGTCGCAGACCTATATCAGATAGTACAGTGATGGGTTCTCGGGCAATCCATGGAGCTTAAGTTACAATTACTCATTGATTTCACTGATTTATACTGCCGAATGAAATTGTTAGCAGGATTTATCAGTTTCCTCGGCCGCAGAATTGTTTCCACACTTTGAAGACAAATCAACGAGGAAAGGAACGATGACCAGGCAAACGATCAAGTCAACAACGGCCAAAGACTACCGCAAGCGTTTGAACCGTGTCGTTGAGTACCTTTACCAGCATCTTGACGAGAATATTGGTATCGACGACCTCGCTGAAGTTGCTCACCTTTCTCCATACCACTGGCACCGTATCTACACCGCGATGCAGGGCGAAACCGTTGCGGCAACCCTGAAGCGTTTGCGACTGGAACGCGCCGCTAACAACCTGGCCAATTCGGAAATCAAGATTCTGACTATTGCCAATTCAGCGCAATTCTCATCGACTGAAGCCTTTGGTCGTGCGTTCAAGGATGCGTATGGCATGACACCGGCAGCCTACCGCGAGAAAGGATCTCACAGCGAATTCAAGACTGCCAACTTGCTGGATGACCACGAAAGGTTTGGTGTCGTAATCGAGCCCTTAAACATCCGCAACTGTGCAAGCGTGCCTCACAAAGGAAACTATATGGAAATCAACCATGCCATGGGAACGCTGTTTGGTGCACTGGCAGAGCAGCAGTTATTGAATGAAAACACAACCATGATGGCGGTATTCTTTGACGATCCAGATACCACACCGGTTGAGCAGTTGCGTTCCGCTGCCTGTTCGCCGATAACCGGCGACGTCGCTCTGGCCGCACCACTTGAATGCCTGGAACTCTTTCAGGGCGACTATGCGAAGTTGCTTTACACCGGGCCCTACGCTGATATGAAAGATGCATACCGCTGGTTGTACGGAACGTGGCTACCAAATTCTGGTTATGACGCTGCCGATGCGCCTGGTGTTGAGCTATATCTCAATAACCCACAGGATGTGCCACCTTCAAAGCTGCAGACCCTCATGTGTCTTCCCTTGATTGACACAGACGCATGATCAGTCAACA
>RCMY010006178.1_pt1 | contig 10058 bp, 12 predicted proteins | sample 2041341 | NCBI WGS metagenome assembly RCMY01 (sample SAMN09708234, study PRJNA481090) | Marine sediment metagenome, whole genome shotgun sequencing project.
TTCGACTCCGCTCGGTAGACAGCCTCGTCATAGTACCAGTGTGGCGGCAAGGCCTCTTGAGATCGGTATGCCGACGCCGTCTCATCGGTACGATTCTCCATGGTTTCGGTGCCCACAAAATCTTCCTTTCACGTTGTCAAATAGCAAACTTTGGTTATGATAATTGCAAGCGTAACACTTGTACAAACGCAAAAGAGAAGGCCAACTGGGTGCAAATCCGTAAAGTGAAACCCATGATTAACCGGCTTCCGCTCTCGAATTTGCCGACCTTCGACGCTGCGGCGCGCCATGAGAGCTTCGCACTGGCCGCCGAGGAAATGAATCTGAGCCAAGCCGCCGTATCGCGCCAGATCAAGACCCTCGAGGATCACCTCCATACCCAGTTGTTCGTGCGATCCCACCGAGCTGTTCGATTGACGAAGCACGGGGAAGAGCTTCATCAGACCGTGCAACTCGTTTTGCGTCTTCTCGGCGAGAGCATCCGCAACTTCGGCCCACGACCGGACAATACGTCCATCCGTATCGCCTCGGACCTAGCGTTTGCGCATTTCTGGCTGTTGCCGCGGTTGGCCCAGATTCAGGAAGCCGCGGGACGCATGTCGATTTCCGTCATGGCATCTGACGACGAAGACGAATGTCTGGCCGATGCGGTAGATATTTCATTAGCCTATGGCGACGGCAATTGGCCGGGCTTCTCCGCTCACCCCCTATTGGAAGAAGATATCTTTCCCGTTTGCAGCCCCGGTTACCTGACCAGTCTTGGGACCGTGCGCACACCTGCCGACCTTTTGCGCGGCAGCTTTTTGCATGTTGGTGGAGGCCCGGCAACTTGGGTCGGATGGCATGAGTGGTTTTCGCATTTCAACGTCGAGTTTTCGGATGTGAACAAGGCATTCGAGTTCAACAGCATGCCGTGGTCCATCCAGTTTGCCTGCGCCGGGAAAGGCATTGCTCTGGGTTGGAAACATCTTCTGGACGATCTCCTGAATGACGGATCGTTGGTACGCCCGATTCCTCACTCCATCCGCACCGGTCGAAAATATTACGTTCTGTCGCGATCCGACAAACATATGAATTATGAAACCGATAACGTCTGCAAATGGTTGGCGCATCAGGCCGAACATCTAGCAATTTTATCTTAAACGATTTGAGAAGCTCGCGCACGATGTGATTTGCACCGGGTAGAGGTGGTCGCGGGATTTCGGACCAGTTGCTAAGCTTTAGCGACTGATGAGGAACCGAACTAAAATGACGAAACGCAAGCGCTATACATCGGAGTTCAAGGCGAAGGTGGCGTTGGAAGCCATCCGCGAGGAACTGACGACGGCCGAGCTGGCCAAGAAATACGACATTCATCCGACGATGATCACCGGCTGGAAAAAGGCAGCAATCGAGAACATGGCCTCTGCATTTGATGGCAAGGTGACATCTGAACCGCTGATTTCAGAACGAGAGGTCGAGAAACTTCACGCCAAGATCGGCCAGCTTGTCGTGGAACGGGATTTTTTGGCCAGTGCCTCCAGTCTCATCCTCGGCGCTGGAGGCAAAAAGCGGTGAAGCGAGATCATCCTGACGTGAGCGTGCGGCGGCAATGCACGCTGCTGTCCTTGACGCGCTCGACCTTCTATTATCAGCCTCGGGGCGAAAACGCCGAGAATCTGCGCTTCATGGAAATCATCGACAAGCAGTTTCTTGAGACGCCATGGTATGGATCACGGCAAATGGCCCGCCACATGCAACGAGAAGGCCACAAATGTGGGCGACACCGGGTGCGGCGGCTGATGAAGATAATGCGGTTGGTCCCGATCTACCAAGAGCCCAAGACCAGCAAAAAGCATCCCGCGCACAAGATATATCCATATCTTCTCAGAGGCTTGCCGATCACCCGAGCGAACCAGGTCTGGTGCACCGACATCACCTATATCCCGATGCGGCGCGGCTTCCTCTACCTGGTGGCCATCATGGACTGGTACAGTCGCAAGGTCCTGAGTTGGCGGCTGTCGAACACCATGGATGTGGGATTTTGTGTCGAGGCATTGAAAGATGCCTTGGTCCGGTATGGGCCGCCGGAGATCTTCAACTCCGACCAAGGATCGCAATTCACCAGCATCGATTTCACCCAGGTGTTGCTCGACGCCGAGGTGAAGATTTCCATGGATGGGCGTGGCCGCTGGATCGACAACCGAATGATCGAACGGCTCTGGCGGTCCCTGAAATACGAGTGTGTCTATCTGAACGCCTTCGAGACCGGCTCAGAAGCCAGGCGGGGGATAGGTGCGTGGCTCAGCTATTATAACGAAAAACGCCCGCACTCGTCGCATGGCCTGCTGACCCCAGCAGAGGCCTATGATACTCAAGACCCGAACCTGAAAGCTGCCGCCTGAAATGAAACCAATGCTATAGCTTATTGCGGCAAAAAGCTGGTCGGAAAACCAGGACCACCTCTGGGCGATAGTGGCAGATTACGCCCCGGTCGCACAGGGCCGTTCCAGACACGGTGGATGCTTTCCCCAATCGGCCGTGCAGACCGGCATCGGCCCCGTGACGGTTCAAGTGCCGAAGGTGCGCTAGAAGACAGGCAAGCCGGTCCCATTCCACTCGGCTTTGGTCCCGCCCTACGTTCGCCAGGCCAAATCCCTTCAGGCCGCGCTGCCCTGGCTCTACCTCAAGGGTATTTCTACGGGCTCAGTGGGCCCGGCGCTGAAAGCGCTCTTGGGATTAGCCGCGACCGACTTCTCGGCCTAGCTCGGAGCCCAAAACGTATCCTCCTAGTTGCCGAAAGGAGTATCCGCCGCGTTGAGTCCGGCTGCATGTAGCTCCACCAGCACATCGTGTTCCCCGGCGGACCAAGTCAGATCTACGTCCTGAAGAAGCAGAACATCCGGACCGCTCAATTCGGTAGCAACAATAGCTTTGATCATCATGCGAAAACCTTTCGCAGGTAGCGTCATTTGTGGACGGTTCTTTTTTCACAAGGTTTGGGCTGATCTAATACCTTAAAGTAGAACGACCGCCCGTCAATGTTGCTGCCGTTTTACGCGCAGAACAAACTTCTTGCGCATCTTTTGTCGTACTTCAACGATGACCGTGCCAAGAAAAGACGCGTACGGATCCTTTTCGGGGTATCGCGTCGAAGCCTAGACATGCCTTCCTGGCGGGCCTAGGGTCGGGGAGTATGCTGGCAAAAAATGCATCAAGGATGGTGCTGCTGATCACGATGCCCGCGCCAAGTAATACATTGGATACGTAACGAATGATTGAAGAAAATTCATGAAGACTCAGCGGATTGCCATCGTTCAGGAGCCCTCAGCGGTGCTCGATCTTCAAGAAGGTATTTCACGCGCGGTTAAGCATATTCATGCTGCAGCAAAGGAAAATGCGAGGCTTGTGGTGTTCCCAGAAGCTTGGTTGACAGGATATCCGTCATGGGCTTTTGCTTCGGCGGGTTGGGACAATGTCGATGCCCGCCATTGGTATGGGCGTCTTCTGGAAGAAAGTGCGACAGTCGATAGCGAGGACCTTCTGCCGATCCGCGAGGCCGCGCGAAAGTCAGGAACGGTCGTCTCGCTGGGATTTAATGAGCGCGCCCGGACGGGGGCTGGGTCGGTTTACAACAGCTGCCTACTGATTGGGCAGGATGGCAGCACGCTGAACCTGCATCGCAAGCTGACGCCAACGCATACCGAACGAATTATTTGGGCCGAGGGTGATGCTTCGGGGCTTCGCGTAAGCGACACGTTGGTGGGCCGAGTAGGCACGCTTATCTGCTGGGAAAACTGGCATCCTATGGCCCGCCAAGCGCTGCATTTTCAGGATGAACAAATTCATATTGCAAGCTGGCCGGACATGTCCGAAAGTCACTCTCTCGCGACGCGTCACTATGCGTTCGAAGGGCGGTGTTTCGTGATCGGCGCAGCCCAGTATCTGACGACAGCGGACGTGCCTGACGATCTTGTGAACCTCTACCGCACCGGATTTGGCCCATCGACGGGCGATGTCTTGTTCAATGGAGGATCGGGGGTGGTGGGTCCGGATGGTAATTGGATCGCGGAACAGGTCTATGATAGGCCTGAGTTAATTTATGCCGATATCGATTTGGCGGAAACGGCGCGTTTTAAGCATGATCTAGATGTCGTCGGGCATTATTCGCGCCCGGACATTTTTCAGCTTTCGGTCGACCGCTCTGCGCGTGAAGCTGTTGTTTTGAACGACTGTCCACTCAGCAATCCCGACTGACCGACGTTAGCCTCTATGGGACTGATTTCAGGATTTGAACGCTGAAGAAAAACTAGCAACCGTGTCTATGCGCCAGGCCGAAGCTGCCAAGGAACGCCGGTCTTGATGATCGCGTTGGCGATAATGACCAGCCTGCGTTCTATTGCGATGATGACGAGTTTGTGTGATTTTCCACGCTCTTTGAGGCGCTTTGCGACAGGCTTCAAAACCGGATTGTGATTGGCGGCAGCCAGCGCGGCTTGGACCAACAAATGTCGAATAGATCGCCGTCCGCCCGCGATTGCTCTTCTGCCTCGCATCGCACCGCTGTCATGTGGCACGGGCGCCAGTCCGGTCATGTGCCACTTTTCGTGCGGCTGTGGTCTATCTCGGCGGGTGCAATCTGCAAAATGCCGACCAAATCGATCGATCCAAACGCGGATCGCTTCCCGGCCAACTATTACGCCCCGCGCGGCCAAAAGGTCTTCAACATCAGCCGTGCTCAGAGCTAACCGGTGGTACGCCCAGATAGCGAACGCAATGATCTCACGAGGATAACGGAAGCCCTTTATCTCTTTCTGATGGGCTATGCCAACGAGGTCGGCGAAGTTGCCGGAAAGGGCTACAACCTCAACTTACCGAGCGCGCCGAACCGATTACCGGGTTTGGGGGGAGACGTTGAAAATAGCCGTTGGCCGCGTTCAGAATTACGATCCCGACGTGCTTATTATCTCGCTCGGTGTCGACACGTTCGCCGAAGACCCGGTAAGCGGTTTCATGCTTTGGAGTGTCGACTACTTCGCCATTGGCGCGCAGATCAAGACGATGAAGGGACCCCCTATTTCGTGATGGAGGGCGGTTATGCGATGGAGGCTCCATACTAACGTCGCAAATGCGATCACCGAGTACTCTGGCGGCTGATAGATCGGTTTCGGGTTCCGTTCGGTCCAAACGGACCCCGGCGACACCGTGGTGTCTTCGGCCCTGCGGCCAATTCGAGAAATAGATGGCGGGCCGAGCCTTAGTCAATTCGCAATCGCCGGGCCCATAACCGTGATTTCAGCCAATATTTCAGCGTGCTTGTCGACCAGTTAGACGTGATCTTGTTCGTTCCAGTCTTGTACCAGCTCGTGCAGTTTCCCGCCCACGCTGTCAGGCTTAGCTCATCCTCGAGTGTTTTCTGATAGGCTGCCATCTCGTTGAGGCTGACAGAAATTGTCCCTTGCGAAAAATGGAACAGACGCTGAAGCGCGTGCGAGATGAAATGCGTCTGACATTCTAGCATGAAAACGATCGAATTGTGGCCCAGATTAGTATTTGGCCCATACATCATGAAAAAATTCGGGAACCCGGGCACCATCATGCCCAGATAGGCCTCGGCGCCTCCCGCCTCGTCCCAAACCTCGTGCAGGTTCTGTCCCTCGGGACCGATCACGGTCAAGTTTGGTAGAAAGTCTTGCGCCGCAAACCCTGTAGCCAGCGCAAGACAGTCCAATTCAACTTGGCGCCCATCAGAGAGCTCTACTCCGGAGGGGAGGATACGCGCGACGGAATCTGTGCATACGTCGATATGAGGGCGTTCCAGCGTGGACAGGAAAGTGTCGGAGAGCAGGATTCGCTTGCAGCCTACAGGATAATCTGGCGTCAACTGGTCGCGCAATTCAGGAGAGGCGACTGCAGTTTCCAGCAACTTCAGCAATTCCTGGCGCCGCTCACGCTGCTTTTGTGAGCCATCGAGGAATTCGGGCCAAGAGCGTTCCCACGACCAATAGATCGAATAGCGGTAGAGGCGCTGCCACAGTGGAACCCGGCGAAAGCGGCGCTTCTCGGCCTCGGTAAAGGCTCGGTCATCCTTGGGGCACATCCAAGGCGCACTGCGCTGGAACAGCGTTAGATGATCTGCTTCTTCTGCCAATTTCGGCACGAGTTGAATGGCGCTCGCTCCGCTGCCGATCACACCGATACGCTTGTTCTTAGCGGTGAAATTCGGGTCCCAACGCGCAGTGTGCAGGACGGGGCCAACGAAGTCCGATAGCCCAGGTAACTGCGGATAGGCGGGTTCAGTTAGCTGCCCGGTGGCCGTGACCACAACGCGCGCACGGAACTGTCCTTCGCTGGTTTTTATATGCCAGACCTGCGTATCCGGATCAAACCTAAGATCCGAAACCTTGCAGCCCAATCGGATGTTATCGGCAATTCCAAAACGCTGCGTGACATCGCGCAGGTAGGCGTGAATCTCGGCCCCGGACGCAAAACGACGCGACCAATTGGGATTTGGCGCAAAGGAGAAACTGTAGTGATGGGATTGCGTATCGCAGGCCACGCCGGGATAGACATTGTCGCGCCATGTCCCGCCCACGTCATCGGCGCGTTCCAGTACCAGAAAACGCCGACCCTGCCGGGCAGCGCGTACCGCCATGCCAAGCCCGGCAAAGCCCGCGCCGATGATGATCAGGTCATGAACGTCTTCTTGCTCATTGGGCTCGGACATAAGCGAATGCTCCGTCATGAAGTTGCCGCTGCTCATAGAGGTTGGTTATTATTGAATCGTACGATAAAAAAGAATTTGCATCAACTGGAATACCGAATGATGATTGCAACGATGTGGAAAACAGTAGGTCTAGAATGCCGAAAATTGGAATGGAGTCGGTACGTCGACGCCAAATCATTGCAGCGACCAAGACCTGCATCCATCGCGAGGGCATGGCACGCACCAGCGCCAGTCGCATCGCTCGCGAAGCTGGCATCGCACCCGGGCTGATCGCACATTATTTTGACGACAAGGATGATCTTTTGCTGGAGACGTTCCGCAGTATCTACCGCGAGTTGACCAGCGACGTTCGGCGCCGCCTAGGGTTGGCGAGTAGTCCGGAAGAGCGCATGCTAGCCCTTTTGGAGGCGCAGATCTCGCCCGCGACGCTGAGGCCCGAAGCCCTCACCGCATGGCTAGCGATTTATTCGACTAAACGCGAATTCCCGCTGCTTGAGCGGATCGAACGGGCCTATGAGGGGCGGCTAATGAACAACCTGAGGCATGAGTTGCGCGCAGTAGGTCTCGGCATATCCGAGGCTCGCGACACCGCCGAGGAATTGTCGATCTTGATCGACGGACTATGGCAGAATCTGGCCAACCCTGTCACCTTCACCCCCGAACGGGCGCGAAACATTCTCTATCGTTATCTTCGGCTGAGGTTGCCACAGCTTGCTTTGGTTCCGCCGGAGGACGACACTGCCCGCCGCACCACCGAAGATGCCGGACTGAGCCCGGAAGCGAAGCGCTTTCTCAAAGACAATCTGCCCATCGTACCTATTTCCATATCCGCCAACAGTATTAAAAAGACGCGCATCCAGCTGGACAAACAGTATCGCCCCGAAGCCAAGGCTACGGTGCGTGAGTTAGGACTACGTCTGGCGCAGGTTCGGCTTGGCGATATCGAGACGCTCCGAGTTACACCCAAGACGGTGAAGCAAGACGTTAGTGGTGCGCCAAACGCAGTGCCCGCAGCGCGTATTTTTTACCTGTTTGGCGGTGGCTACGTCACCGGTGAGCCGGATCTCGACATGCCGGTGCTAGGAGGCCTGTCCTCGCGGCTTCAGGCGATCGCTGCGGCGCCGCGCTATAGACTTGCGCCTGAAGACCCTTATCCGGCGGCACTGGAGGATGCGCTTTCGGCCTATCGCAACTTTGTGGCTGAAGTAGTAGATCCGTTTTGGGTTGTCGGCGAATCCGCTGGTGGCGGGCTCGCTTTGGCCATGTTGCAGGCAGCGTCCATTGAGGGCCTTCGTCGTCCCGCCGCGGTGGCACTGCTATCGCCGTGGGTGGACCTGAGCCACGGGCTGCCATCCGCCAATGACGGGCTGGATCCGACCTTCACGCGGCGAAACCTGCTCGATTCCACTCGACTCTACGCGGGCGCCGAAGGTGATTTGTCGCAACCTGGTCTCTCCCCCTTGTTCGGCCGACTTTCTGGCCTTCCTCCTATTATCATCACCACCGGTAGCAGGGATATCTTACAAGAGCAGTCCCATGCGCTCGCCGCTGCGATCACGAATGCGAGGGGGACGGTCGACCTGCATGACTGGCCCGGCCTGTGGCATGTATTCGAATATCACCGCTCATTGCCAGAAGCCGGACAGTCATTGGACCGCATTGCGGCCTTTTTGCGCGAACACGCGGCTTTGCTCAGGGCCTGAACCGCGAACAGCATACAGCAACAAACATCGATAACATCTTAGATATTAACATAACCCTCATTACGCATCAGACAGGTCACCCAGACGTCGCGCTCTTGCCGCGCCAGGCAAAAAACCAATGTCTCGGCGCGCGCCCGATCGACCAGCGCGCCCTTCTTCTTCTGGATCGCCAGTTGGCGTTTCTGCGCTTGGTAGACGGCCAGCGCGGTGCGGGCTTTCAGATAGGATGAGCTATTAGCGGGGCCGGAAAACCCGATATCACCGCCGGTACTACGCCGTTGTTGGTCCGGATCGGTCATCTCGGCGCGGCGCACATCGGACGCGGCGGCGTTGATCGACCCGTCGCTGTAGACCGCCAATCGCCCGGCTTTGCGGGCCTTCTGGATCGCCCAGCGCGACAGGCCGGAATGAGCGGAATACTCGCGCTCGGACATACCTTCCATGGCGATTGGACGTGCCATCAAGATATTGTAATTAAAACGAAAAAACGGCCTTATTCAGTTGATTACACTCGCCCGTCGAGCGATTCTCGGATCAGGAAATCACCCCCGGATTGGAGACACGCTCATGACCATCGCCCATCACTTCAACGCCGAGGCCGCCCGCCTGCTGCCGCATATGGCGACAGACCTTGCGGTCGACCCCGCGATTACCACGGCGGGTGAGATCGACGAGATCGACTTCCGCCGCAGCGAATTCCTCGGCGGGATGGCTTGCGCGATCCTTGCCATGATCGAACAGCAGAAATGAGGAGACGGACATGACCGCCATCACCACAATCCGCATCGATCATGACGCGCTGCCCGACCAGTTCGACCGCTCGCGCCCCGACGCTGTCGCAGCTGCTATCGAGGCCGCCCTGCGCGAGGACGGGATCACCGCCGAGGCCTCGGACATGATCTCGCATTTCAAGATCGAATTGCCCACGACACAGCTGGCCGCTGCCAGTGCTGTGCTGGCCGAGCTGCAGCTGATCTGACGGAGGCCCTGATGACCATACCCTGCAACTACTTGACTGACGGCGACACCCTCGCCGATCTGATCCGCCGCAACTGCGTCCTCGGTTTCGATCTGCGGTTCTGCCGCAGCGTCGCCACCAACCCCAAGGATCGCGACACGATTACCTGCGATCCGCCCGAGGCCGAGTTTGCCACGCTCTATGCCCTGACCGATTTGGGCGACGCCATCGCGATCCATGACGCCGACCTCTCCAGCGCCGGTGCCGACGAGGTGGCTGGCATTGCCCGTGCGCTCTTTATCGCCATGGTCAATGCCAGCCGTGATCCACCCGATGCTGCCCAGCGGCACGAGGCCGAACAGGCTGAACTCACCGATCATAATCGGATCGAATGATCAGAACGCAATTTTATGGCTCTGATTTTCCTACGATAATCGGCCCCGCAGAGCGATTGTAATGACACGCAAACGATGCAACTCACCCCACGGAGCCACGCCATGACACACCTCAACCCGATCACCACACCGCGCCACCAGCTTCGCGCCGAGAAGGCCGGGCGGAACAAGGACGCCGCACTCGCCGCCTTCATCGGCAAGAAGACCGAAATCGACGAGATGCTCGCCCGCCTGCAAACCCTTAGCGACGATCATTTCGAGACTCACCCCGACAAGATCAACTGGGGCGACGTCGG
>RCMY010006182.1_pt1 | contig 10056 bp, 11 predicted proteins | sample 2041341 | NCBI WGS metagenome assembly RCMY01 (sample SAMN09708234, study PRJNA481090) | Marine sediment metagenome, whole genome shotgun sequencing project.
CATATAAACCAGCAGTAAGTGTGAGCAAACTAGCAGAAGCTAGATAAATAGGGTATTTCCAAAATGTATTGTTTTCCAAGTTTTGATTTGTTGTTTTGTAATCAGCTTGAAGTAAATTAATTTTGGCTAAATTATTTATACACAAGCTTTCAAAATATCTTTCATCTTTAAAGACTTTTTTTATGCGAATAGTATCAAGAACAGCGTTTTCAATCGATTCTAGGATTAAATCATCATTTTCATGATGTATTATTTGCAAATCTTTTGAATCTTTCAAGAGAATCAAAAGCTTTTCTATAATTAGAGGGACAACTGCGCGATCAAATTCGTAGGTTTGATCAAGAGATGCTCCGCATAAAACTACCTCTTTGTCATTAAATAATAAGGTTGAAGTTTTTTTATTAATTAGGTCAGACTCTACAATTACTTCATCTGGTGAAATGTTATGCTGACTGAGTAATTCTAGAATTCCTGCTAGCCTGGTATGTTTTATTGCTCTAATACTTGCACTATTGTTTGATGATTTATTTGAAACAATATGATAATTTTCTAAGCGGCCAGGAAATTTTTCTTCTACTGCATAGCGTGCAACTTTATTGAGTTGTGATTGATTGCGTGTACTTATGCCTAATTCAAATGTAGAAACAATATGGTCTGGTAATACAACGCATGTCTTGTCTAAAGGAGAGTTCTGAAGAGTATCTAAGCGTGTTTCTTTAAAACGCTCAATAATAGTGTTCTTGTCTGTTTTTACAGTGAAGACCCTATTTGAATTTTTTTGTTGTAGGAAAATAAATTGTTTTTTCATGGTATTTTTTCGCTATTTAATCAATTACTGAATTAATTATTGATCTATCTTCAATAATTCGTAATGGTGTTGGTGTGTCGATTCTTTGGTATGCCGTCACATTGCCAGATTGTAAGTCTCTATATAAGTAAGTATGCCTTCTATGAATGCGTTCTTGCAAGCCTACTTCAATTTCAACTAAGAAATACTCAGTTTGTGTATCTAAAGGAGCTTGTACTTGGGTCGTTTGGATATTGCTTAGATTGTAAAATTCATCAATATTTTCAAATGCACCTAAACTACGCTGGTCTAATAGATCAGAGATGTCATTAGACGTAAGGCTGGAGCTTAAACTTTGCAAAACTGCTGGATTTGCTGTATTTACATTTAAGCTGACATCTAGTGGGAGAGCGCAAACTTCATTCTTTAATTTTGCGTAAATCACTTTATTTATGCCTTTAACGCTCATAAGTTCTGATATATCTGTAATAAAATGATTTGCAGTTTTGTAGGGTCTCTCCAAGGAACTGTAAGTTTCGTCTTCAGCTCCACTCGGAAATTCTGGGTAGTTATCCGTATCTAACCAATCTGCTACAGCTGAGGCAATACTAGGGTCTATCTCTAAAATTACTAGTAAGCGTTTAAACTGATTTAAAGATTCTGGTTTGATTTTACCTTTAGAGTCAATAATAGAATTTAGATTAAATCGAGCTTGAAGGTCTATTAAGCGACCTTGAATTGCGCCACCATCTATTGGCAGCGCAGGCAAAGAGGATGCCCATGTTTCACCCAGGTGGTCTACCGTATTCTCGCGTAAGTCTTGTATCAATATCTCACGAGCCCAATTCTCACCACCCATTAAGTACTGTTTTGCTTGTTGCATATTAAGTAAGTTATTTATTCGTTTGAGACTAATTCTATGTTGCCAATGCATTTGTGTTGCCAGTGCAGCAACCGTGGCCACAATCAACAAAATTGCAATTATTGCAATTCCATGCTGGTTATTTTTGCTGTAATGCTTGGTGGCGCATACTGGTCTGAACATTTAGGCTCCGGGTGACAATGGAATAACACTTACAAGTACACCAAAATCTTCTAAATTAATGGTTAATTCAACTGCAATTGGCAAATAAATCGATATATTTTCTGATGGCTCATTTGAACCCTGGATTGTAGGTTGGTTTTCAGATGAGTTAGGCGGCCAATTTTCTCTCCATTCACCATTATTTCTGTCTAGGTATCGTAAATTTATATTTATTACTTTATCAAGAAGTATCGTTTTAACCGCTTCTGTGGAAGAAATATTATCGAGATGTTGAGTGTATTCGCGAAGTAATTTATCATCCTCTAACCGATAGGCAACGGCTTGCTGTTCAGAACGATTACTTCCTAATGGATTTCTCCAGCCGGCACGAATTAAATGTACTAGATAATTATCTGAGTAGTCGGTTTGGAGTGATGGTGTCATCGCATCACTAAAAGGATCTCTCCAAAACCTAGGAGTCAATTGCGTAAAATCTTTCTCAATGATTTCAAGACTTAAACTGACATCACGAATTCGTTTTTGTTTTTCATTGATGAGGCTTGCGTTGCGTTGCGCAATATTAAATACTTGATAGGCCCCTGTAGAAATTAAGGCAAAAATAAACACAGCCAGTAACAGCTCAAGAAGTGTGAATCCTGCATAATTTTGATTCTTAGGTAGTCTTGTGGTTTTAAGCATGAAATAAAAATTTAGTTGATTGGAGTTAAAGGGTCAGGATCTGTAATATTATCTGAATCGTCAGAGTCATCATCTCTTGTATCTAAGTCTTGTTTAATCCATTGCACTGGTCGTTGCCCAAGCTGGGGTGACTGACTAATAAAGCCAACTAAAAAAATACTTTGTCGATGCTTGTCATCATCAACGCCAACTGAAATTTCTACCCGTCTTAAAGTTTCGACCTCAGTTGCAATTACAGTTACATCTTTAAACCAGTTGGTATTTGCCATTTCAAGAGTTTCAGAATTTTTACCAATATCAGACCAAACTTGATTGAGCTGTAATTCGGCCATGCTATTTTTGGCGATTAGGTTGCTAATAAATTTTTCTTGTACGCGTGAAGTTTGTGAGGTGATGCTTTGAATAGTACCAACAACCGCAATCAATGCCATGCCAACAATAAATGTGGCAATTACAACTTCGATTAATGTAAAACCATAGTCTTGTAAAGATTTACTCACTGCGTTCAACCACTGTACGACCTAAGGTATCGATATCAACCCTAAGTACTTGGTTTGAACTACGATCTTCAAGAAGTAAACTAAAAGGTGTAACTTCACCGCTGCTTAAAATTAATATTTGTGGAGGTTCGATTTTATCTTCAGAGTTTTTTACGGTGTTTGTAGTCTCTAATAGGGTAGTTTCAGAAACAAGCTTTAGAATGGACTCTTCTTCTAGGAAAAGGTCAACATCAATACTGTCTGGAAAAATTTGTGCTTTAGCAAGACTTGTATCCTGAGGTGCGCGCCAAGTAACTTGATCCCAAACTACATAACGGTAGGTGTCCTTTTCAATCAGTAGACCATAGTCATTACCACTAAGGGCTGATTCTTCAGTGAGGAATTCAAACTGTTGTGTAAAACGTTTGGCGAAGGTTTCCATTGTGCGGTGTGGGTCGCCACTTAAGGAAAATGCAGTAAATCCTGCAACCACGGAAATAAGAAAAACTACAGCTAAAAGTTCGATTAGCGTGAAACCAGCCTGTGGCTTGTGTTTATTAATTGTGAAGCCCTTAGTTGATTTTCGACATTCCATGCCAATAGACCCTTATGTTAACGCAGATTCCAATTTCCTATGTCAGCATCATGACCTTCGCCACCCAGTTGTCCATCTGCACCTAAGCTGTAAACATCAAATTGACCCTTTTCTCCTGGATAAGAATAGTAATACTCATTACCCCAAGGATCTTTAGGGGTATCATTTAAATACTGCTTCCAATTCTTAGCCTCTGGACTGCCTCCTGGTTTCTGCACTAGGGCTTGTAGCCCCTGATCTGAACTAGGGTAATTATAATTATCCAGTTTATACATGTCTAACGTGCTGGCTATTCTTTGAATATCACCTTTTGCCGCTGTTACTTGCGCATCACCGGCTTTTTGAATAAGTTTAGGGGCAATCATCGCGGCAAGTGTTGCCATAATCGCGACTACTACTAACATTTCAATCAATGTGAAGCCCAGATTTTTAATTTGTGGCTTGGTATTTATATTAGTTGTTTTCATGCAGTATTCCATTAAGTTTGCTTTCTTGCTAATTAGTACATAATAATAACAAATAGTTCAGATATTTACCTGATACAGAATAATTTATGAAAGCAAATGGTTTACTAGATAAATTAACAAACTCTCCAAAGCGAAAGCAGTGGCTATTGTTTGTGCTTGTGCTTACGGCATCGCTACTGAGTGAATTATTTGGTGAATCTAGCCGAGAGCTGTTGCGTTATGAGTCGAGTTTGCTCTCTCAACATGAGTTTTGGCGGTTGATAACGGCGCATTTTGTACATCTGGGTTGGCCGCACTTTGCGTTGAATATGCTTGGTTTTTTTGCCCTTTGGGTAGTTTATGGGGGTGTGTATAGTGCAAAATCTTGGATAATTATTTTGTTTTCGAGTGCGCTAGGAATCTCATTATTTTTAATTCAATTTGATCAAAATTTAACTTGGTATGTTGGACTATCAGGAGTATTGCACGCAATTTTAGCCGCAGTGCTTGTAAAACTACTGATACGGTCAAGTTGCATGAATAAAGACGGTTTTCACTGGGAGGAAGCTTTGCTCTTGATTATCCTTCTATTTAAGCTGATTTATGAGCAATTCGTAGGTCCGATTCCATTTACTGAGTCTGCTTCAGGAGGTCCTGTAGTGGTTAATGCGCATTTTTATGGTGCAATTATGGGTTGTATCTGTTCAGTCTTTCTGTTCAAATTCACAAACTCAGATACTATTCAATAATACTAGAGGATGCTGTTTATGGCAGAGTCACAAAAATACGCGATCGTTTTTCCTGGGCAGGGTTCGCAGAGTCCCAATATGCTTTCAGGTTGGAAGCAACAACAAGATATTGTTGATGAAGTATTAGGACAGGCTCAAGTGGCTTTAGGCTACGATTTAGCAGATGTGATTGCCAGTGACAATGGCCACTTAAACCAAACTCATATTACGCAACCGGCAATGCTTGCTGCTGGTGTTGTTGCTTGGCGAATTTGGCTCCGATATTGCAAACAAGCAGGTGTGGCTCAGCCAAGTGATTTAGCTGGTCATAGCTTGGGCGAATATACCGCTTTAGTTGCGTCGGGTGTATTAACTTTTTCAGATGCTTTACGTCTCGTGGAGTATAGAGGCCAATGTATGCAAGAAGCTGTTGCAGAAGGTGTTGGAGCAATGGCAGCAATTATTGGTTTAGATGATGACACAGTTATTGAGAATTGTAAGCTTGCAGCAACGGAAGGTATTGTAGAGGCTGTAAATTTTAATGCACCAGGTCAAGTTGTTATTGCTGGAGAAAAGAAAGCAGTTGCTGCGGCAATAGACTTATTAAAACAAGCGGGTGCAAGACGTGCGCTACCATTACCAGTTAGTGTACCGTCGCATTGTCAATTAATGATTCCTGCCGCCAAAAAATTAGAAACCTATCTCGAAAGTGTCGATTTTTGTGCGAGCAGCATTCCGGTAACCCACAATGTTAATGCAAAAAATTTACAAGTTGAAAGTGATATAAAGGCCATCTTAGTTGAACAGTTGTATAAACCTGTGCGTTGGGTTGAGTGCATGCAGGCCATTGCAAACAATGGTGTGAGCATGATGATTGAATGTGGTCCTGCTAAAGTTTTATCGGGCTTACAACGTCGCATCGATAAATCTATAACTACGCATGCATTATTTGACGATGAAAGTTTGCAAAAAATTATTGAACTCTCTAATTAATTAATAATTTTATAATTAAATTTTGATTATTTGCATTAAATAAATTTATTCAAGAAGGTTGTTACTATGTTTGATCTGACTGGGAAAGTGGCGCTCGTTACCGGTGCTTCGCGTGGAATTGGCGCAGCAATCGCTGATACATTAGCTACTGCTGGTGCTATTGTGATTGGTACTGCTACTTCTGAAAATGGAGTGTTAGGAATTAATGAGCGTTTTACTGAAAAAAAACTCTCAGGTCGTGGAGCTGTTTTAGATATTCGCAACAACGAAGCCGTGCAATACTTAGTGAAAGAAATTTCAGCCAACGAAGGTGCTCCGTTAATTCTAGTTAACAATGCGGGGATTACTCGCGACAACCTCCTATTAAGAATGTCTGAAGACGAGTGGGACGATATTATTAATACTGATCTGAGTTCTGTATATCGCACATCAAAGGCATGTTTACGAGGCATGATGAAAGCCAAGTCAGGGCGAATTGTTAATATATCTTCAGTTGTAGGTAGTATGGGAAATCCAGGACAAAGTAATTACTGTGCCGCCAAAGCCGGGATGCTAGGGTTTACTAAATCATTGGCCCGTGAAGTGGGTTCGCGTAATATTACAGTCAACTCAGTCTCGCCTGGTTTTATACAAACTGACATGACAGACGCACTAAACGAAGAGCAGGCTAGTGCAATGATGTCACAAGTGCCATTAGGTAAATTAGGGCAAACAAGTGATATTGCTCACGCAGTTGCTTTTCTTTGCTCGGATCAAGCAGGCTATATTACCGGTGAAACAATACACGTTAATGGCGGTATGTATATGATTTAATTGATATTATTTGTAATATCTATTATTTCCTGTATGTTGCCAAATGTTAATTTCCTGTTACAATGCGTTTGCAAATTTTGTTTAATTCACAGAATTTGTGATTTTTTTCAAACAGAGGATTTATCTCAATGAGTATAGAAGAACGCGTCAAAAAGATTGTCGCAGAACAATTAGGTGTTAAAGAAGACCAATTAAACAACGAAGCATCTTTTGTGGATGATCTTGGTGCAGATTCACTTGATACAGTCGAACTTGTAATGGCTTTAGAGGAAGAGTTTGATACTGAAATTCCTGACGAAGAAGCAGAAAAAATTACGACCATTCAACTTGCAATTGATTACGTAACTAGTCATAAAAGTTAAGTCGTAAAAGCCTGTTTGTTCGAACAGCATAAACCGTCACCACTCATTGAGTAGTGGCGGTTTTTATTATGTCAGGTAAAATTATAATATTAAAAATATATCTACATAAAGTTTTAATTAGATAAGTCTAAAATTGGTGAGGTGGAATGTGAGTAAGCGCAGAGTTGTAATTACTGGGATGGGTATAGTCTCTCCAGTAGGCTCCGATTTAAAAAGTTCGTGGGATGCTATTCTTAATGGAAAAAGTGGCATTAACTTAATTGAAAGTTTTGATACAACTAATCATCCTGCAAAAATTGGCGGTGAAGTTTCTGGATTTGATATTGAAAAATATTTCAATACCAAACAAATGCGAAAATTAGATCCATTTGTACATCTCGGGATTGCTGCTGGTGTCGATGCGATTGTTGATTCTGGCTTAAGCTTTGATGGCGAGCTAGGCGAACGCAGTGGCATCATTATTGGTTCGGGTATTGGTGGTTTGCATTCTATTGAAAAAAATAAAGCCATAATGATTAAGAACCAATCTCCTAAACGTGTATCGCCATTTTTTATTCCAGGCAGCATAGTCAATATGATCGCAGGTGAGATATCCATTCGTTATGGTATTAAAGGTCCAAACCTTGCAGTGGTAACAGCCTGTACAACGGGTACACATAGCATTGGCTTAGCTGTACGCAGTATTCAATACGGTGAAACGGATGTAATGGTTGCTGGTGGCGCTGAAAGTGCCATGACTGAATTAGGTGTGGGCGGTTTTTCTGCCATGCGTGCTTTGTCTACTCGTAATGATGATCCTCAAGCGGCGAGTCGTCCTTGGGATGCTGAACGTGACGGTTTTGTCATGGGCAGTGGTGCAGGAGTAATGGTTCTAGAAGAATTGGAACACGCACAAAAACGTGGTGCTAATATTTATGCAGAGCTGATTGGATTTGGTATGAGTGGAGATGCCTACCATATGACTTCACCGCCAGAGAGTGGTGATGGCGCGAAGCGTTGTATGCAAAATTCATTACGAGATGCAAGCTTAAATCCACAGGACATTGACTACATTAACGCCCACGGAACCTCAACACCGGTAGGTGATAGAGCTGAAACCGATGGCCTAAAAGGATGTTTTGGTGATTATGCTTATAAAGTAGCAGTCAGTTCTACAAAGTCTATGACGGGTCATCTCTTAGGGGCAGCAGGATCTGTAGAAGCAATTTTCTCAGCGCTTGCCTTGCGTGACCAAGTTGCACCGCCAACGATTAATTATGAAAACCCTGATCCACAATGTGATTTAGATTATGTTCCAAATACGGCACGTGAAATGAAAATTGATATTGTGATGAGTAATTCATTTGGTTTCGGTGGTACGAATGGAACGCTAATACTAAAACGTTTTAGCTAGAATTAAAAAAGTAGATAGCATTGAATGACTTTGTAAAGGTTTTGGATGGTGAGTTAGATTTACTCGCCATTCAAGCAAAAAACAAATCACGTTATCCTTATTTTCTTGACAGTGCGGCACATGGTGATTGCTTTACCTTAGATCGTAATGATACATCAGGTAAAAGCTTTTATAAGAAGCCAACAAAACTTGGTCGCTTTAGTATTCTATTTGCCTATCCGCAGGGCCAACTCTGTTTAGATTCACAATGGCATTTGCATTCAGATTTTGAGTCTATTGATAGTTCTGATCATTTTCTTGATGCATTGGATTGTCATTGGAAAAGAGAATCAATAAAACAATCCCAGTCACAAGAGTTTCCATTTTGTGGTGGGTGGTTTATTTTCTTAGCCTACGAGCTAGCAAACCAAGTAGAACCGGTTTTAGATTTAGCAAACGCCCATCAAATTACTGGGTCCGGCTTACCTATAGCTTTCGCCACTCGAATTCCTGCTGCGATAATTGTTGATCATTTAGAGCAAAAAAGTTTTATATTTGCTGAGGCTCAATTTGAAAAAGAATTTCTTGAACTTAATTTAGATATCGAAAATCTATCTAAGCACAATCAATTAGAATCTGAAAACACTATCTTAAGTGTCACTGAAGAAAATTCCGAAAAATATCTAGAAGCCATACGTCGCACGCATGAGTACATTTATGCTGGGGATATTTTTCAGGCAAATTTATCCAGAGAATGGCAGGTCAAAATACAAGAGCCAGTCAGTTCTACACAATTATATAAGAGTTTACGTAAAGCTAATCCTGGCCCCTTTGCTGGATGTGCTTATTTTGACGAGCATGTCATTATGAGTTCTTCACCAGAAAGGCTTTTAGAAATAAAAGCGGGGCAAGCAAGTACGCGTCCAATAGCAGGTACGCGTGCACGTGGAAAAGATATTGATGATGATAAACTACTGCGTGAAGAGCTCATCAAGCATCCTAAAGAACGTGCTGAGCACATCATGCTAATTGATTTGGAAAGAAACGATCTTGGACGAATTTGTAAAGCAGGCACTGTTGAAGTCAATGAACTCATGGTGATTGAAACTTATGAACATGTACATCACATAGTGTCGAATGTACGTGGCCAAATTAAAGATAATGTTTCTCCAGGACAAGCTATTAAGGCTGTTTTTCCTGGTGGAACAATAACGGGTTGCCCGAAAGTTCGATGTATGCAAATTATTGCTGAACTAGAAGACAAACCTCGAGAGGCATATACTGGTTCAATGGGTTATTTGAATCATAATGGCAATATGGACTTAAATATATTAATTCGTACTATGCACTTGTTTAAAAATGAACTTAATTTTAGAGCAGGAGGTGGAATTGTATACGATTCTAATCCAGAAAAAGAAGTGCATGAAACACGAGCTAAGGCACGTGGTTTATTGAAATCGTTAGAGAGTAAGCCGCATACTACGCTGAGGAATTCGGATTGAGCGCTTATCTTAATCAAGAAGAAATCAGTGATGCTAAGTTTGATAGTCTTACGCGTTCATTTGTTAAGAATAAAAAAATGCACGGTGTGTTTGAAACCATGCACTTTGATAAGTCGCATGGTCTTAGACATAAAAAAAAACATCTCAATCGTTTGTTTAGAGGTGTTGAATCTATCCAAGCTGAAACCCAGGCATTCGATAATCTAGATTTAACTGTGATAGCTGATTATTTTGAGCAGGACATGAAGTTTATTCA
>RCMY010017892.1_pt1 | contig 10056 bp, 6 predicted proteins | sample 2041341 | NCBI WGS metagenome assembly RCMY01 (sample SAMN09708234, study PRJNA481090) | Marine sediment metagenome, whole genome shotgun sequencing project.
GCTAGGGAACGTTGATATTCCTTGGATTTCGTCGCCAGGAAATAACGTTCCAAGCTTTTCTTTTCATCGTTGGACAGTTCGTCGTACGATTTGGCCAAAACAGGTTCCAAAAGTTCGGGCCGGGCCATTTGGGCGACCTCTACCGCGGTCAGTTCGGTATCGAACACTACGATATCGTCCACTTTGGCACCACCGATACCTTTTCCCCGCCATATGGCACCGATCTGTAGGCCGGGATCGGCAGGCTGGCCATGGATATTATCCTTGTAATTTCCGAAAATGATATCCTTATACAGGTTATCTTGCACAACTTCGGTTTTTTGCTCCGCGCCATCCACAAAAACCTTGAGTCCCTCGGCCTTGCTCGAGCCATCATAGGTCATGGTCAGTTGCACCCATTGGTCTTTTGGGATGTCTTCTAAAGTCCGCTCTACTAGGGCATTATCGGGCCAGATATGTGCCAATAGAAGCTCGATCTTATTTTCATGCAAGCTTAAGTGGTAGCCGCGATAACTGTATAATTGGGTGGAGTTGTGTTTATGGAAGATTTGCCCATCCTCCAAATCTTTGGGAATAAATACCTGAATGCCGATGCTAAAAGGTTCGCTCCGTCGAAAAATGGCCAATTTGCCCATATCCAACCACGTATCACCATCAAAGGATAGCCCTTTGCCCGAATGCCCTTCCGTAAAGACCGCTTTTTGGTCTTTGGCAAACTCTTGTTTCATTTCCCCTTTGTGGTAGGGGGCGACGGAATTATTGATGGTTCCATTATCGAAATCGATTTTGGCGATCAAATGATCGGGCATTGCCCTTGGCCTGATTTTTTTGTAAGCTTCGGATGCCATCCATTTTTGGGCCGCTTTGTTTTCCGTTTTTGCTATCCGGTCAACCTTCTCTTCGTTTTCATCGATCAAACCGTCAATGTAGGACAAGAATTTTTCCTCTTCCTCCGTCGGAAGCAGCATCTCGGGTACGGGCATCGACCAATCCCAGGGAATCTGTCCCGATTCGTTCACATTATTAAAGAAACTGTACATTTCGAAGTAGTTTTTCTGCGAAATGGGATCATATTTGTGGTCGTGGCATTTGGCACAGGCCATGGTCAGCCCCATAAAACCTTCGCTCACCACGTTCGCACGGTCGGATACATATTCGGAACGGAATTCCTCATCGATAATTCCTCCCTCCAAGTTCTGTGGATGCAGCCGATTAAAAGTGGTCGCCAAAATCTGTTCCTTGGAGGCGTTCGGCATCATATCGCCCGCCAATTGCCATTCTAAAAATTCATCGTAAGGTTTGTTTTCATTGAAAGACTTAATTACCCAATCCCTCCAAACCGAAACGTCTCGATAGCGGTCTACCGTGTACCCGTGGGTATCGGCGTAGCGGGAAAGGTCCATCCAATCCAAGGTCATTTGTTCGCCGTAATGGGGCGAGGCCAAAAGGCGATCTACCTGTTTTTCGTAAGCGTCGGGAGAATCGTCCGTTATAAATGCGTCGATTTCCTCAAGTGTTGGCGGAAGGCCTGTCAGATCAAAGCTCAACCTGCGCAAAACCATTTCCTTATCGGCCGGGGGACTTGGGGTCATATTTTCCTTTTCCAGCTTGGCCAAAATAAAATTATCGATGCCGTTGGCCACCCTATCCTGCAACTTTACTTGGGGAGGTGACTGTTTTTCAGGGGGAAGAAACGCCCAATGGTCCTTATATTCCGCCCCGTCCTCGATCCATTTGACCAACATCGCCTTCTCATAGGCCGAAAGGTCTAAATGGGACGATGGTTCGGGCATGGTGACTTCGGGGTCGTCGGTCAATATACGGTCGATCATTTCACTGCTTCCCGCATTGCCGGGAACGATGGAGAACCGGCCCGGGACGTTCGGGGATTCCGCATAGGCCAATTCGGGCAGGTGCAACTGCAGTCCCGCCTTTACCTTCGCCTTATCGGGGCCATGACAGATAAAGCATTTATCGGACAAAATCGGTTTTACATGCTGGTTGAAATCGATTTCCTCCGGCAGATTTTCGTAGGCCGTTTCGACATCCTCCGGCAAATCGGGACCACAGGAAAATAAAATTCCCAAACCCACAATCGGTAACAGATATTTGATTTTAGACATGCACTTTCATAGGTTTATACACTAATCTAGACTATTCTTATCACACCATCAAATTTTATGCATTTCTAGGCACATAGTGCATTCGCCTGAACTTTCGGAAACTATGAAAATCAAACGGCATTTTTGCATTTGCTCCGTTTTAAACTATCTTTCTCATCGGATCGGACAATGATCTATCCTCCATTATGATAGCACTTGAATTTACAACTTTCTTAGGGCGTTTCCATCCCGTTTTGGTGCACTTGCCCATAGGCTTTCTGGTTATGGCCGTTCTATTGGAGTGGTTCGAGCGTCTCCGTCGAACCGAAACGAAAAGCGGATTAATACCGGTAGCATGGCTTTTGGGGGGAATCAGCGCAGCGGCGGCGGCGCTTTGCGGTTGGTATTTGGGGGAAACCGGGCTTTATGAAGAGGATGTGCTTTTCGTACACCGGTGGTTGGGCATTGCGTTGGTGGTACTATCCTTTATTGGATGGTGGATAAAACGAAATCCAAAAAACTATTCCCCATATATCCAGAACGGATATTCTATTTTGGTGCTGGGGATGCTTTTTTACGAGGGCCACCAAGGCGGTACTATGACCCATGGAGATACCTATCTTACGGAATATGCGCCTGAATCCCTGAAGGGAATTTTAGGTGTAAAAAAGGATACCGATTCCCTGCCCCGGTTCGGCAACCCCGATTCTGTTCTGGTGTACAAGGATCTGGTAAGCCCTATTTTTGAGTCCAAATGCTTTGCCTGCCATAATAACGAGGTACAACGCGGGGGCCTGAACATGGCATCACCGGATTCGCTTTTAGAGGGAAGCCAGGGCGATCCTATTATCGTCAACGGCAATGCCGAAGACAGTGAGCTGTTCAAAAGAATAACCCTATCCCAACGGAATATCAAATTTATGCCCCCCACCGAAAATCCCTTGACCTATGATGAGATCAAGATTGTGGAATGGTGGATCGACACCGGGGCCTCCTTCGATGCCAATGTATCGGCCATTGACGTCAGCGAAAATATGAAACCCGTACTCCTGCGCCGCTATGCACTAGACGTCGAACCGAAACCTTGGTACGAGACCGTACAATTGGCCAAATTGGACAGTACACGGATTACGGAATTGCGGCAAAACGGTTTTACCGTTAAAGTATTGGGAGCCACAAATCCCCTGCTCGATGTCTCCTATTCGGGCAATGATCTGACCAAAGCGCAACTTCAAAAGCTCGAAGAGGTTAAGGAACATATTACATGGCTTTCGCTGGCCGAAACCAATGTTACGGACGACTGGCTGGCCATCGTCTCAAAATTCCCGAACCTGACCCGGCTCGAACTGGAAAAAACCGGCATTTCCGACCAAGGGGTGGCACTGCTTCCGAAACTGCAACATCTGGAAGCCTTGAACCTATACGGTACAAATGTCACGGATGCGTGTATGGGCGATATCGAAAAAATAGCCAGCCTAAAACGCGTATATCTGTGGGGAACCGAGGTCAGCCCCCAAATCGCAGAAAGCGTACGGGAAAACAATGAAGGGCTTGAAATAATTTTAGGAGAGAGATAGGGGGTTCGGAGTTTCCCCAACGATATCTTCTTGTTTACCAAAAAAAGTTGGACTCAAAAAAATGAGTCTTGTAACGATTATTTCATGGTCCCTATTTCTTGTCCTTTTTAGTATTATCGTTGATTGAATTTCTGTAAATTACCGATATTATCCAAATTTTCGTTAGTTCATAAAATTCGTAATGTATAGTTTTTTGGTTTTCTGTTTTATGGTACCATCTATTTGTACCGCTTCGACCTCTTCCCTGTTAGATGTCTTTGAACAAATACCAAGTGTGGCAGACCATGAAAACGACACTATATCCACCCAAAAAAATTCCATCGGCATGGATTTGACCGCCACGCAAACTCCCGATAATGTGATTCAGTTGGTTTCAAGTAGATTGCATTACCGCTTTAACTTAAAATGGCTGGTGAAAGACACCCACTACAAACAATAGGAAACCATAAAAATATCCAAAAGAGTACGATATCCCCTTAAGGATTAAAAGTAGTAGTAAATGCAAAAAGAATCAAGCCTTAAATTCACGGGGAGACTTTCCCCGGTAATGCTTACGCCCTTTAACGACGACAACTCGATCGATTTTATTGGCCTGAAAACCTTAACCGATTTTTACATTTCTACAGGGGCCACCGGACTTTTTGCAAACTGTCTGTCCAGCGAAATGTACCAATTATCCGAAGCGGAAAGAATTCAACTGACCAAGGCCGTTGTGCAGTATTCGAAAGGCCGTGCCCCGGTTATTTCTACGGGAAGTTTTTACCATGATTCCAATCTTAACATCGAATTCATTAAAAAAATATATGATCAGGGCGTGAATGCCGTTATTCTGATTTCGAGTATCTTGATCGACGAAACCGAAAATGAGGACGAATTAAGATCTAAACTGGAAAAAATCCTAAAAGCCACCGGAAATATTCCTTTGGGCATGTACGAATGTCCGGTACCCTACAAACGCCTGTTGAGTACGGAAATGATAAAATGGTTGGTGGATACCGGCCGATTTTATTACCACAAAGATACTTCTTGCCAGGCCCATATCATAAAGACCAAGATAGATGCCGCGAAAGGCTCTTGTCTTAAAATTTACAATGCGCACACCCCGGATGCCCTTGAATCGATCAAAGACGGGGCCTATGGTCTCTCCCCTATTTCCGCGAATTTTTTCCCCGAGCTCTATGCGCTTTTTTTTCACCTGCTGGATGTCGGGGATTTTGAACAATTACAAAAATTGAACGACAGAATAATGGTCGCCATGGATTTTACCGTACATCAACTATACTACCCTTGGGCGGCAAAAGCCTTTTTGAATAAAAGGGGACTCAACATCCAAACCAACACCAGGATTCGGGAAAATGGAATTAAAAAAAGGGATATGCCAGGCTTGAATGCATTATATGCAGAAGTCCATAAAGTGTTTAGCGATTTTGAGGTTAACGGCATACATATACAATGACCAGAACGTGGCTATATTTACTTATTTTTATGCTCTCCGCTTCCGGTTTATTAGGTTGTGGCTGTAATACGGATAGGAAACAAGAGGTGAAGGGTTTGGAAAATTATGGTACTATAAAGGAAAAGCAACTGACAGATGGCAATAGCGGCTATTTTTTAAACCAGAACCAAGTGTTTTCCTCCAATGATCGATGGATCGTATTCGACAATAGAAATGACGACACACAAATCATCAAGAACGGCAGTATAGGAATGGTAAACGTAGATACGGGGGAAATTAAGGATATCTATACGGTTGCCGATCAAAACGAGTATGGTCCCGGCGTGGGGGCGGCCGTCATTAATCCGAAAACAGATGAAGTCGTCTTTATCCATGGGCTGGCGAACGCCGATTCGCTCAATCCGTATACTTTTACGAGAAGGACCGCAGTTGCCGTTTCCCCTTTTCGAACCTCGGAACCCATACGGTTGGATGCTAGGGACGTTTCCCCACCCTTTACGCCGGGCGCATTGCGGGGAGGCACCCACGCCTATTCCTTTAGCGGTGACGGCCAGTGGATCAGTTTTACGTATAACGACGCTATTATGGAGCAACTAGCCAAGACAGATTCTACGATCAAGGACCTAAGAACGATAGGTGTGATGATAACTTCGAAACCCGTTGAGATTACCGGTACCGATGCCTTCGAGAATTTCGATGGGCAACGCTTTTCCACGGTTATCGCCAAAGTGACGGAAGTTCCACGGTCCGGTTCCGATGAGATAAGCAAGGCCTACGAAGAAGGATGGATAGGTACGGGTGGTTATTTGAATGCCAAGGGGGTAGTCCATAATAAGGCCTTGGCATTTTTAGGGGATGTCAGGGATGATACATCCCAAAAGATTACGGAAGTTTTTGTAGCGGATTTGTCCGATCCTTTGATTGATGCTAAGGATAATTCCAATATTTCCGGTAGCGAATCGACAAGACCGGAACCACCCAATGGCGTTCGCCAACGGAGATTGACCTTTACCCAAGACCGTAAGTTTCCCGGTGTGCAAGGGCCGCGGCAATGGATTCGTAGCCTTCCCGATGGCTCGCTGATTTTCTTTCCCATGAAGGATGACGCCGGCTTGGTTCAAATATTCGCTATTTCCCCTAACGGTGGTCCATTAAAACAGATAACGAAGAATAATTTTTCATTTGAAACTTCCTTCGGTATCGATCCCGAAGGCGAATTTCTGGCATATGGTTATGATCAGGATATTTATTTGACAGGGATCAAAACCGGAAAAACGCGAAGAATATCCCCGGAACGGGCGGATGGAAGTACAGAACTAAGCAATATCAATTGGTCCAACGATGGTAAAATGTTGGCGTACAATAGAAAAGTGAAAGCGCAAAACAAAAGTTATTATCAAATCTTCCTAATACACCTAAACTAAATGGATCTTCCCATAATTGATTTAGTAGTCTTTCTAATCTATATGCTGGCCATTGTGCTATTCGGAATATCCTTTTCCTTTAAAAAAAGAACGACGGACGATTATGTTACGGGAGGAGGACGATTGCCATCATGGGCCATCGGCATGTCGATCTTTGCCACCTTTGTCAGCAGTATCAGTTTTTTGGCATTGCCCGGCAACGCCTATCTATCGAACTGGAACGGTTTCGTATTCAGCCTTTCCATACCCCTGGCGGCCTTGATCGCCGTAAAGTTTTTCGTGCCTTTGTACCGGAGCCTAAAAAGCGATTCTGCCTATTATTATTTGGAACAACGTTTTGGACTATGGGCCCGGATCTATGCCTCCATTTTTTATTTGTTGACCCAAATAGCGCGCATAGGTTCCATTCTGTACTTATTGGCACTGCCCATGAACGCGTTGTTCGGATGGAGCATTCCCTTGATCATTGTAGTTACGGGTATCAGCGTAGTCATCTATGCCATGTTCGGGGGCATCGAGGCCGTGGTTTGGACGGATGCCGTGCAGGGAATCGTCCTTATTGTCGGCGCATTGACCAGCCTAGGCGTTATCCTATTTTCGATGCCGGAAGGGCCTGCACAAGTTTTCGAAATTGCTTCGGCGGCCGACAAATTCAGTCTGGGGAGTTTTAAGTTCAACTTTGTGGAGTCCACCTTTTGGCTGATATTGGTATACGGACTGTTCATCAACCTTCAGAATTTCGGAATCGACCAAAGCTATATCCAGCGGTACATCAGTGCCAAGAACAATAAAGAGGCCGTCTCCTCGACTTTGTTCGGTAGCCTGTTGTACATTCCGGTATCCCTGTTGTTTTTCTTTATTGGTACTGCGCTGTATTCCTATTATCAAGCCATGCCGGAACTGCTTTCGCCAGAATTGCAGGGATTGGAAAATGCGGATAAAATTTTCCCTTATTTCATTGTGACCGCTTTACCAACGGGAATTACCGGCTTACTGATAGCGTCCATCTTTGCAGCGGGCATGAGTACCATATCCACCAGTATAAACAGTTCCGCAACGGTCGTCCTTACCGACCATTATAAAAGATATATCAATACGGATGCATCACAAAAAGCGGCTATGCGGGTCCTGTTTCTGGCTTCGTTCTTGATCGGGGGCGTCGGTATCGTAGCAGGGACGGCATTGAACGGTGTAGAAAGTGCCTTGGATGCCTGGTGGGCACTTTCCTCTATTTTCAGCGGAGGAATTCTTGGCCTGTTTCTATTAGGATTTATTTCCCGAAAAGTCAAAAGCAATTATGCCGCTATCGGAGTCATTTGCGGGGTGCTTGTAATAGGATGGATGAGCTTATCGCCTCTGTTCTTCGAAGGTGCCTGGTCGGACTATAAAAGTTCTTTTCATGCCAATCTCACCATTGTTCTGGGCACCATGACCATACTTTTGGTCGGGTTCGTACTCACGCTTTTGTCCGTTGGTAAAAGGAAAAACCGCTGATTCTCGTGAGGGATCTGGAAAGGATTGGGAGAATACGAATTGGAAAGCGTTATATTACTAAAAATTTAGAAAATGAACCGAAGAAACTTCGTCGCCACTACGACAATTGGAACAGGAGCAGCCCTCATCACAGGACTTAATTCTTACGCGAACGGTCCTGAAGAAAAAGGACGAAAAATGACCGAGGAAAACACAAGCCCGATGGTCGAAGGTGTTATCCCCATTTCCCTGGCTGAAATACAAAGCAGGATCAGCAAAGCGCAACGGTTGATGCAAGAACAAGAAATTGATGCCTTGGTGTTGGATGCGGGCACTTCCTTAAGGTATTTCACGGGATTGGCCTGGTGGCCCAGTGAACGTCCCATGGTGACCGTTATTCCCGCTACGGGGGAAATCAGTTATATCTGTCCCGCTTTTGAGGAAGCCCGGCTTAGGGAAATCATCAAGGTCGGTTCTAGAATATACCCGTGGGAAGAAGATGAAAATCCTTTTACCCAAGTTGCCGTGGCACTAAAAGAGGCCGGAGTCTCCTCGGGCAAGGTCAGTGTCGAGGAGCGTTTGCGCTTCTTTATCTATAATGGGATAAAAAAAGAGATGCCGCAAGTGGAATTTGTTAGTGGCGATTCGATTACCATACCGTGCCGGATCATTAAATCTTCTGCGGAAATCGCATTGATGCAAAAAGCTACAGAGATTACCATCCGTGCCATTCAAATTGGCCTTAGCAGCTTGGAAGTAGGGTCAAGCCCGTCGGTTTTCGGCAATGCCGTTGCTAAGGCCCATAGCGATATGGGCGCCTACCACGAGTTCGCCTTGGCCAATTTCGCGGAAGCATCGGCTTTTCCGCATGGCAGCACTCAGCCCCAAGTCTTAAAAGAAGGAGATGTAGTACTAGTGGATTGCGGTTGTGCGGTAGAAGGCTATCAATCCGACATCAGCCGTACCATTGTTTTCGGTGCCCCGCCGACGAATCGACAGCAAGAAATTTGGGATCTTGAGAAAAAGGCCCAAGCGGCCGGTTATGCTGCGGCCCAAATCGGCGCCCCTCTCGGGAACGTCGATGCCGCCGCCAGAAAAGTGCTTACCGATGCCGGTTTTGGCCCCGGTTACAAATTGCCCGGATTACCGCATCGAACAGGTCATGGTATTGGAATGGACGGCCATGAATGGGGCAATGCCCTGAAAGGAAATGAACGCATATTGGAATCCGGTATGTGCTTTAGTATAGAGCCCAATATTTCGATAGTTGGTGAATTTGGGGTGCGGTTGGAAGACTGTGTCCACATGACTCCCGATGGCCCCGAATGGTTTTCACAACCTAGCCCGTCGATAGATACCCCATTTGCAACGTAGCCATCACTATAATCCCTCAACCGTGTATGTCGCCCCTTTTTGGGTATTGAACCTTACAATCCCATCGGAAGGTTTTTTAAGCTTGACCTGCTTTCCATCCGAGAAAATTTTTATTTTTTTGTCGGTTTTTATGCTGCATGGCATGCCGGCTTTCGAAAGGAAATAAAATTTAGGGAAAGGTTTTTTTAACAATATTTAAAAGCCCCGGATTTTTTATCTTCCTTGAACTGGGCTAGGCCAGCCTCTATTTTCTTTGCGGTTTTTGTAATGGCCAATCCTCCCAAGCCCGTACATCTCAAGGTATGGGGAATGGCATCGCCCACCCGTTTCATGGTTTCTATGACCTCGTCTAGGGGAATTACCTGATCGTAATCGGAAAGGGCCATATTAGCGCAGGATATCGCGGTGGAGGCCGCCATTACATTCCGGTTCAAACAAGGTGCTTCGACCCTATCCCCGATGGTATCGCAAATCAATCCAAGGGAACTTTGCAAAGCCATGGAAGCCGCGGCCAAGGATTGGGCCAAGCTACCTTCCTTTAATACCACTACTCCTGCAGCTGCCATCCCGGAGGCCGAACCGCATTCGCCCATACATCCCCCGACCTCTGCCGAAAAGGTGGCATGTTCGGTAATAAAAACTCCGATAAG
>RCMY010006183.1_pt1 | contig 10055 bp, 6 predicted proteins | sample 2041341 | NCBI WGS metagenome assembly RCMY01 (sample SAMN09708234, study PRJNA481090) | Marine sediment metagenome, whole genome shotgun sequencing project.
AACCATCGCTTTGTCCTCGAGGCGCCGCAGGTGGTGCCCGGGTGGGTGTCAGAGAGCCCAAGCCCACCGGCCGTGGAGCAGACCGCGGTGCCCGCGGGTGTCCGTTCGCCTCTCGTGTCATCGCTGAGGCGTCTGCCGTGGCTGTTTTTGGCGGCCGTCATGCTGGCTGGCGCGCTGGCACTCCTGTTGCTTTACGGGGCACGCTGAGCCGGCAGGAGCCCGCGGCCTTTACATCGTGCTGCAGTGCGGCATACCGTGGGGGTCACACCCCACCGGTATCCTGCCATGACCCGTCTTTACAATTTCAGCGCAGGCCCCGCCGCCTTGCCGGAAACCGTCCTGCGACAAGCGCGCGACGAATTGCTGGATTGGAACGGTGCTGGCGCGTCGGTATTGGAGTTGAGCCATCGCGGCCCCGAGTTCATGCAGGCGGCGGCGCGCGCTGAGGCCGATCTGCGCACGCTCCTGTCGGTGCCGGATGATTACGCGGTGCTGTTTCTGCAGGGTGGGGCGACCACCCAGCAGGCACTGATTCCCCTCAACTTCGCGGCGCCGGGACAAGCCGCGGACTACGTCCTTACCGGGCATTGGGGCGCGACCGCGTTCCAGGAAGCGCAGCCGTACGTGGATGCGCGGGTCGCGGCGGACACGGCTGGCGGTGGCTATCGTGATCTGCCCGCTCGCGACTCGTGGTCCCTGTCCCCGGATGCGGCGTACGTGCACTACACCGCCAACGAGACCATCCACGGCGTGGAGTTCACCGAGATCCCGGATGTGGGAGACGTGCCTCTGATCGGAGATTTCAGTTCCAGCATCGCCTCCGAGCCGCTCGACATCTCGCGCTTCGGAGTGATCTACGCCGGCGCACAGAAGAACCTGGGTCCGGTCGGCCTGACCGTGGTGATCATCCGCCGCGACCTGCTCGAGCGGACCGGCCAGGCGCGCGCGCCGATCCTCGATTACGCCTCGCACGAGCGTGCCGGTTCAATGTTGAACACGCCGCCGACCTTCAACTGGTATCTCGCCGGACTGGTGTTCCAGTGGATGCTGGCACAGGGTGGAGTGGAGGAGTTCGCGCGCCGCAACGCGCGCAAGTCCGAACTGCTCTACACGGCGATCGACGGCTCCGGCGGGTTCTACAGCAACGGCGTCGCGCAGGCGGCGCGGTCGCGAATGAACGTGGTGTTCTCACTCCACGACGAGGCACTGGACCAGAGGTTTCTGGACGAGGCACGCCAAGCCGGTTTGATCTCCTTGAAGGGCCACCGGGTACTCGGCGGCATGCGTGCCTCGATCTACAATGCAATGCCGGTGTCCGGTGTGCAGGTGTTGGCTGACTTCATGGCCGATTTCCAGAAGAGGAACGGCTGATGGCCGGCAAGGGGAAGAAAACCCTGGGGCAGGGCGGTTCAAAACCGGCTGAGGCTGCGAATGACGACGCACCGGTAACGCCGCTCAAGGCAAAGCGTGCCGAGAAATCCACAAAGCCGGGAAAATCAGCCAAAGCCGTGAACGTTGCGCAGTCCGCAAAGTCCGCAAAGCCGGCGAGTGCAAGCGCCAGCAAAGCGGCGGACCGGCACGTGGTTCCCCAGAAGCCGCCGGCGCCGAAGCTGGCCGAGCTGCGTGAACGGGTCGACGGTATCGATCGCAGCATCCAGGAACTGATCGCCGAGCGCGCGCGTTTTGCCAGCCAGATCGGCAAGGCAAAGGGTCCGCTGGCGGCCGCTATCGATTACTACCGTCCTGAGCGCGAGGCGCAGGTGTTGCGTCGCGTGGTTGACCGCAATGAAGGCCCTCTGGAAGGCGAGGTACTGGTCCGGGTCTTCCGCGAGATCATGTCGGCTTGCCTGGCCCAGCAGGAGCCGCTCAAGATCGGCTACCTGGGTCCCGAAGGCACGCACTCGCAGCAGGCCGCGTACAAGCACTTCGGCCATTCCATCCTCGGTCTCCCGTTGGCGAGCATTGAGGAGGTGTTCGGGGAGGTGGAGTCGGGCGATGCGGACTTCGGTGTGGTGCCAGTGGAAAACTCCACCCAGGGCACCATCCAGTCGACGCTGGACACTTTCCTCGGCACCGACGTGAAGATCTGCGGTGAAGTCGAGTTGCGCGTGCACCAGCACCTGCTCTCGCGCAGTGGCCGTTTCGAGGACATCGAGCGGGTCTATTCGCACCCCCAGTCCTTCGCCCAGTGCAAGGCGTGGTTGCGCCAGCATCTGCCCGACGCGGAGAAGATCCCGGTGTCGAGCAACGCCGAGGCGGCCCGTCGCGCGCGCAACGCTGACGATGCGGCGGCCATTGCCGGCCTCAGCGCGGCCAGCGTGTACGGCTTGAAGTCGGTTGCCGGCCCGATCGAGGATCGCCCCGACAACACGACCCGCTTCCTGGTGCTGGGTCGCGAACTGTTCCCGGCATCGGGGAACGACCGCACGTCGCTGCTGATCTTCATCAAGGACCAGCCCGGCGCGCTCTTCCAGGTGCTGGCACCGTTCGCACGCCACGGTCTGAGCATGAACCGGATCGAATCCCGCCCGGGTCACGGCGGGCGTTGGCAGTACGCCTTCTTCGTGGATGTCGGTGGTCACATCGAGCAGGAGGCCATGCGCCTGGCGCTCGCGGAGGTGGACAAGTTCGCTCAGCAGGTCCGCGTGCTGGGTTCCTACCCGGTCGCGATCACATGAGCCAAGCGACACGGCAGGACTGGCTGGCGGGCAGGGGGCGCGCACTGCGCGGCAGCCTCCGGGTGCCCGGCGACAAGTCGGTCTCGCACCGCGCGGTGATGCTCGGCGCACTGGCGGAGGGAACGACGGACATCCACGGTTTCCTGGAAGGCGAGGACACCCGCGCGACCGCGCGCATCTTCGCTCAGCTGGGCGTAAAGATTGAAACGCCCGCGCCGACGGTCTGCATCGTCCACGGCGTTGGCCTGCACGGCTTGCGCGGCAGCAACGAGTCGCTGGATTGCGGCAACGCCGGCACCGGCATGCGTCTGCTGGCCGGCGTCCTGGCAGGTCAGGCGTTCGACAGTGTGCTGGTGGGCGATGCGTCGCTGACGAAGCGGCCCATGCGGCGGGTCACCGATCCGCTCGCCGCGATGGGTGCACGCATTGACACCGGTGCTGGCGGAACGCCGCCGCTGCGCCTGCATGCCAGTACGGGGCTGAAGGGTATCGACTACCAATTGCCGGTCGCAAGCGCGCAGGTGAAATCCGCCGTGCTGCTGGCGGGCTTGTACGCCGATGGGGACACCGTGGTGCGGGAACCGCACCCGACGCGTGATTACACCGAACGGATGTTGGCCACGTTCGGGTGGCCGATTGAGACCCGGCCCGGATTTGCCCGGCTTGGTGGCGGTCACCGGTTGCGTGCCACCCGGATTGACGTTCCCGCGGACTTCTCATCGGCGGCGTTCTTCATTGTTGCAGCGAGCGTGATCCCCGGGTCGGAGCTTCGCATCGAAGCGGTCGGCATGAATCCCCGTCGCACGGGTCTGCTGCATGCCATGCGCCTGATGGGCGCGGACATTACCGAAGAAAATCCCCGCGATGAGGGTGGGCAGCCGATCGCCGACCTGCTGGTCAAGTACGCCGTGCTGCACGGTATCGAGCTGCCGGCGGAACTGGTGCCCGATATGATCGACGAGCTCCCGGTCCTTTTCATCGCAGCGGCATGTGCGACTGGCCGCACAGTGATTCGGGAGGCCGCCGAGTTGCGGGTCAAGGAGTCCGACCGGATCGCGACCATGGCGACAGGATTGCGCACCCTTGGGATCGTCATCGAGGAAACACCGGATGGCGCGGTGATAGAAGGCGGCCGGTTCGGCAGCGGCAGCATCGAGAGTCACGATGACCACCGCATTGCCATGAGCTTTGCCGTGGCCGCACAAATGGCCGAGGGCGAAGTGCGGATCAACGATATCGCCACCGTCGCGACGTCATTCCCCGGCTTCACCCAGTTGGCCACTGGCGCTGGCATGGTCGTTACCGGAGTTGCCGGTCCCGCCGCACGGTAGCGCCGTCAGAAAAGTGAGCCGATGCGGCTATTGGCGACTCGGGTAACCACCGCGGCCGTTGCGCAGTCGGCGGCTCGCGCTATGCTCCGGCGATGCTGAGTTTCACTCCTGTTGCCCTCGCGAGCCTGGCCTGGCTTGGACTGATGTTCGGCGCGGCGCTCTACGCCGAGCGCCATCCCGCCCTTTTCGCGCGCCACTGGCGGCACGTCTATGCGTTGTCGCTGGCGGTGCATTGCACGTCGTGGACGTTCTACGGCACCGTCACCCAGGCCGCACGCTACGGCTGGCCACTGCCACCGACCTTCCTCGGCGCCATTCTGCTCTACGCGCTGGCGGTCGGGTTCATGGTCAAGCTGGTGCGACTCGCGCGCGAGACCAACGCCACCTCCATTGCCGACCTGATCGCGACGCGGCTCGGCAAAGACGCCTGGTTGGCAGCCACGGTGACGCTGGTCGCCGCGCTCGGGTTGATCCCTTACATCGCACTGCAGCTGAAAGCCGTGGCGATGAGTTTCGCGATGCTGACCACCCGGGATGCCGGGTTTGACACGCCGCCGTGGCAGGACAGCGCGCTGTACGTGGCGCTGGCGATGGCGGTATTCGCGATGCTGTTCGGCACCCGGCGCGCCAGCGCGGCCGAGCACAACCGTGGGCTGGTGCTGGCCATGGCGTTCGAGTCGGTGTTCAAACTCGCCGCGATGCTCGCCATCGGCGTGTTTGTCTGGCTGGGACTGGATGCCCAAACCGGTTCGTCCATGCAACTGCCGGCGGTGTCAGTGCCGGTGATGCCTGCGGAACCCTCCGCCGGCTTCCTGCCGCTGGTCCTGTTGGGCGCGCTGGCGATGTTCATCATGCCGCACCAGTTCCATATCGGCGTGGTGGAATGCCGCGACGAGAACGACGTGCGCACCGCGCGCTGGCAGTTCCCGCTCTACCTGATCCTCATCGCGCTACCCGTGCTTCCGTTGGCCATGGCGGGGACCGCGCTCCTGGGCGACACGGTGCCATCGGACATGTACGTGCTCGCATTGCCATTGTCGCAGGGCCACGAGGGCTTGGCATTGTTCGCATTCCTTGGCGGCCTCAGCGCCGCTACCGGAATGGTCGTGGTGAGCACGCTGACGCTCGGGCTGATGATCACCAATCACTGGTTTGCGCCGGGGCTTTTGCGCGGCGTCTGGTCGCGCAACGACGGCAGCGACCTGCGTGGCAGCGTGCTGATGCTGCGACGCATCGGCATCGTCGTGATCATGCTGCTCGCGTGGGGCTACAGCCGCCTGGTGGGCGGCAACGAGGCACTGGCGGACGTGGGCGCGGTGTCGTTCTCGGCATTGGCGACGCTCGCGCCGGCGCTGGCTTTCGCGGTGTGGCGGCCACAGACGCCGCCGCGCGCGGCCGTGATCGGTGTGGTGGTCGGATTCAGCGCATGGGCCTGGGTGCTGCTGGTGCCGATGGGCTTCGAAGTCAGCGGCCACCGGCCCGCCTGGCTGGAGTCCGGCCCGTGGGGTCTGCGCGTACTTTCACCGGATAGCCTGTTCGGGCTGACCGGCTGGAGCCGCCTGGGACGCGCGGTAGGGGTCAGCCTGTTTCTGGGCACCCTGGCGACCGTGCTGGGATGGACCTGGCGCCGGGATGCGCCCCGCCGCAGCTACCGCGGTCTGGATGCCCAGAGCCTGCGCGACGCGAGTCTGCGCTTCCTTCCTCGGGAACGGGTCCAGCAACTGTTGCAGCGAGTGCCGACCACCGGCGCGGTGCCAACCGCCGTGGAAGCCGGTATCGAACGCGAACTGGCCGCGGTGCTTGGCTCAGCCTCGGCACGCGTGCTGCTGGATGCCGCACGGCGCGAGAGCGGGAGCGGGCTGGATACCATCGCCGCGATCGTCGGCGAGGCGTCGGCGGATCTTCGTTTCAACCAGCGGGTGCTGGAAGCAGCGCTGCACAACATGAGTCAGGGCATCAGCGTGGTCGACGCGCAATTGCGGTTGGTCGCGTGGAATAGGCGGTATGCGGAACTGTTCGAGTATCCCGCCGAGTTGCTCCAGGTGGGACGCCCGATTGTCGATCTCTCGCGCTGGGTAATGACCCAGGGCCACCCCCCCAACGCCGGTATGGAACGGGCGCTGGAACGCCGGCTCTCCTTCATGCGTGCAGGGTCGGCCCACCTCACCGAACGCATCCTGGATGACGGCAGCATTATCGAGATTCGCGGCAACCCCATGCCTGGCGGCGGGTTCGTCGCCACCTTCACCGACGTCACCGATTTCCGACGTGCAGAAGCCGGATTGCTGCAGTCCAACGAGACGCTCGAGCAGCGGGTCGTGGAGCGTACCGAAGACCTCCAGATCGCCACTCGTGAGGCCGAGCGCGCCAACGATGCCAAGAGCCGCTTCCTTGCAGCCATCGGCCACGATCTGATGCAGCCGCTGCATGCCGCGCAGCTGTTTACCGACGCCATGTCGGTCCAGGTCGGCGACGGCGTGCAGCGCGAGATGCTGGCCCAGATCGGCGGCGCGCTGGACTCCACCAGTGATCTGCTGACGGGACTGTTGGACATGTCGCGGCTGGAGGCGGGTGGCCTGGTTCCCGAGTCACGCGACTTCGCGCTGGCGGAAGTGCTTGAACCACTCGCGTCGGAGTTCAGCGCCATTGCAGCCTCGCGCGGTCTCGCTTTTCACTTCGTGCCGACCCGCGCCTGGGTGCACAGCGATCCGCAACTGCTGCGCCGGGCCCTGCAGAATTTTCTGGCGAATGCGGTGCGTTACACGGTCGGCGGACGCGTGTTGCTGGGCGTCCGACGGTTCGGCGACGCCCTGCGGATCGAAGTGCGCGACACCGGTCCGGGCATCGAGCCGGACATGCAGGACGTGATTTTTGAAGAGTTCCGCCGCGGTGCGGACGCTCCGGGGCAGGGGCTGGGACTGGGCCTGTCCATCGCCGATCGCATCGCGCAGTTGCTCGAGGCGCCGCTGACCCTGCGCAGCATTCCGGGGCAGGGCACGGTGTTCGCAATGCAGGTGGTCCGGGTCACGCCGAGACTGCCAGCTGCGACCACCGCTCAGCGGGGACTCGTCGGACTCCCCGTGCTGCTGGTCGACAATGATCCGCAGGCGCTGGCCGCGCTGGCGGGGATCCTGCGCAGCTGGGGCTGCGAGGTCATGGAGGCGGCCAACCGTGAGAGCGCGGTCCGTCATGTCGCCAGCGATCCGGCCTCACTGTGGTTGTTTGACTACCACCTTGACGATGGCGATACCGGAGTGGCCTTGGCCGGTACGCTGGCCGCCGACCATGGTGCGCGACCGACCCTGATCCTGAGCGCCGACACCGGACATGTGGTCAGGCGCGCAGTGCTCGATGCGGGCCACTCGCTGCTCTCCAAGCCGCTCAAGCCATTGGCGCTGAAGTCGGTGCTGGACCGGATGCTGGCCGCCAGCGGCCTGCGGGATACCGTTGCCGCTACCGCGGATCAGGGCGCCTGAACAAGCGCACGATCACGGTTCCACCAGGCGCGACGGATCGGTCAGTTCCAGGCTGCGCAGTATCACGCCCGCCTGCGTGCGGTTGCGCACACCCAGGCGCTCGAAAATCGCCGACAAATGCGCTTTGACCGTACGCTCCTGCACGCTCAGGCGATCGGCGATCTGCTTGTTCAACAGTCCCTCGGCGACAAAGGACAGGACCCGGAACTGCTGCGGCGACAGGCTGGCCAGGCGGGCGGCAAGATCGGCATCGGTGCTTGAGCTGCGAGTGTGCGACACCGACGCGCGCAGCGCTGGTGGCAGCCACTGTTCGCAGGCCAGCACGGCACGGATCGCATCGCGCAGCTCATCCAGACCTGAACTCTTGGGCAGATAACCGGCAGCCCCGTGATCAAGTGCCCTCCGGATAATCCGCGGATCGTCGTTGGCCGACACCACTACCACGGCGACACCGGGATACTGCGCGCGGATCGCAGCCAGCCCCGCCAGCCCGTGATTTCCAGGCATGTGCAGATCCAGCAAAACGAGGTCTATATCCGGCTCGGATTCAAGCAGCGCCAGGACGGTCGGCAAGGAATCGGCTTCGTGCACGTGGAGGTCGGCCACCGCGTCGGCCGCCGCGCCACGCAGGGCGGCCCGGAACAGGGGATGGTCGTCGGCGATAAGCAGGGATGGCATCTGCGCCAGCGTAGCAACTGCGGGCCCCGCTGGTACGGTACGAAAGTACGATGAGCCAACCGCCCAAGGCTTGCTAAGGTCAACGAATGAAAAATTCGATACTTGCTGTTGCCCTGTCCGCCGCGCTGGCCGTTGTGGGCGGATGCGCGACCACTGCCCATCCCGGAGCCACCGCCATGGATGCCACCAACTTCGGACCTGTAAGGATCAGCGACCACCGCGGCGATGACGACCTGCTCACCGGCGGGCTCGGATTGGCGGGGTTGCGCGCGATGGCACCGCCCGAGTTCGCGAACCCGGAAGCGCCCACGGCCGCTGAGGTCCGCCGGCGTGCGATCTGGAGCAACTGGCGCGGCATTGCCGACCTTGCCCCGGGCGGCGGCTATGCAGAATTGTATGGCAGCGTGGTTGCCTCTCCGGGACGCGAGTTCCAGACCCTGGCCCGCCTGCCCGGAGCCAAGCAGCCTCACCGGGTACTGGTGCAGGTGCCCGACAATTTTGACCAGCAGGCGCGCTGTATCGTTCTGGCGCCTGCCTCCGGCTCGCGTGGCGTGCTCGGGGCGATCGCGGTCGCTGGTCCCTGGGCGCTGCCGAGGGGCTGCGCGGTGGCATACACGGACAAGGGTGCCGGCACCGACTACTACGATCTCGATGCCGGCCTGGGCGTGAAGCTGGATGGCACAATCGGCGGCGCCGACGACGAATTGGCATTCAAACCTGATCCCGCGCGGGGCTCAGGCGTCGCCTTCAAGCACGCGCACTCCGGCGACAACCCGGAGGCGCACTGGGGTGACCACGTTCGGCAGTCGGCGCTCTTTGCGCTGAAGGTCCTCAATGAGGCCTTCCCGGACGTGACGCCGTTTGCATTTGATAACACCCGCGTCATCGCCGTCGGTATTTCCAACGGTGGTGGCGCGGTGCTGCAGGCCGCGCAATCAGGCACCGGCGGTGACTGGTTGGACGCGGTCGTGGCCGGTGAGCCCAACGTCACCGTGCAGGGCGCCCGCCCGATCTATGACTACACCACCGAGGCGGCGTTGTTGATGCAATGCGCACTGCCGGTTCTGGGCATCCCGCCGATGCCCACCACGGAGGCGCACTGCGCCGCGCTGGCACAGGCAGGTCTGGTCGACGGCGACACCCTGAGCGATCAGCAGCAGTCGGCCTACCGGGCGCTGGGCGCCAGCGGCTGGACCGACGCGGCGCTGCGTGCGGGCTCCATCAGCGTCGCGTTCGATCTGTGGCGCGCCGTCGCGGTGACCTATGCCTCGGCATATGGCCGTTACCCGGTGGATGCGCATCCTTGTGGTTACACGTTCTCTGCAGTGACCGCCGAAGGGACGCGGCGCGCGTCCACTGCGATCGAGCGCGCGGCATGGGCCGCGGAAGCGTCCGGCATTCCGCCTGGTTCCGGCGTCGCCATCGTTCCCGCAGCGACGGATCCGGCGACGTCGTTGGTGGAACTGCAATGCCTGCGTTCGCTGTGGGACGGGGAGGGCGCGAACAGTGAACGGGTCCGGAAGGGGGTTGATGCGCTTCAGGTCGTTGCCCCGAGGAGTGGGCTCCCGGTCATGGTGATCCACGGTCTCGACGACGGCCTGATACCTCCCGCCTTCACCAGTGATCCGTACGTAGCCGCCGCCCGTGCCGCTGGCAGCGACGTGCATCACTGGAAGGTCGCGAACGTCCAGCACTTCGACGCCTTCCTGGGGCTGCCGGTGTACGCCGGCATCTATCTCCCGCTGTTGCCCTATGTGTACGAAGCACTGGATCGTACCTGGGCACATCTGGAATCGGGTGCGCCCATGCCTGCTGACGCGGTCATCGCAACGACGCCGCGCGGCATGGGCCTGCCGCTGGAGGAGCGCCACCTCGCGATCCCGCGTTGACCG
>RCMY010006184.1_pt1 | contig 10053 bp, 11 predicted proteins | sample 2041341 | NCBI WGS metagenome assembly RCMY01 (sample SAMN09708234, study PRJNA481090) | Marine sediment metagenome, whole genome shotgun sequencing project.
CCCACCCTCGGTCAGCGAGACGCCGTCTGCGTTCTCACCCACGACGCCAAGTTCGATGTTCCGGCTGTCATCGAGGCGTTGAAGACCGACGTCGGTTACCTCGGTGCCATGGGTTCGCGGCGAACCACCGACGACCGCAACGCTCGGCTCCGAACCGAAGGCGTGACCGACGAACAGATCGATCGCATCATGGCGCCCATCGGGCTCGACCTGGGCGCCCGCACGCCGGAAGAGACCGCCATTTCGATCTGCGGGGAGATCATCGCCAAACGAGCAGGCCGTCTGGCTCCCTCCCTGCGTGACACCGAAGGCGACATCCACCGCAGCTAGTCGGTTGGCCGACGGCCAGTATTCGGATTCTGTGGAAAAAGCTTTCGCCCCTGGTCCGAGTGCCGATGGACGAGGGTGAGTTCTGAACTCGGGTCCGGCGGGCCATTCCACTTCGTGCATCATCTGCGCCTCGGTCAGAAGGTGACCCTGGCGATGCTCGCCTCATGCCTGCCCCTGGTCATCCTCGGGATCCAGGTGGCGACCATCGCCGGCAACATGGTCAAAGACGAGACGCTCAAAGCTGTCGAACTGGCGGCCGAAGTCGAGGCGAACCGAGTCGATTCCCAGCTCCAGCGGGCAGGAAACGTCCTGCTCAGCAGTGCCAAGGATCAGGGCATGGTGCAGCTGGTCCAGGCGACCGAAGGAGCAGGCCGAGACGAGGCAGTCGCCGCCATCCGAGCCCGACTCGACGAACTCCGCGACCAGACGGGTGTCGACGGCAACCGAGGCATCGAACTGATGTTGACGACCCAAGCCCGTTTCGAGCCGGCCAAGTCGGCGACGAACACCATCTCTGCCCAGACACTCGCAGCCGCGGCCGAGCCCGTGGAACCGAACCAGGTCTACATCTCGGCCCCATTCCTCGACGCCACCCGGAAGTATCGCGTCGCCATCATCGTTCCGATCATCCAGGGCCAGACCAGTTTCAAGCTGATCTCGGAGTGGGAACTCGAACCCCTGCTCGACGACGGCAACGGAATCGATGCCTTCGACCAAGAAGCCGAGCGCATGCTGCTCGTCTCGAATCCGAACGGCACCCAGACGGTGCTCCTGGCCGACGACGCCGCCGACATCGGCCAGTCGGAAACCCTCACGGCGAACCCGGTCGCCGGAGATCCACAGATCGAAGAGACCCAGAAGCCCGACGGAACCGATGTCGTCCGGGCCGCTGCTCGGACGAAGGTGCTCGGTTGGGTCGTCGTCATCGATGCCGACCCGAGCAAACTCTTCGCCAAGCTCGATCAGGTACAGCTCGGCATCATCGGCGTGTTCATCTCGGCCGGGCTCGTGATCATCTCGGTGATCGCGGTGTTGCTGAGGTCGTTCGTCCAGCGCCTGGCGCGGATGACCGCACTGGCCGAGGCAGTGGCCGACGGCGACCTCACCGTGCGAACCGGTGACGAGCGTTTCGACGAGCTCGGTCGCCTCTCGATGGCGTTCGACGACATGACCGAAGCCCTGGCGCAGGACATCGCCCGGCGTGAGCGGGTCGAGGCCCAGCTGGCCTACCAGGCGACGCACGATGCCCTCACCGGCCTTCCCAATCGTCAACAACTGGTCGAAGAACTGGACCGGCTCATGGTCGAGTCCGAGGATCTGGTCAGCGTGCTGTTCGTCGACCTCGATGGCTTCAAGGCAGTCAACGATCGGCTCGGCCACGGCGCAGGCGACGAGCTTCTGGTCCGGGTCGGCGACCGGCTTCGGGGTGTCCTGCGGCCCAACGACTTCGTCGCCCGCCTCGGGGGCGACGAGTTCGTGGTCGTCCTGCGCGGACTGGGGCTGCTCGAGGCCGAACGCATGGCCGAGCGAATCGTCTCGGCGCTCGAGCTTCCGTTCATCGTGAGCAACGACGAGGCCCAGATCTCGGCGTCGATCGGTGTGTCGTCTGCCTCCGACGACCGTTCGACCGAACGGCTCATCAAAGAAGCCGACATCGCCATGTATCGAGCCAAGGCGATGGGCAAGGGACGAGCGGTCCGAGTCACGAACGAGACGCTCGAGGCCAACGCCGACCATCTCACGATTCTCAACGAGCTCCGTGAGGCGACGGCGAACGGGCAACTCGAGCTGCTGCTGTGGCCGATCGCCGATCTTCGGGATGGGGCGCTTCGAGGTCTGGAGTCGACCGTTCGCTGGCGTCACCCCGAGCGTGGCCTGCTTGCTCCGGCCGAGTTCATGCCGATGGCGAAGGCCACCGGCGCATCCGGCCAGATCGACGAATGGGTGATCGCCACGTCGATCTCCACGTTCGCGGAATGGTCTCAGGCCGGACTGCCCGTGCAGGACCTCGAGATGGCGATCAACCTCACCACCGAGATGTTCCTGTCGAGCCGCTCTCGCCAACTCATCACCGGTGAGCTGGAGCGACACAAGCTGCGACCGAGCAACTTCCGGATCGAAGTGCCCGAAGCGGTCCTGCGGAGCGACGGCACCGTGCTGCGGCAGGTGTTCGACACCTACCGAGCCATGGGCATGGCGGTCACGCTCGACCGATTCGGCTCCGACTATGCCAACCTCGATCGTCTGCCTCGGTTCGCGATCGACGCCGTCAAGATCGACCTGAACCTGATCTCCGATCTGTCGAACCGGCTCTCGAGCCGAGCGCTGGTCAGTTCGCTCATCACCCTGGCGAAGACCGCCGGACTCCGGGTCGCCGCGGCCGGCGTCGATGACGACCTGTTGCGTGAAGAGGTCGTCGAACTCGGCTGTGTGCAGGGACAGGGCCTGTGGCTCTCCCAGGCGATCGGACCCGACGAGGTGGCCGAGATGCTGCGCACCCGCTATCTCATCGAAGCCGGCTGACTGAAGCTGGCTGAGGCCGAACCCGTCGTTGTAGGTTCCCGGCATGGACTTTGCGCCTGATCCGGACCACGAGGCGATTCGAGAGGGCGTGCGGCGAGTCTGCTCGCAGTTCGACAACGACTATTGGCGTCGCCACGACGACCAACACGAGTTCCCCTGGGACTTCTACCAGGCCATGGCCGACGGTGGCTGGATCGGCATTGCCATCCCCGAGGAGTACGGCGGGGGAGGGCGGGGCATCACCGAGGCGTCGATCGTCCTCGAAGAAGTGGCCGCTTCGGGTGCGGCCATGAACGGGTGCAGTGCCATCCACATCTCGATGTTCGGCATCAACCCGATCACCAAGCACGGCACCGAAGAACAGAAGCGCACCTATCTGAGCCAGGTGGCCGACGGCAGCCTGCACGTGGCATTCGGGGTGACCGAGCCCGACGCCGGGACCGACACCACCTCGATCAAGACCAGGGCATGGAAAGACGGCGACCACTATGTGGTTCGCGGCGCGAAGGTCTGGACCTCGAAGGCCGAGTACTGCCAGAAGGTCCTCCTGCTCGTGCGGACCACCCCGATCGAGGAGTGCGCTCGTCGAACCGACGGGCTGACCCTGCTCCTGGCCGATCTCCAGCGGCCAGAGGTGACCATCACGCCGATCCCCAAGGTCGGTCGTAACGCGGTGGTGTCGTGCGAGACCGTCTATGACGACCTGCCCGTCTCGTTCGACGATCGGGTCGGTGAGGAAGGGGAGGGGTTCCGGTACATCCTCGACGGTCTGAATCCCGAACGAGTGCTGATCGCCTCCGAGGCCCTCGGCATCGGTCGGGTGTCGGTACAGACCGCCGTCGACTACGCCAATCAGCGCGAGATCTTCGGCCGCCCGATCGGCAAGAACCAGGGACTGGCCTTCCCCCTGGCCGAGGCCCACGCTCGGCTGAACGCCGCCGAGTTGGCAATTCGCGAGGCGTCGTGGCGGTACGACCAGGGGCTGCCGTGCGGGGAGCAGGCCAACATCGCGAAGTGGCTCGCCGCCGACGCTGGCTACCAGGCCGCCGACTGGGCGATGCAGGTGCACGGCGGGTTCGGATACGCGAGCGAGTACCACGTCGAGCGCTACTGGCGAGAGGCACGGCTCATGCGGATCGCCCCGGTCAGCCAGGAAATGGTCATGAACTACGTGTCGGAGCACGTTCTCGGTCTGCCGCGCTCATACTGAGCCCATGACTGTTGCTGCCATCGTGCTCGCCGCCGGTGCCGGATCCCGTTTCACGGGCGACGAGCACAAGCTACGAGCCGATTTCCGAGGTCGCCCCCTTTGTACCTGGGTCTTCGATGCCGTCGAGACGGCGTCGTTCAACCAGGTCTACGTGGTCACCGGCGCGGTCGACCTCGCCGACCTCATCCCCGACGCGTTCGTGGCGGTCGAAGCCCCCGATTGGGAAAAGGGGCAGGCGCACACCATCCAGGCCGGGCTCCGGCGGGCCGAAGCCGACGGGCACCGGGCGGTCGTCATCGGACTGGCGGATCAACCATTGGTCTCGCCGGCGGCGTGGCGTTCGGTCGGAGCATCGGCCGGTGAGATCGTCGTCGCCACCTTCGACGGCGATCCTCGACCTCCCGTCAAGTTCGAACGCTCGGCGTGGGAGTTGATCCCGACGACGGGCGACGAAGGGGCCCGGAGCGTCCTTCGGGCTCACAGCGAGCGTGTTTCCGAGGTAGCGTGCACTGGCAACCCGGTTGACATCGACACGCAGAAGGACCTCGCCCAATGGAGCTGACCAACGAGTTCAACATCGATCGCCCGATCGACGACACCTGGCGCATCTTGAACGATCTCGAGTTCATCGCACCCTGTATGCCTGGCGCCCAGCTCCAAGAGGTCGAGGGCGATGAATACCGAGGGATCGTCAAGATCAAGGTCGGACCCATCACGGCCAAGTACGCAGGCAAGGCCAGCTTCGTCGAGCAAAACGAGGCCGACAAGGTCGCCAAGCTCAAGGCCGAAGGCCGCGATCCCCGCCAGGGCAACGCGAATGCGCTGATCACGGCCACCATGACCTCGGTCTCCGACACCGAGACCACGGTCACCATCCACACCGATCTCAGCCTCAGCGGCAAGATTGCCAGCTTCGGGCGAGGCGCGATCGAAGACGTCTCGAAGAAGCTGCTCACCCAGTTCGCCGACAACCTCCGCGACAAGCTCGAAGCCGACGGCGCACCAGACACCGAAACAGCGCCAGCCGACACAGCTCCTGCAGCCGAGACCCCGGCAGCAGAGGCCCCAGCCGAGACCCCTGCCGCCGCCCCGGTCGTCGACAAGGTCCGCAAGATCGAATCGCCCGAGCCCAAGCCGGTCGACATCCTCGCCGTCACCGGCGACTCGGTCGCCAAGCGTGTTGCTCCCGTCCTCGGTGCGGTGCTGCTGCTGATCCTGCTACGCATCATTCTGGGCCGCCGCAACTGATTCTTCCGACAGTCATGACCGAGCATCTCGACGACATCACGGTAGTGACGCGCCTCATCGGTCGATCACCGATGGGCGTCTTCGACGTCGTGGTTCGGCGCGCCGACGGGAGCCCGGTCGTTCTCGAGAACGAACCGCTTCTCGAATCCGGCCGACCCATGCCAACTCGGTATTGGCTGGCTGATCGAGCGCTCAACAAGGCGATCGGCCAGCTCGAATCCACCGGGGGAGTGAAGCAGGCCGAGGCCGCCGTCGGGTTGGCGGCGATCCGTGTCGCCCACGATCTCTACGCCGCCGAACGCGACGCCCAGATCTCACCCGACCACGAGGGCCCTCGGCCCTCGGCTGGTGTCGGCGGCACCCGCGAGGGCGTCAAGTGTCTCCACGCCCACTACGCCAACTATCTGGTGAATCGAACCGATCCGGTCGGTCTCTGGGTGCACGAGCAGCTGGCCGAAGTCGGCAAGGCGTTCGATCCGGCCAAACCGGGCATCATCACCACCTGGGACCACGACGAGTGAGTCGTCCGGTCGCCATCATCGATTTCGGGACCATCACGACCCGCCTGCTGATCGTCGATGCCCACGGCAACGAGGTCGAACGTGATCAGCCGGTCACCCGCATGGGTGCCGCCCTGCAGACGTCGGGCCGCATCGGACCCGACGCGCTGGCTCGTGTGCACGCCGTGCTCGTCGATTACCAGCAACGCCTTTCGGCCAACGGCGTCACCGACATCTGGGCCATCGCCACCTCGGCCGCTCGCGATGCCGCAGACCAAGACGCGCTGGCGGCGTTGGTCGTCGACACGCTCGGTGTCGACCTCGACATCATCGACGGCGAGACCGAAGGCCGACTGTCCTTCGCCGGGGCGACCGCTGCGCTCGCAGCCGACGACCCCAGCACGCTCTTCGTCGTGATCGACATCGGGGGCGGCTCCACCGAGTTCTCGTATGGCAACGCGGCCGACGGACTCCTCGGAGTCCACTCGATCGACGTCGGCGCCAGCCGGGTCACCGGCACCTACCTCGAGAGCGACCCGCCTCACGCCGCCGAACTCTCGGCCGCCCTGTCGGTCATCCAGCTGCATCTCGACGACGTGGTGCGAGCCATGCCGAGCCTGCTCGCCGCCATCGCCTCGGGAACGGTGATCGGCGTCGGTGGGACCATCAGCACCATCGGTGCGGTCGAGATCGGCCTGATCGGCGACGACCGAAGCGCGCTCGATCATTTCGCGCTTTCGCACGAAGCGGCCGAGGATGTCTTCCGGACACTGGCGACCGAGCCGAGAGACGCGCGACGCTACAATCCTGGCCTTCCCGAAAATCGGGTTGACCTGATCGTCGGGGGTTGTTGCGTGCTGGTCGAGTCGATGCGTCATCTCACGATCGACGAGATCATCGTCTCCGAACACGATCTGCTCGACGGCGCAGCTGCCGAACTCCGAGGCAGGGTCGGGGGCGCATCGTGGTAGCCATCAACACCACGCTCATCGGTCGTCATGCGATCCTCCGGCCACTTCGGCCCGAAGACTTCCCCAACTGGCGCGAGGTGCGTCGCCGCAACGCCGACTGGCTCACCAAATGGGAGCCGAGTCGGCTGCCCGGATCCCCAGACGTGATCGAAGATCGCAGCGCGTTCTCGTTGCGATGCCACGCCCGCGAGCGTGAATGGCAGCTCGGCTCCGGGTATGGCTTCGGTGTCTTCGTCGGCGGCCAATTTGCCGGTGAAGTCAATCTGAACTCCGTCCAACGTGGGCCCTTCCAGAACGCCTATGTCGGCTATTGGATCGACGAGGCCCAGGCCGGCCGAGGCCTGACACCCGAGGGTGTCGTGCTCGTCACCCGCTTCGCCTTCGAGACGCTCGGGCTGCACCGCCTGCAGATCTCGATCGTGCCCCGCAATGCCGCCTCTCGGCGTGTCGTCGAGAAGCTCGGTATCCGGGCCGAGGGCGTGGCCGAGCGCTACCTCGAGATCAACGGCACGTGGGAAGACCACATCCGGTTCGCCATCACGTCCGAAGAGTGGACCGAGCGCCGAACCGAATACACCCCCTACTGGCTCTGAGAGCGAGGTTGACCCGACCAAGCCTGATCGAATCAAGCGTTCGCCGGTCGGCGTCATCGTCGATACTCGATGCATGAGCCACACACTCTTCCTCGACACCGCAGATGTCGCCCTCGAGTTCGTGGGCCGGAGCGAGGTCGCCGACCGTTGGGATCAGCCCTCGGTGCTGAGCGGCTACGACGTCGGCGCCCTGGCCGCCCACCTGGTGCGGGCGATCGTGACGGTGGATCGCTACGTGACCGCGCCCGATCCCGTCGAGGGCGATCTGGTGCCGACGGCCTCCGACTACCTGTTGCAGGTGCTCGGTGATCACGATCCGCACGATTCGGACTTCCACCGCAGTGTCCGAGGTCGGAGCATCGACTCGGCGGCAGCAGGGCGCGGCGCGGTGCTGGCCGAGGCGAACGAGGCCCGAACACGGCTGGGCATCGAACTCGCCCCGGCGACGGCAGCCGACCGGCGGATCGAGGTGATCGGCGGTCTGGTGATGCGGCTCGACGACTACCTCGTCACGAGGCTGGTCGAGCTGTGCGTCCACCTCGACGACCTGGCCGCGAGTGTCGGCATCGCTCCGCCGGAGGTGCCGGCGGCGGCCTGGGACCACGTCGCCGATGTGGCCCAGAGCCTCGCCAGACAGCGCGAAGGCCCAGCGGCATTCGCGCTGTCACTGATGCGAACAGAGAGGTACGCCCGAGCGGTCGCCCTGTAGCGGTCGCCCTGTAGCTACTTCTTGGAGGCGATGCGGGCCTTGAGCTTGGCGAGCTGGGCCTGGAAGGCGGGCTGACGGGTCGACCACGACTGGGGGCCGAGCTCGTAGTTGACGGCGGCATCTTGGGTGCCGAGCGCCACGATGTCTCGCAGGCTCTCCTTGGTCCGCATGATGAGATCTCGGGGGACGTCGGCCAGGCGCTCGGCCATGGTCTGGGCCTCGGCCAACAGTTGGTCGTCGGGGAAGCACTTGTAGGCCAGGCCGACTCGCTCGGCTTCGGGGCCGTCGAGGATCTCGCCGAACAGGACGGCGGCCGCGGTGGCCTGTGGCCCAGCGATCTTGTTGTACATCCAGGTGTGTCCGCCACCGGGGTGGATCCCGATCTGGAGGAAGCGATCGTCGAACTTGGCCGAGACACCAGCGAGGCGGACATCACAGATCAGGGCGAGGTTCATGCCGGCGCCGACAGCAGCGCCGTTGACCGCGGCGATCGTCGGAAGCGGGGAGCGGCCGACCCGAAGGAAGCCTTCGTAGATGGCGAGCAGGCCCTCCTCGGCGGAGGCGCCAAGGTGGGTGAGGTCGGCGCCTGCACAGAAGGCGGGGGCCGCACCGGTGACGACGAGTGACTTCACGCTCTCGTCGGCTTCGAGCTCGTCGAGGGCCTCGGCGACCTCGTCGCACATCTCGAGGGTCACCGCATTCCGACGACTGGGGTCGTTCAGCGTGAGGGTGGCAACGGAATTGGTGACGGAAACGGTGACAAGACTCATGGCCGATGAGTCTGCCAGGTGTTGTCGCTCAGCGCAGGTCGAGTTCGGTGTTGCCGTCACCGGCGGCCGTGAGTGTCGCAGCCCGGATGGCGCCGAGGACGGCGTCGCCGAGTTCGCCCAGGGTCGACATGAGGGAGTCGAGTTGGCGATGATCCTCGGGCATCTCGTCCCGGTAGGCCCAGATGGTGATCGCCGCCTCGATGGCCCGAGCGTCCTCGAGCCGAATCGAGATGAAACGACGCGATTCTTCGAACTCGAAACCCTGATCGGTCAGGAAGGATCGGAGGAGGGCCGTCTTGGCCGGCTGGTCGTCGCCGATCGGCAGGTCGATCCAGGACACCGAGGACTCGAGTGGAGCGGCGAACTGGCCGCTGAGGGCGGCCTCGCGGCCGATCTGCAGCGGGAATTCGCACGCAGCGCAGGTCGTGAACCAGGGTTCGCAGGGTGCATCACACGACGGGCACGTCGTGGCATCGTCGAAGTCGGCTCCCGAACTCATGCCCGTTGCATCGGCGCATCAGGGTCACTTCTGAAGAAGAAGTTGCTGGATGAGCCATTCGGACCGACGCGCGTGGGAGGAGGGCGCGGAGAGCCCTCACCTCACAGACCGTTACCCTGGTGGCGTGATGTCTCATCGTCGTGTCCTCATGGTGGCCTCGGGTTCGCCGCGGCGCCGCCAGCTGCTCGAGATGATTCTCGGCACGGTCGACATCGACCCCGCAGACATCGACGAAACCCCCGCCGAGGGCGAATCGGCCGACGACCTGGTCGTGCGGCTGGCCATGACCAAGGCCGACACCGTTGCCGATCGGCATCCCGGGCGCACCGTGCTCGGTCTCGCTGCGCGGGATCCACAAGCATCGTTGAATCTGCTCCTGCACGACGGCACCCGGATCGTGGGCATCACCTGGGGTGACCCTGCGAGTTACCTCGTCACACCTCAGGGAATCGCCGTGGCCAGTGAGCCCTGGGACGACGATCCCGCCTGGATAGATGTCCCGGACCGGCACCTCATCGAGGTCACCTCGGCCGGGGTGAACCTCACCTCTCTCGCCTAGCCCGCAGACGACCACACCACTAGAAACGAGTCCCTGCCGATGCCCATCTCCGACCTCGCCGTACACCTCGATCCCGGCGCCCTGAACCGTCAGATGGCCGCAGACATCCGTGCCGGGCTCAGCGCGACGCCGAAGGTGCTG
>RCMY010006186.1_pt1 | contig 10052 bp, 8 predicted proteins | sample 2041341 | NCBI WGS metagenome assembly RCMY01 (sample SAMN09708234, study PRJNA481090) | Marine sediment metagenome, whole genome shotgun sequencing project.
GCTACTGTTTCCGCATCTCCTGCTTCCCATTTTTGGAGCATTTCTTGTGCTTCAGTAAGAATTGGGGCTTCCTTTTTAGCGTCCTCTTCGGTTTTTCCTTGAGTGATTAGTTCTTGAATTTCTTTTTTATATTCCTGATCAAATTTCACATAATAATTCCCCACCAACTTATCGCCTTTTAAACCTGACGATTCTGGAGTTTCACCATCACCATAACGTTTCCAGGCCAACATACTTTTACAAATATGGATGCCTCTATCGTTAATGATCTGAGTTTTATAAACTTTCTTTCCTGAAGCTTTCAAAATTTCAGAAACACTATATCCTAATAAATTGTTGCGAATGTGCCCTAAGTGCAACGGTTTATTGGTATTTGGTGAAGAATATTCCACCATGACCGCTTTGTCATCTGCTTGAGGGGTTACAAAACCGAAGTCATCATTATCCTTTATCGTTTCAAAAACCTCTAGATAATGTGCAGGTTCAATTTCAATGTTTAAAAAGCCCTTCACCACATTAAACGATTTGATCACTTGAAGCTTCTCCATGAGGTATTGGCCAATTTGCTCGCCAATTTGAACCGGATTGCCTTTAACCACACGCAGCATTGGGAAAATGACTACCGTGACATCGCCAACAAATTCTTTGCGGGTAGTTTGTAATTCTACCGACTCTAAACTGGCGCCAAAAAGAGCATTAACGGCATTCTTTACCTGATGTGATATGGTTTCCTGAAGATTCATCTCGTGTTAAATTTAAGTGTGCAAAGATAGGATTTTAATTAAAATTTATAGATGCAAAGATGGATTATTGTGCACCACACACGGACTCATAAAGCTTTAAACAGGACATAAATCCATACCATATTACCGCGATTATCGGATGTTTATAATCGGCTTAACTTTAAAAGTGTATTTTTATGCGTAGGGCTATCAAAACTCTAATTAACCAAAAACGCCTAACCACTTGATTTTTAATCACCTAAAAAATCAATGCTCACTCCTTCGTTGTGCTTATGCATTTCATCGATAAAAGCGCCGTTTTTCCAAGTATTTTACCATTCATCGGTAAATGAGTTTTATGAATTAAAGCAGAGTTTCACTTTAACTAATTTTTTGGCATTAAAACCTAAAAATTAGCATTTGCAAACCCTTTTATCCATTTTTGGTCAAGCTATTAAATCAAGGTTCCAATAACGTTGGTCAACCCTATAGAATCCTTAACATTATTGTTATTGTATATTGTGAACGTGCCTCACCTCTCCCTCAAGGCAAGCTCAATCGCATCAACATTACAATTTATAACTAATTGCAACAAAAAATGAAACGGTTACTCACGTTAGCTGCCTTTTTTGCTGTCGTCTTTGGTCATTCCCAAACCAGAGAGATAGATAGCCTTGCTGTACAATTAGCTTATCAAAAACAGGATTCGTCTAAAGTCGACACCTCCATCCATCTCATTAAAGCGCTGTACAAAACAGAAGCATACCCAAAAGCGCTGATGTATATTTCAGAAACCGAACAGCTTTCGCAATCCATAAACTATCCAAAAGGTGTGGCAGAGGCCAATTACTACAAAGCACTTATTTATGCGCATAAGAATGATTATTTCAACGCGCTTGATCATTTCAATAAATCGAGAAAAATTTACCAAGACCTTAAAGACACTTTAGGGATTGCTAAAGTGAGCAATAGTATTGGTCTCGTTGAAATTAAAAGAGGCAATTACAGTATTGGTTTGGCAAATAGCTTGTCCGCCATACGCATCTTTGAAGAACGCAATTTAAATGAAGATCTCAGTTTGGCGTATAACAATTTGGCTGAAGCATACTACAACACCAACCAAATAGACAAAGCCTTGGAGTTTAATTTAAAAACCCTACGCATCCGGGAGCGCTTACAAGACAGTTCAGGAATTAAGATGTCTACTAAAAATATTGCTCAATTATATTCCAAGCGAAAGGAACACCGAAAGGCAATTGAGTATTATGAAACTGTTTTGGCCATGCTCAATCCGCAAACTGACCAAGCGTTAAGAGGTGAAGTATTACCTAGAATAGGTGAAGAATATTTAAAATTCAAAGCTTACGATAAGGCTAACGACTATTTAGTTGAGGGTCTCAAATACAATCGTGTTATCAATAATAAAGAAGGCATTTTACAAGCGCTCAACTCTATGGGCGCTTTGAATCTTGAGCAAAATAAAACCCGATACGCTGAAACCCTAATTTATGAGGCTCATGAACTAGCCAAAACCGCTGGGAATAACCAGGAGCTTTTAAAAAATTATAAACTATTGATGGCTTTGGATTCTACCAAAGGAAGATATCAAAATGCCTACCGTTGGCAGCGTGAGTATTTCAGTTTGAAACAACAATTGGAATTTGAAAATCAACCTCAACTTCCTGACAATACAGATTCTATTGAAGCGTCTTTAGCCACTACGGAGAATGATTTGCTTAGTTTTCCAACCGATGACGAATCGCCGAATAGCACCAAACAGGTTAAAAACTTACAACTGCTATCTTATGCCCTTATTGTTGGTTTCCTTGGCGTGTTAACCGTTTTGCTCTTGATTTATTTGAAACGAAAAAACACGGTAACCTACACTCAAGAACTTGAGGAAAAGAACAAACAAATTCAACTGCAAAACGATGCGATACTGGAACAATCCCATCATTTGGAAGAAACGAACAAAGTAAAAGACCGTTTATTTTCTATCGTTTCTCACGATTTAAAAGATTCAATTTCCTCCATAAAAGGCTTTTTAGATCTCTTAAAAGAAGACAGTATCAGCAGGGAAGAATTTAATGAATTGATACCTGAACTCAGTGAGAATGCCAATAATGCTTCTTTATTGCTATTCAATTTGCTGAATTGGTCCAAGTCTCAAATGCAAAATCTAGAACCAAAACCTGAACTGTTTAACATTCAGGACATCTTTCATAGCAAACTTAACTTAGTCGATCAGAAAATAGAACAAAAACGCATTGTGGTCATTGATGAATCGCAACGGGAATTTATTTATGCCGATAAAAGCATGGTAGAAATCATCATTCAAAATCTTATTACCAACGCTGTAAAATTTAGTCGTGTGGGAGATATTGTTACCGTTTCTAACCGAGATGTGGGTGGCAAATTGCTGATTTGTGTAGAGGATACCGGCGTAGGTATTACCAAAGAGAATTTAGGAAAACTGTTTCAAAACAACAATTTCACCACCGTGGGCACCCAAAACGAAAAAGGTACAGGATTAGGCTTAACGATTTGTAGAGAACTGGTTGAACTTAATCAAGGCCGCATTTGGGTAGAAAGCACTCCTAACGTGGGCACGAAATTCTATGTAGAACTTCCAAAAGTGAAAACGGAGAGTTAAAAGAAAAAAGCTTGACGTGTAACATACAACATCAAGCTTTTATTATTATTCAATAGTGTTCGGTAAACATATAAGTTGACAAACTCCTTTAGATCAACAGACATTAGGAGTTTTTTAATATGATACCTTAATTTTTAATATCCTTTTCTACCAAGAGTAATTAGATGATTTGAATTTAAATGATCGTTGTTAGTCAGTTAGTTGCAAGCAAGTCTTTAATCTTGATTCTAACAGCGCAGCGATCTTGATTCTTTATAGGATTATTATTATTATTGGTATTATGCTTTTGGCAAAAAGACTTCCGCCATCATACAGCGAGCACTTCCACCTCCGCAAGTTTCAATGGTTTCTAAATTGCTAGAAAGAATGTCACAATGTGCAGTCAGTTTTTCAATTTGGTGCGGCGTTAAACTCTCATGTGCCGCTTGGCTCATCACTAAATAGCATTTGCCATCAGCGCCACTGACCTGTAACATATTGCCTGCAAAATGATGCATTTGTTTTTCGGTGATGGCAATAATTTCCTTCCCATCTTCCTTAAGATGTTTTAGCACATGTTTGCGTTCTTTTTTATCGTCAATACTATCAGAACAAATAACTGCAAAAGTATCGCCAACACACATCATTACATTGGTATGGTAGATTGGTAAACGCTGGTCATCTACAGTTTGATATGCGGTAAACACAATAGGATGATAATCAAAATCTTCACAAAACTCAATAAACAAGTCCTCGTCCGCTCTTGCAGATAAGGCACAATAGGCTTTCCCATTAACCCGATCTAAGACAATACTTCCCGTACCTTCCAAAAACAAATGGTCTTCTTCAGCACTGGTATAATCAATAATATTTTCAATTTCAAAACCTTCCTCTTCCAAACGGGTAAACAACTCCTCACGACGTTCTTTTCTTCGGTTTTCAGCAAACATCGGATACAGAGCCAAATCGCCATTTTCATGAAAACTCACCCAGTTATTAGGGAAAATAGAATCTGGTGTATCGTTTAATTTGTCATCTTCTTCAACGATGACATGCACTCCCACAGCACGCAGTTTATCAACAAAGGCATCAAATTCAGCTTGCGCTTTTTTATTGATTTCAGAATTTTTAAGTTCTAATTCTTCCTGAAAATAATTGTTAACGGCCGTTTGCTCATTCATCCTGAAATTTTCAGGGCGAATCATTAAAATTGTATTTGTGGTTTGTTGCATATTGAAGTACATTTTATGGCCGCAAAACTAGTTTAAATTCATTAATTTTGGAAGCATAAGTGCTTTTAATTGAGCGCTAACATTTTAAGTGTAATGTTCACATTGCACTTAAAAATTTAATTGAAAAAAATTCTTCATGAAAACCTTTTTGCTCTTCTTCTTTATCGGCCTTTCCGCAATTGCCCAAAATAAAAACACCTCAGATTTTTTGACCGTATTTGAAAAAAGTAACGGACTTGAAACTGGGACGTATCAGGATGTTATTGACTATTATCGGCTTTTAGCCAAAACGTACCCTGAGATTAAATTGGATAGTATTGGCGAAACTGATTCAGGCAAACCACTACATATGGTTACCTATAATCCGGAGGCTAATTTTGATTTTGACAAGATAAGAGCCACAAAACAAATTATGCTGATCAATAATGGTATTCATCCGGGAGAACCAGATGGCATTGACGCCACGATGTTATTATTTAGAGATTTGGCGCAAGGTAAAATCAAAAGCCCGAAGCGTACTGCACTCGTCACCATTCCCATCTATAATGTTGGTGGCAGTCTAAATAGAAATTCAACTACACGTACCAATCAAGACGGTCCAAAAGAATACGGTTTTAGAGGCAATGCTCGAAATTATGATTTAAACCGCGACTTCATTAAAGCAGACACTAAAAATGCGAGAGCGTTTACTCAACTTTATCACTTAGTACAGCCAGCGGTTTTTATAGACAATCATGTGAGTAATGGCGCCGATTATCAATACACCTTAACCCATTTGTTTACGCAACATAACAAACTTGGTGGGGCTTTGGGCAACTACCTGCACACAGAAATGATGCCCAGCCTTGAGAAGAATTTAGCCGACAAAAAATGGGAGATCACACCATACGTCAATGTTTTTAATGATGTGCCAGAAGCGGGTTTTAGTCAATTTTACGACTCACCGCGCTATTCTACAGGGTACACTTCCTTATTTAATACCTTAGGGATGATGGTAGAAACGCACATGCTCAAACCTTATAAACCTCGGGTAGAAGGCACCTATGAATTGATGAAAAGCATGATGGACATCATAGAACGCGATCATGAAAAAATCAAAGCCTTACGAGCTCAAGCCATAACCCAATTACAAGCGTCCAAAACCTATACTTTGGCCTGGACGGTTGACACCACTAAATCGACCACATTACAGTTTAAAGGCTATGACGGCCAAATGATTCCGAGCAGCATTACCGGAAGCAACCGCTTGTATTACGACAGGAACAAGCCATTTACCAAAGAAGTTGCCTACCAAAATCAATTTATACCTACACTGGAAGTGGTTATCCCAAAAGCCTATATCATTCCGCAAGGATGGTGGAACGTGATCGATTTAATGAAATTGAATCACGTAGAAATGAGAATACTAGATAAGGACACTACAATCGCGGTGGAACGCTATACCATTGACAGTTTCCAAACCCGGAACCAAGCTTATGAAGGGCACTATCAACATTATAATACCAAAGTCAACACAATAAAAACGGACATCACGGTTAGAAAGGGCGATTACTATGTTCCTACCCATCAGGATGCATTTCGATATCTGATGGAAACATTAGAGCCTGAAGCAGCAGATTCTTTTTTTAATTGGAATTTCTTTGACATGATCCTACAGCAAAAGGAAGGCTTTTCACCATATGTATGGGAAGATGTAGCTGCGGATTTATTGAAAAATAATCAACATTTAAAATCGGAGTTTGAATCGAAAAAGAAATCTGATCCTGTATTTGCAAAAAGTTGGTATGCGCAATTAGAGTGGTTGCATAAGCAGAGCGAATATTACGAAAAAGCACACCTACACTATCCAGTGTATCGGGTTATGTGAGTTTGCTAAACCAAAATTTTTATATTGGCATAGGAGTTTTCCATAGCGTTTTTAATTTGCTGCGGATTGAGCCATTCTACTTTTGTAATGCCCTCGTCCTCTTGCGGCTCCAGACATCCATTATAATTGGTTGTCATTTCAAACCAATAGGTAATTTTGAGTTGGTGCCTGCCGTTACGCTTAAATATATGATAGGTCGTTTCTAAGGGGGCGATAATTTTTAAACCGTTAACCTTGGTCTCTTCTTCAACTTCACGCAGGGCAGTTTCTTCAATACTTTCTTTGCCTTCTATCTTCCCCTTTGGCAAATCCCACTTATCATTTCTATAGATAAAAAGCACTTCGCCATTTTCATTATACACTTTCCCACCACCGGCAATGACATTCGGCAGTAGTTTCAGAAACGATTTCAATAATTTATCCTCACTTTTACCAATTAAGCGGGCGCCCTCAAGGTCAGTAGAATTGAGTTCCTTGATCACTTTTCCAATATTTACAGTACTCAACAGATAGTTTTTGAAATCTTTTTCTTTCTTAACTTTGGTGGTGAGAATAATAGGCTTGTCATTAACAAAAACTTTATACATCTTTTCTATTATGAAAATATTGAATTTGTAAAAATATAATATTTTGATTCACAGCAGTCTTTTTGAAAAAAATTTTTCATTAATTTTTTGAATTTAAAATCTATGAAATTGTTTAATTTTGTGTCATGATTTTCAATAAACAAACCGCTAAAAAAACCGCTGAGCTGCTATTGCAGATTCACGCGATAAAACTTCAGCCAAGTGAACCTTTTACCTGGGCTTCCGGCTGGAAATCTCCAATTTACTGTGACAACCGCATTGTACTCTCCTACCCGCCTATTCGCAACTACGTGCGCGAAACAATGGCCAAACATATAGAGCAACACTACGGAAAACCAGACGTTATTGCAGGTGTGGCTACAGGTGCCATTGGCATAGGTGTTTTGGTTGCTGAATATTTAGGACTGCCCTTTGTGTACGTAAGACCTGAAGCCAAAGGTCATGGTCGTCAAAACCAGATTGAAGGCCATATTGAGAAAGGACAGCATGTGGTAGTAGTTGAAGATTTGATCAGCACCGGAAAAAGTAGTCTTAATGCCGTAAAAGCATTGGAAGATGCTGGTGTTAACGTTAAAGGGATGATTGCTATTTTCTCCTACGGATTTGAAGTGGCGATTAACAACTTTAAGGAAGCTGACGTTACCTTACACACCTTAAGTAATTACGAATCTCTTTTGGAACAGGCTTTAGACACCAAGTACATTACAACTAAAGAACAAGAAGTTTTGGCCGCTTGGAATGCAAATCCTAGTGAATGGAATGCTTTTTGAGTGAACCTCAGCTCAAATTAGTTGGTCTACACACTGTAGCACCTTCTGAAAACTAAATTATTATAAATACAACATACGATAATGAATTTACAATCACCTAAAGTAACCGTTGAGAAATCCCCACAAGAAGTATTTGAATTCTTATCAGACGTCAAAAATTTCGAACAATTAATGCCCGATAACATCAGTAAATTTGAGGTATTAGGTGAGGACAAGTTTCTTTTTGCCTTAAAAGGGATGCCAGAAATTGTTTTAAAGAAAAAAGAGGCCGTAGCCCCTCACAAAATTGTTCTAGGCGCTGCTGGCGGAAAATTAGACTTTTCTTTAACGGGCGATATCCAAGAAACCGGCACTGATCAGAGCGAGGTAAAATTGACGTTTGAAGGCGATTTTAACGCGATGATGGGCATGATGATCAAAGGACCAATCTCTAAATTTATTGAGACTTTGGTGAGCAATATGCCAAAAGCAATGAATTAATATAGAAGTGCAACTTCTTTAAAATCGAATCTTTTTATAATCTCGTCTTCCACTTTAATCAAGAGTTGTCCATGATTTGAGATTCCAACTATATATCCAGAAAACAGCGAGCCTTCAGCATTTTTAAATGTTGAAGGTTTGTCTTTTCTAAACAATTGTGATTCATAGGTAGCTTTTAAAAAACTGAAAGCTTCCTGTTTCAAATAATTAAAATGAATTTCAATCTGTTTTAAGATCGCATCCAAAACTTCATCTAGGTTATGCACCTGCCCAGAAAGTAATAACAAAGAGGACGCCGAGGGTAAACCCGAAAAGTCAGTCTGGTTTACATTGAGTCCAATTCCTATGACGGACCCTGAAATCACATTCATTTTAATGACATTTTCAATCAAGATTCCAGCAATCTTTTTATTGTCTGACAAAATGTCGTTAGGCCACTTCACTTTTATATCCTTTAAACCTAGACTATTTAGCGCTTCAAAAACTGCTAAAGACACGGCCATACTGATGTAAAAATGCTGGCTTACCCCTAAAAACGAAACATCCTTAAACACACTAAAGGTAAGGTTCTTGGCCTCTTGGGAGTCCCAAACCGTCCCCATCTGTCCGCGTCCCTGTGTTTGCAATTTCGCTACTACGGCTAGTCCATCTTCGGCATGTCCTGTCACACTTAGCTTTTTTAAGTAAGTGTTGGTGGAGTCAATGGCATCAAGTTTGATAATACGCATGTGCAAGCTTTTGATATTTTATAATTTTCTTATGAGATTTTAAGGCTTAAAACAACTAAAATTATAATAACTTTGCACAAATTTAATTTAAATTAATGGCGAAAGAAAATAACAACTCAGATGAACTGATTACCACTATCATAGCTGGTATTGAAGACGTCAAAGGAAAAGAGATAAAAATACTTGATCTACGCGAGATCGAAAACACGGTTTGTGACTATTTCATTATTTGTGAAGGAAACTCAAACACACAAGTTAACGCCATTGTTAATGCAGTCCAAAAGAAAGTTAGCAAAACACTTAAAGACCATCCTTGGCATGTGGAGGGAAGTGAAAATGCCGAATGGGTTTTAATTGATTATGTTCACGTTGTCGTACATGTGTTCCAAAAACACATCAGACAGTACTATGATATTGAAAGCCTTTGGGGGGACGCTAAAACAACCGTTATAGAAACTAGTTACTAAAAAAAGATTAATGTCAAAAGAAAATAAAAATTTAAACAAAAAACCAAAGTTAAGTCCGTACTGGATTTATGGTTTGGTGATTGCTGCTTTCTTTGCGGTGCAACTATTCTCTGGTGGCTTTGGTGGACAAGATGCTAAAAGCACAACTCCTTCTCAGTTTTTTGATTATTTACGAAAAGGCGAAGTCGCCAAAGTTGAAATCGTCAATAATAGAGAAGCCAAAGTGTATTTGACCGATGAGGCTCTTGGTACAGATACTCATAAAGGCACAAAACCAAACAATATACTTCCTTCAGTGACACCTAGCCCAAACTACAGGTTTGAATTTGGCGATTTAGCACTTTTTCAAGAGGAAATCAGATCTACTATTAACGATAATAACCTGACCAACACTGAAGTCACTTTTGAGACGGAGCATAACGTTTGGGGAGATTTTCTATTAGGTTTGTTACCGTTTGTACTGATCATTGGTGTTTGGATTTTTATTATGAGACGTATGTCATCTGGCGGCGGCGGCGGTGCTGGTGGACAGCTCTTTAACATCGGGAAATCGAAAGCAAAGCTATT
>RCMY010006187.1_pt1 | contig 10051 bp, 8 predicted proteins | sample 2041341 | NCBI WGS metagenome assembly RCMY01 (sample SAMN09708234, study PRJNA481090) | Marine sediment metagenome, whole genome shotgun sequencing project.
GATATCAATCTACCAGCGCAAGCAGGGGAGATTGAAAAAATTGCTTTGGCGTTCTCTAGTAATCAGACCTTAGCGCAGCTTGGTGATGTTGATATTCAAGTGATGCAAGGTAGCCAAGTTCTTATCACCTGCCAGCTTAGTAGCGCAGGACGTACTGAAAAAGCCATCATCATGGCAGAATGCTATCGTAGGCAAGGTAGCTGGAAGTTTAGATTTATTGCCCAAGGCTTTGAAGGTGGTCTTAAGCCACTGTCTGAGCACTTTGGTGTTGAAATTAGCGACGAAGCGCCTGCTCAAGCCCCATCACAAAATCAGGCACAAAACCAATCACAAGCTATCAATACGCAAAAACCAATCAATACCCAAAAGGCTGGCAATGCTAATCAAAATACTGCTAATCGAAACAGTCCGCCACCGATTCCTGCTAGCCCTTCAATTAATCTAAGTAAGATTACTCTAACCAAAAATCAATCCACTATTAATCTAACCAAGCGCGACGATTTTGGCAAAATATCTGTCAATCTAAACTGGAATCAGCGTCCAAATGTCGATAAGGCAGCACCTAAGAAAGGCTTGCTTGGTGACTTATTTAAACAACGCGGTTCAGGTGGTATTGATCTTGATGTAGGTGCGATGGTCCATCTAAAGAACGGTGAGAAAACCTTAATTCAAGCCTTAGGTAATCGCTTCGGTAGCTTGAATTCCTCACCTTTTGTACTGCTTCGCGCTGATGATAGAACGGGGCAGGTAAGTGATGGCGAATGGCTTGATATCAATGGTCAGCAGTGGTCGCAAATCCAAGAGATCTTTATCTTTGCCTTTATTTATGAAGGCGTGCCAAATTGGGCGCAAACCGATGGCGTGGTCACTATCCATGTACCTGGTCAGCCACCAATCGAGACCCGACTAACGGAAGGGGCAGGTAATTCGCCTATGTGCGCTATTGCGCGTTTAGTCAATCAGCAAGGTAGTATTAACGTCGAACGAATCAACCAGTATTTCAATGGTCATAAAGAGATGGATAACGCCTTTAATTGGGGCTTTAGTTGGAAGCGCGGTAGTAAGTAAAGCTTTGGTTTTTAGCAGTAAGCTAACCATGATTACCAGGTTGGTTAGCTTTATAAGGACTATATTATTATGGAGATAAGAGAATTCGATGTGGGATATATTGTCACAGATGCTATCGCGAATGACTATAATTGTCACTATTGCATTCTTAATCACTAGACTAGCTATCTTTAGAAAGATGATTTACCAACGAGTTGGTATAGTGGACTTATTATTTTTAACCGTTATATTTGGTATATTTGGTGTCATTGGTAACTATACAGCATTGGTTGTAGAGCCAGGTAATCAAAACATTATATCTAATTTTTGGAACCCTACACTCCAAGCAAACAATGCAGTAGCAGATACAAGGAATATTGGTATTATCATTGGTGGTTTCTTTGCAGGTCCTATAGTAGGTATAGGAGCCGCCATAATTGCAGGGGCACACCGTCTATTAATGGGTGGCTTTATTAGCGGTCCTATTTTTTGGATATCCATTTTAGGTGGTAGCCTTGCAGGATGGTTTGGCTACCAATGGCGCGGGGCAGGTTTGATCAAGCCTAAATACATGTTCTTTACTAGTATTATAATCTTAACTATCCAAATTTTAGCTATTCCCTTATTGACTACTAATCATACTGCCGCCCTTGAGTTAATTAGTTTTACAGGTCCACCGATTATTATTGTTAACAGCATAGGTGTGTGGATTTGTGCGATGATTTTTTACAATGTAGTAGTAGAAGAAGATAGAACGAGAGCCAATCAGACAGTTAAAGCTTTTTCGATTGCAGATCAAACTTTCTCTCTATTTAGATCAGGCCTAAATGAAAAGTCAGCTAAAGAAAGTACGGAAATTATTAAAAAGCTAACGGCAGTAGAACAGGTTGCAATCACTAGAGGTCTTCGCGAGCTGGCTTACACTGGAACGTCAACCAACCATAAAAGGGATAACCAAGGAGATTTAATTTTACGTCAGACGGTTCTAGCTACTGGCAAATCAGTATTGAATGAATCAAAGCCAAAAGGGTTGTTTTTGAATAAGTTCAATAATAAGGCTTCTATAGTAGTGCCGTTTTGGGTAAATAATAAAGCAATTGGTACCTTAAGCTTTTATTATAAAAGCTCAGCACACATCACTTCTGTTGAAAAAGAGTTAGTTGAAGGCTTAGGAAAGCTATTTTCAAATCAGCTAGAGCTTGGTGAAATTGAGCGGCATAACCAGTTATTAAAAAATGCAAAAATTGAATCATTACAAGCTCAACTACAACCGCACTTTTTATTCAATGCACTTAATACTATAGTTGCTTTATGTAGAATTGATCCTATGTTAGCGCGAGATTTATTGGTACACCTATCAACTTACTTACGTAATAATCTGACAGGTATTGGTGATTTTTTGGTTCCTGTTCATAAAGAAATAGATAATGTAGAGGCTTATTTAGCTATCGAGCAAGCCCGTTTCCCAGATAAGTTTGCAGTACAAATAGATATTGACCCTACTTTAATGGATTATCTTATTCCGCCTTTCATTATTCAGCCTTTAGTGGAAAATGCAATAAAACATGGTGGGTTTAAAAAAATACAAGCCAAAGCTGTGGTTCGTATTGAAATTAAAAAAATATCAGAAACTCTAATATCTATTATAGTTTCTGATAATGGCACTGGTATTGATTTAGATCGTCTAGTAGATTTAGGTGAGCGCGTTGTAATGCCCTCTAAAGATGGTAGTGGCACAGCATTGTTTAATATAAAAGAGCGGTTGACCGCCTTATATAGTCAGAAAGTAAGCTTTAATATAAAGAGTGATTTTGGTAAAGGGACTTATATTTCAATTATATTGCCAGCAAAGGACTAGGGATATGTTTATATGAATGTGTATGTCATTGAGGATGAGGTTCTAGCTAGGCAAGAACTGATCTACCTACTAAATGATACGGGAAAACTAAAGGTTATTGGTGAAGCCGAAGATATGCATCAGGCATTATGGGATATCAATGATAAGCAACCAGATGCTGTATTTTTGGATATAGAGCTTGAAGGGGGTAATGGGCTTGAGCTTGCAAAGCAATTTAGTAATATGAAAAAGCGACCTATGATTGTGTTTGTGACCGCTTATGATGAGTATGCATTAGCAGCTTTTGAGCTTGAAGCTATAGATTATATCGTTAAACCTATTAATAAAAACAGGCTGCTAAAAGCGGTGGATAAGTTAATAAAGCTTAACGGTACAAATCATGTAGAGACTACTATTGAATCTGCGCTATCTACAAAGCAAGAGAAAAAATCTACTATTACTGTCAAAGAAGACGATCGAATTATTGTTATAAATACTAAAGATGTTTTGTATATAGGTACTGAAGATAGACAAGCTTATATTCAGACTTTAGACAAAAAGTATTTAACAGATGAGTTACTTTACAAAATAATGGATAAACTTGGCGATAGGTTTATTCAAGTACATAGAGGGTACATCGTTAATATCAAACAAATAGCAGTCTTAGAGCCTTGGTTCAATCGGACTTACTTAATTATTTTAAAAGATGGATCCAAAATTTCAGTGAGTCGCTCGTACGTTAAGGCGATTAAAAAAGCGCTTGGCTTATGATGTTTGGTGATAAACAGAAGGGGCAAATATAATAAATATTTGCCCCTTCTATTTATCACCAAACGGAATTTAATTATTGTTTATGACCAACCTATTAGCTGGGCTACTATTAAAGTGACGATTGCAAGCGTTGCCCAAACTCCAAAAAGTGGTAAGAAAAAGCGTAACCACTTTTGATAGGGCACACCCGCGATAACTAAAGCTGCCATAAAATAGCCACTAGTTGGAAAAAGAACATGAGTAAAACCATCTCCAAGCTGATAAGCTAGAACGGCAGTCTGTCGGGTCACGCCAACTAGATCAGCAAGTGGCGCCATAATAGGCATTGTAACTAAAGCTTGTCCACTACCAGATGAGATCACAAAGTTAATTGCGGTTTGGACAAAGTACATACCAACTGCTGCCAACTCAGGAGGCAGGTCTCCAACTAAGGTTCCTAGAGCGTGGACTAATGTGTCCATGACATTACCATCTTCTAAAACTACTGCGACTGCACGAGCTAAGCCAACGATAAATGCTCCCATCAAAACATCTTTAAAACCTTGGTTGAAGCCCTCGCATATCTCAGTAAGTTTAAGACCAGCAATCATTCCAACTACGATGCCCATGATAACAAATAGTCCAGACATCTCTATCATGAACCAACCTTGCTTAAGTACGCCGTATACTAATACTCCAAACAGAATAAGCGTTGCATATGCACCTAGCTTTTGACGATAAGTCATAGTGAGAGCAGTACCACCAACGATTTGATTAAACTCTATTCTCTTTGCACTATCTTCTTCGTAAACATAACTTTTGGAAGGATCTTTCTTAATTTTATTTGCATATCTTATAATAAAGAAAATAACGGCAGCGACTGCTAAAACGAAGACGATTGAACGTAACCCCATTCCTGAGAATACTGGTAATCCAGATAGCTTTTGTCCAAGCCCTGTATTAATTGGATTAAGCACACCGGCGCTAAAACCAGCACCAGTTCCACATAACGCAATGGCGGCAGCCGTTACCGAATCATACCCTAAGGCGATAATTAAGGGCATAATCACTGGGATGTATACTAGTGACAATTCTGGTGTACCAATTAACGTAGCAATAAAGGCAAATGCTGTTGTCAATACTGCTATTAACAGTAAGCCGTTGTTTACAAATCTACGAGCTAACTTATCAACGACAACTTCTATAATCCCCGTCCTTCTGAGCACCATAAACATGCCACCGATAATGAAGGTGAAGAATACAACTTCACCTGCATCGATAAGACCTCTAGGCACAGCAGTCAGAAATTCGGTGATGCCAACTGGAGTCTGTTCTATAAGGTGATATGACGTAGCATCAATGGTGGTTCTACCTTCTGGACCAAGAACACGGTCGTATTTACCAGAAGGTACAAAGTGCGTAAGAATAGCGGCAATAGCACTAAATACAAATAAGATGACGTAAATATGCGGCAGCTCAAAATTTTTCTTTGACTTGCTTACTAGTTCTACATTGTCATTTTTGTCGTTTGACATGTGTTTCACTCCAAATAATCCGTTTTAGAGACTGCGATATATCATTTATTAGAAACAAAACTGTAATACATAAAGGGCTCTCGATGTCGTGAACCATACGAGATGCTCATATAGATGACGAGTGGTACATTAAAGGCAACGAGTCGTACGGTTTTTTTTCTATTGCAGGATTATTGAGGTAATAGTAGGTATAGATAAAACAATTATTGAACTTGTATTATGACTAAGGACAAAAAAGCCTAGCTATAATAGCTAGGCTTTATTTTACTAAGAGTTAGATATTAATTACTAAGCATGCGGAACAATAGCTGGCATCAAGTCATGAAAAGTACGACCAGAGGCGGTTTCGCCGATAGCGTGCATTTTCCATTCGTCATTATGACGATAGACTTTTGCCATAATCATCGCGGTATGAGTGCCTTGTGAGGACAAGTTATAACGCGCAACCTCAGTATTATTATTAGCATTTACAATGCGGCAAAAAGCATTTTCTACCGTCTCAAACGTTTGACCAGTAAAACTGTTTACCGTAAATACTAAAGAGACTACATTAGCAGGTACTCTTGAAAGATCTACGTTAATGACTTCATCATCGCCATCACCAGCACCGGTACGGTTATCACCAGTATGTAAGATACTGCCGTCCTTTGACTTTAATTGACTAAACCAAATAGCGTCGACCGCTTGTTTATTGCTATCGAACATAATGCAGGAGGCATCTAAATCGATAGTATCACCACCACTGCCACCGCCAAATAGTTTACCCAAAAAGCCACCTTTTTGCGCTTGCGGGCTTTGTGCAACATCCCAGCCTAAGCCTAGCTTAACTTGAGTGAGTGTGCCACCAGCTTCTTTGCTTAGGGATATCTTTTGTCCCTTTTGTAGACTAACTGCCATATCATATTCCTTATTATAGTTGTAGATTTGATAGTGATAATTACGCTGCTAATTAACACGCTGAGAGATAAATTTGCTTGCCCAGTTTCAACTTAGTGCTTACTAGCTACAAGGAGAGTGTTTTATAAAATATTATCTAAAAATCCACCACTACCGCCGCGACCACCTGAATTACTGCCCAATACACTTTGTAGCCAACCTTGGTAGCTATCACGGTTGCGTGAGCAGATAATCACTTTGCCAGAGCCGGAGAAGTTCAGAACCATGCCTTCACCGCTAGTGACTGAGTTTATAATATTACTCATAATACCTTTTTTCTTGCTAGTCGAGACTGATAATTTATAATCGAGATTAGAATCCCAGCAGACGACATGACCGTTATCGATGATCACATCTTTACCCGGCTCAACATCGATCTCAAACAGCGAGCCAAACCCTGATACGACTACTTGGCCTTTACCTTGGGTTTGCATAACCATAAAGCCACCGGTATCACCAAAGACGGCACCACCTAGATTACGTTGAATCTTAGCTCTAATATCGACATCTTTTTGTGCCGCGACAAAAGCCCCGTCACTCAGCGTATATTGCTGTGCTCCGACATCGAGTATTTGCATATCACCATCGAGAGTGGGCGCAAGCAGGCAATCACCTTCGCCATTGACAGCTTCGATCTGCTGCTGAAATAGCGATTCATCATTAGCAAAACGGCGCATCAATGACTGCATTAAACCACCTTGAAGTTTGCCCTTTAGCTCAAGGTTCGATTCCATCATTACCATGGCATTGGCTTCACAGTATATTGAATCGCCCTTTTTTAAATTACAATGCAAAAAAGGTTCAATGGTGCCAATTAAACTAAAGGTCGCTGCCATAATAGATAAATCCTTATGCTGATATTTTAGACGGATACTGTTGAAATAGTGCTTTTACGATGGTTTAAAATGATTTTTAGATGGCTGATAAAATTAAAGCTATCAAACACGGTTAATAATCGCAGTTGATAGCTTCAATGAATAGCGCTTATTAATGGAAAATCTAAACTTAGACATTCACGCCATATGAAGAGGCTAATGGGCCTAGACCACCGCTAAAGCCTTGACCAACCGCGCGGAACTTCCAGTCACCACTGTGACGATATAACTCGCCAAAGATCATAGCGGTTTCAGTACTACCATCTTCTGATAAGTCGTAACGAGCAATCTCACTATCGCCATTGTCATTAACGATACGGATGTAAGCTTCGCCAACTTGACCAAAGTTTTGATTGCGAGCTTGGCCTTCATAGATGATAGCGCATACTGCTACTTTACTGACGTCTGCAGGAATACTAGCTAAGTTGATTTTAATTTTTTCATCATCGCCGTCACCTTCGCCAGTGCGGTTATCGCCAGTATGTTCAACTGCGCCATTATCTGATGTCAAGTTATTAAAGAAGATAAAGTCTTTATCGTTGCGAACTTTACCGCCTTCATTAACCAAAAACCCGATGGCATCTAAGTCAAACTCTTGACCGTCGGTAGCACGTGGATCCCAGCCCAGTCCAACAGTAATATTAGTAAGACCTGGAGCTTCTTTTGATAAGTTTACGTTGCCGCCTTTCGTTAAGCTAATAGCCATAAAATTGTCCTTTGGTTTATTGAAATTATGAGTTTATTGTTTGATAGGTTCTATATTAAAACGAGGATTCTATCAAAATGATTAAATCAGAGCATTAAATAGAATGCAGCGTTTTAAGGGGTTAAATATTTAAGATATCGAGAGTAATGTAGTCACAACATTGACCACGAGTCCTATATATCTTCATATTTTACTATACTAAGCGCTTAAACACTAAGCAAGTCGTATTTTGTGCTTATGTATTACACTTGTATCGCAGCTGAAAATTAAGTGGTTTTTACTTTTTATTAGAATCATTTTGGCCACTAGTCTAGTTTTGCTTTATAATATGCGCGCTCAGGTTCCCTCAACCCTGAATTAAAAAAAGGACTCTTCTATGAGCATCAATTCTATTTCAGCCACATCCATCCAATCCATTCACTATAGCCGTGCTTTATTTTGGTTAGTGAGTCTGCATATCTTTATTATCGCTATCAGTAATTATCTGGTACAAATACCCGTTAGCCTATTTGGCTTTATCACTACTTGGGGAGCCGTTACTTTTCCCTTTATTTTTCTGATTACTGATTTGACCGTGCGTATTTTTGGTCAGCAATTAGCAAGACGCATTATCTTTTTTGCCATGTTACCTGCGCTAGCAATTTCTTACTACTTTTCAGTGGTATTTGCAGAGGGTCAATTTGTCGGACACGCGCACTTGTTAGATTTTAACTTATTCGTATTTCGCATTGTCTTGGCAAGCTTCGCCGCTTATGTGGTTGGGCAGCTGTTAGATATCCAAGTTTTCAATAAATTACGCCAGCTTAAAATTTGGTGGATTGCGCCCTTAGCCTCGACGCTTATTGGTAATCTGGTCGATAGTTTTTGCTTTTTTGCCATTGCCTTTTATAAAAGCCCAGATCCTTTTATGGCGGCGAATTGGATTGAAATTGGTACGGTAGATTATGTGTTTAAAATGGTGATGGGAGTGTTAATATTTTTACCGCTATATGGGGTAATATTAGCAAAGTTGCAGAAGATGCTAGCAGGGAAGTAGCAAGTAGAAAAGACTTATATTCTATAAAAGGGTGCATGAAATACACCTTACAAAACAGATTTGAAGTTATCTATCTAAAACAGCAGCTACAAAAAACAGTATCCATAAAAAAGGGCTATAACGAAGAATCGCTATAGCCCTTTAACATTCTCAACAAACCTAAATTAATCTAGCTGCTTAGTTTTGAGCTCTGACTCTGCTTCAGGGTTCAATAAAGCTTGCGTCTTGCGATATCTAATAGAAGCCCACAGCGCTAAACCAATGAAGGCAATACCGATCAGACCGGTAATTAGCTCTGGGACATGGAATTTGACTGATAGCAGCATGATGACAGCCAACGCGCCGATAGCATAATGCGCGCCATGCTCAAGGTAGATGAACTCATCAAGCGTACCCTTGTCGACCAAAAAGATAGTCATCGAACGCACGAACATCGCACCGATAGCTAGACCTAACATGATGACGATGACGTCATTGGTAATAGCAAAAGCACCGATAACCCCATCAAAACTAAATGAAGCATCAAGTACTTCTAAGTATAAGAAGCCGATAATACCGCCGCGCATAATAGCACTAGTGGTATCCCCTGTAGTATTACCCTCAGAGTCTAACTCTTCTTCCAAGTCGCCCTCGAGCAGGCCAGATATCACTTGCACCCCTAAGTAGACCAAAATACCCCAAATACCGGCGATTAATACCGCACCTGATTGCGCTTCATTGGCAAAGGAGACCGCAATCATTAACACAATAAGCGCTACAAACACGCTCATAGCATCAACTTGACCGAATTTGGCTAAGCGGCTCTCAAGCCAGTCAAACCAATGGACGTCTTTATCATCAAAGACAAAGTTTAAGAATACTAAGAGTAAGAAAATACCACCAAAGGCTGAGATCTCAGCGTGATGAGCTAGCAGTTTTGCTGAGTATTCTTTAGGGTCGTTCAAGGCTAAGCTGATGACTTCCATCATACCTAAGTCTGCGGTGACCGCAACGATAACAATAGGAAATACCAAGCGCATGCCAAAAACGGCGATTAAAATACCGATGGTTAAGAAGATCATCTTCCAAAAGGCATCCCAACGCTTCAGTACTGAGGCGTTGACCACTGCGTTATCGAACGATAATGAGATCTCCATTACCGCCAAAATAGCGGTGATCGATAGCGTGGATAACATTCCACTTATACCACTATGTGAATATCCCCACCAAGCGGCTACGGCTAAAGCAATAGCGGTAAAGATAAAGTCTAAATAAAAATGTCTCATGACATATCCTGTCTAAGGGCATAAAGTAATGCTGAGTTAATCTAGTCTGATTCAAGCAATATAT
>RCMY010006188.1_pt1 | contig 10050 bp, 6 predicted proteins | sample 2041341 | NCBI WGS metagenome assembly RCMY01 (sample SAMN09708234, study PRJNA481090) | Marine sediment metagenome, whole genome shotgun sequencing project.
TCCGGGCATTCGACGCTGCCGGCAACGAGAGCTTCAAGACACCGTCGACGAAGATCACCATCGCACCGGACCCGGCCAACGACGTCACCCCGCCGAACACACCACGCGACCTCGTCGGAGTGATCGAAGCCAACGGCGACGTCACCCTCACCTGGACCGCATCAGTCGACAACATCGCCGTCACCGGCTACATCGTGTACCGCAACAACGTCGAAATCGCCACGGTGACCGACCCGACACACGTCGTACCCGCACCACCGGTCGGCAACCACTACTACCAAGTCCGAGCCTTCGACGCCGCGGGCAACCAGAGCTTCCAGACTCCGTCGACCCTGATCACCATCTGATCACCATCTCAACGTGACAGTGGGTCACCTGTGTCCACGCTGAGTGCGAAACCCGGCCATTCCTGACGCACCTCTTGTCTGAGTCGTCTCAAGGTCATCACCACACTTGCCGATTGACGTTGCAGGCGGTTGCACCGTCACAATTCGACGAACACGAAGTGGATGGTCATGAAGCACATCAAGATGCGCTGCATTCTGGTCGCAGCAGCGGTGACGGCAACGACGCTCGTCGGCGGCGCGGCACCGGGACCAACACAGGCTCAGGCGGCCGGCCAGATTCCCGATGAGGGCCTCCCCGCTGCGCCCATCGCGGCATCGGCGCTCGTGTCCGAGCGGACCGAGATTCTTCAGGCCGGCGTCGTTGGAAGCAACGAAAGCAACGACTCGTTTCCCAACACCGACATCCGCGTCACTTCCTTCGCCGAGATCGGCGACACGATGTACGTAGGCGGCAAGTTCACCCAGGTCGAAATCGCCGCCACCGGCGAGCGCATCGATCAGCCCTTCCTCGCTGCTTTCAACCGCACCACCGGCGCGTGGATCGACACGTTCCGCCCAACGGTCGACGGCAACGTCTGGGACCTCAAAGCCACGGGTGACGGCCGCCTGATCGTCGCCGGGCAGTTCACGAACATCAATGGCGAGCCAAACACGACGAGCATCGCGATGCTCGACGCCACCTCCGGGTCCGTCGACCCGACCTGGCGCGTCACCCTCACCCTCACCGGCAGCGACGACCGCGCGCTCGCCCGTACGCTCGACATCGAGGGCAACCAGCTCTACATCGGCGGCAACTTCACGCGCATCAGCGGCACCAACGGCAACACGAGCAACGCTGGACGCATCGCCCGCGTCAACCTCAACACCGGCAACGTCGACGGCTCATTCCTGCCCAACATCGACGGCGTTGTGTTCGACATCGACGCCACCACCGACCGGATCTACGCCGTCGGCAACTTCTTGTACGTCAACGGCACCTGGTCGATCGGCATGGCCCCACTCCAGCCCGGCAACGGCCAACTCGTGGCTGGCCTCGAGCCGTGGGTGCGAACCGTCGTCGCCAACACCCGCAACTCGTACCAGCAGGCTATCGCGGCCGTCGGCGACGACGTCTGGCAGGTTGGTGCCCAGCACAGCCGCCAGGTCTACGACACAGCTGACTACAGCTTCATCCGCAGCTGGGTCAGCGACCCCTACGGTGACGGGCAGGCACTCGCCCACCTCAACGGCTTTGTGTACACCGGCAGCCATGCCAACAGCAGCACGCTGCTGCACCGCGACGCAACCAGTTGGCCCGGCCTCGATGGAGCGACCGAGTCGATGCCGATCCGCTGGATGGGTGCGTTCGATGCCGCCGCGCACGAGCAGGTCAGTTGGTACCCCCAGATCGGCACCGAGCAGGGCGAAGGTTCCTGGGAGCTGTTCGTCGACTCAACCGAATGCCTCTGGTCGGGCGGCGATTTCAACCGCGGCAGCTACGACGGCAACGTGGCGCGCTACGTCGGCGGGTTCGCCAAGTTCTGCGCCAACGACTCCACCCCACCAGCGCCACCGACCAGCCCGACCGCGGCGGTTGCGGGCGGCGGCGTCAACCTCGCCTGGACCGCATCGACCGGCGACGACCGCGGCGGCGAAGTCCGCTACGAACTCCTGAAGAACGATTCCGTTTTCGCCTCCTACATCGGGATCACCACGTTCCGCGACGCGAACGGCACATCCGCTGACCGCTACTTCGTTCGTGCGATGGACTACACGGGCAACCGCTCGGCCACGACCCAGGTGTTCGCTGCCACCGACGTCGACACCACGCGGCCGTCGCTCCCCACGGATGTCGCTGGCGTCGTGGAGGCCAACGGTGACGTCACGCTCACCTGGACCCCCTCGACCGACAACGTCGCCGTCACCGGCTACATCGTGTACCGCAACAGCGTCGAGATCGCCGCGGCCATCGATGCCACCGTCGTCATCCCAGCGCCTGCCGTCGGCGACCACTGGTACCAGGTCCGAGCCGTTGATGCTGCCGGCAACGAAGGCTTCAAGACGATCCCGATCAAGATCACGATCGCGCCGAGCGACGCGACAGCACCGCGGACTCCGACTGGCCTCCTGGGCAACATCGAAGCCAACGGCGATGTCACGCTCACCTGGACCCCCTCGACCGACAACGTCGCCGTCACCGGCTACGTCGTCTACCGCAACGGCGTCGAAATCGCGACCGTGACCGAACCGACACACCTCGTGCCCGTCCCGCCAGTCGATGATCACTACTACCAAGTCCGGGCGTTCGATGCCGCTGGCAACGAGAGCTTCAAGACACCCTCCACCAAAATCACGATTCTTCCGGACCCTGCCAACGACGTCACCCCACCGAAAACACCACGCGACCTCGTCGGAGTCACCGAAGCCAACGGCGACGTCACACTCACCTGGACCCCATCAGTCGACAACATCGCCGTCACCGGCTACATCGTCTACCGCAACAGTGTCGAAATCGACCGAGTCACCGGCACCACCGCCGTGATCCCCGCGCCGTCCGTCGGCGACCACTACTACCAAGTCCGAGCCTTCGACGCCGCCGGCAACGAGAGCTTCAAGACACCGTCGACGAAGATCACCATCGCGCCGGACCCCGCCAACGACGTCACCCCACCGAAAACACCACGCGACCTCGTCGGAGTGATCGAAGCCAACGGCGACGTCGCACTCACCTGGACCCCATCAGTGGACAACATCGCCGTCACCGGCTACATCGTCTTCCGCAATGGCGTGGAGATTGCGACCGTGACCGAACCGACACACCTCGTGCCCGCACCACCGGTCGGCGACCACTACTACCAAGTCAGAGCCTTCGACGCCGCCGGCAACGAGAGCTTCAAAACACCCTCCACCAAAATCACCATCTGACCCTGGCACCTCACAGTGACCATGTGACGAATGGCGGCGGACGCGACCGGACCCGCTCACCCGAAGTGCGAGCCGGTACGTTGCTCCGATGACCACCGCAGACACAGCCACGCCGACCGGCAACGACGATGTCGGGCGCGGCCTCTTCGGCGCCGGCATCGCCGTGTGTGCGTGGTCAGTCGGAACAATCCTCGCTAAAGGCATCGAGATGGGCGGCCTGGCGATTGGCGCCTACCGATTCTGGATCTTTGGGATCGGGCTCGTCATCTGGATGCGCATTCGGGGCTTCCCGTTCAGCATGCGCGTGATGCGCAAGTCAGTGTGGGGCGGGCTTGCACTTGGCGCGGACATTGCACTGTTCTTCACCGCTGTCAAGGAGACGAGCATCGTCAACGCCACGATCATCGGCTCGCTCCAGCCGATCCTCGTCGGCATCATCGCCGCAAAGTTCTTCGGCGAAAAGATCCGCAAGCAGGACGCACTCTGGTCACTCGTCGCTCTCGCCGGCGTCGTGGTGATCGTTGCATCATCGGCAGACAACGCGGTCACCAGCCTCCGCGGCGACCTCCTCGCTGCTGCCGCCATGTTCTCGTGGGGCGGCTACTTCATTGCCTCGAAGCAGTCGAAGAAGGAGATGTCGCCCACCGAGTTCACCGCCGGAACCTCGCTGTGGACCGCAATCATCTGTACGCCGCTCGGCTTTGCCTTCGCCCAGGACATGTCGCTCCCGTCGGCCAAAAACCTCGGCCTCTTGCTCGTCATGATCGCTGTCTCCGGCATCATCGGCCACTCCCTGATGAACTGGTCCCTCGTCCGCATCCCGCTGTGGGTCGGCTCAACCTTCACGCTGCTCATCCCGGTGTTCTCCGCACTGCTCGCGTGGGTCTTCTTCGACGAAGAACTCCTCGTCATCCAAGCCGCAGCCATGGCCATCGTCCTCGGTTCGCTCGCCGTGATTGTCCGCGGCCAATCGAGCGCAAAGAACACCGCCCTTCCAGCCAAGCAGTCGACCTCGTCGTGATCGCGATCGCATCCACCGAGATACTGGGCTACGTCGCGTCGGCCATCGTCGTCACCTCGCTGACCATGAGCTCGGTCGTCCGTCTCAGGATGCTGTCGCTCTGCGGCTCGTCCACCTTCTTCGCCTACGGCCTACTGATCGAGTCGACGCCGATCATGTTGACCAACGCCTCCATTGCAACGATCAACATCTGGTTTCTCAGCAAGGAGTTCCGCAGTGGCGGAATCGATCTCGGCGTCTCAACGATTCGCGCCGACTCACCATTCCTGCTCGACTTCATCAGCTTTCATGCCAGCGACATCGGCAGCTTTCAGCCTGACTTCGAGATGCCGGTCGGCGACGACGTGGTCGCGCTGCTCCTGACGCGCGATGGCCTCCCAGCCGGGACGCTGATCGGCCGCCAACAGGGCACCACGCTGCGCGTCGACCTCGACTATGTATTAACCGCCTACCGAGACAGCCGTCTCGGCGACTGGCTCTACCGCGACGAATCGAAGGTGTTCCGTTCGCTCGGCATCACTGAGCTGCGTGCCGAGGCGACCACCGACACGCACGACCGGTACCTCGTCCGCATGGGCTTCAAGCCCGCTGCCGATCGCGGCGACGAACTCCTCCTGGTGCTCTGATCCTTGGGCGAACCGCTCGTCGGATCAACCGAGTTCGAACGTCGCCACCATCGGAGCATGGTCGGACTCGGGGAACTTCCGGTCGACGGCGAACGCGACCGACTCGTCGTGCAAGATCTCGTTGTGGATCTCGGCGGCCCGGAACGAGCCGAGCAGATTCCGGCTGACGAGCATGTGGTCAATCATCTCGCCCTTGCCCTGGTAGTACAGCGTGAACCTCGACGGCTCGGGAATCGAGTGCTCGATCGAGACGAGCACACGTGACGCCAGATCACCGTTGCCAGTCGATTCGACATCGCCTCGGATCGCCGACACTGGCACCTCGTCTGGCTCCGCGTTGAAGTCACCAGCCACCACGATCTTGGCGTCAGGGTCGGCGTCGAAGATCTGGTCGACCAACCAACGCACCTCCAACGCCTGCGACATCCGCTTCATCGACGAGAGGAAAAACCCCTCCGCCCAGGCGCTCGCCGAACGCCACGTGAAGTTGTCGATCTTGCCGCCCGGGATGTTCGTGGGCAGCTTCGACTTGAGATGCACGTTGATCAAGTGCAACGTGTCGGGATCACCGCCCGGCGCCGTGACGTCAATCTCGAGGTGTTGGATCGGACGCTCCACTCCAATCGGTACCGCATCCGTGTCCGGCGGATTTGCCGTCAGCCGCCGGTACAGCGGCTTGTCGACAAGATCGTTGCGGATCTGACTCCTCGAAGTGACCGGATAGTTCGACGCCACCACCAGGTTCCGCTGGTCGTACACCGCATCACTCGCGGGCGCAGTACTCACGATCGTGGCGCCCTCGAGATTGGAACCCTCGAGCAGCTGCTGCAAGGCCAGCAACTGGCGCGGCTCGCCGTCACGCTCCTGCCCGTTCACCTCCTGGAAGCAGACGATGTCGGCGCGCAGCCGCTTGATCTGCGGACGCATCAACTCGATGCGCCGCGCAAGACTCGGCGCTTCGCCCGGTTCTGTCTCGTCGAAGTTTTCAAGATTGAACGTGGCAATTCTCATCTCGACCATGGCGGCTCCTCAGCACTCTGTCACCTCTGCAGAGTCCACAGAAGTGCCGCCCTTTCGAAATTTCTGCACCACACGTGGGGACTGACCCACGTATCACGCAATTGATCAGCCCATGACGGGAACGGACTTCATCGCCTCGGCGATGTCGGCGTCCGGGAGGTCGTAGTCGACCATCTCGCCCGACAGGTACTTGTCGTAGCTCGTGAGGTCGAGGTGACCATGACCGCAGAGCGCCGTCAGGATGACCTTCTCCTCGCCGGTCTCCTTGCACTCGAGCGCCTCGCGAATCGCAGCCGCGATGGCATGCGTCGGCTCTGGCGCGGGCACGATTCCTTCGGTCCTGGCGAACTCGATCGCGGCCTTGAAGCACTCGGTCTGCGGGATCGAAATTGCCTCGACCAGGCCCTCGTTGTAGAGGTGGGAAACGAGCGGCGCCATGCCGTGATAGCGGAGTCCGCCAGCATGGATCGGCTCAGGAACGAAGCTGTGGCCGAGGGTGTGCATCTTCAGCAATGGCGTCATCCCGGCTGAGTCGCCAAAGTCGTAGCGGTATTCGCCCTTGGTCAGCGTCGGGCAGGCAGCGGGCTCGACACAGCGGATGGTCGGATTCATCTTGCCGGCGAGCTTCTCGCGCAGGAACGGGAATGCGAGGCCTCCGAAGTTCGAGCCGCCACCGGTGCAGCCGACGAGCACGTCCGGCACCTCGTCGACCTTGGCGAGTTGCAGCAGTGCTTCTTCGCCGATGATCGTCTGGTGCATCAGCACGTGGTTCAGGACCGACCCGAGGGCGTATCGCGCGTTCGGATCCTCGACACACATGGCGACAGCCTCGGAAATCGCGATACCCAGCGAGCCGTTGTGATCGGGGTTCTCAGCAAGCAACTGGCGACCGAATTCGGTCAGCTCGGACGGGCTGGAATGCAGCGTCGCGCCCCAGATCTCCATCATCGTCTTGCGGCCCGGCTTCGCTTTGTACGACGCGGCGACTTGCCACACCTCGCACTCCATGCCGTACTGGGCGGTGGCGAATGCCAGAGCACTCCCCCACTGACCAGCTCCGGTCTCGGTGGTCAGCTTCGTGATGCCCTCCATGTGGTTGTAGTACGCCTGGGGCACTGACGTGTTGGGCTTGTGGGAGCCAGCTGGGCTGCCGCCTTCGTACTTGTAGTAGATGCGCGCCGGGGTGTCGAGCATCTCTTCGAGCCGCTTGGCGCGGAACAGCGGGCTCGGCCGCCAGATCTTGTACACGTCGAGCACTTCGCCGGGAATATCGATGTACCGCTCGGTCGACACCTCCTGCTCGATGAGCGCCATCGGGAACAGCGGAGCGAAGTCCGCGGGGCCTGCTGGCTCGTGCGTTCCCGGGTGGAGCGCCGGTGGCGGCGGCGTCGGGAGGTCCGCCACGATGTTGTACCACTGCGTCGGCATTTCGGATTCGTCGAGGAGGATCTTCTTCGGGGTCTCTTTGCCAGCCATGGGTGTCGACAGTAGTGGGCTAGATTCATCGGTGTTCCATGGGACTCTTCAGGAAAAAGACCGACGACCCCGAGCAGCTCGATGCATTGCGCTCGGAGATCGTCTCGCTGCGTGAGCGGCTCGACTCCGCTGATCGGGAGAAGGCTGAGCTGCGTGACAAGGTCGACACCGTCGATCGGGTGAATGCGGCGTTGTACCAGCGCGTCGACACGGTCGACCAAACGAACGCGGTGCTGTACCAGCGCGTCGATGCGCTCGACTCGACCAGCGCGCAACTCGGCCAACAAGTTGGCGCCATCGGAGCGAACGCCACCGATCTTGCAGGTCGGGTCGGCGTGATCAACGACCAGGTCGGGTCGGTGACCGCCAGCGTCGACGTGGCCAACGACCAGGCAAACACCGTCAGCACGCTCGGCGCACAGGTGCAGTCCCTCGCACATCGTCTGAATACCGCTCCGCCACCGCCGCCCGACAGCCGCATTGAGCAATTGGTGCACCAGATTGCCGCCCTGTCCCAGTCAGTTGCGCGGCAGGGCGAGGCGCCGCTGGTCGACTCCGCCGAGGTGCAAGCACTCAGCGCCCGTCTTGACGAGCTCTCGAATGACCTCGCATCACAAACCGGTCGACTCGATGACTCTGAGCAGCGCGAAGCAGATCGAGACGATGAACAACTCGCCACGCCGAGTATCGACGCCGACGATGTCGCAGCGATGCGCCGCGAGATGTCGCAGATGGCCGAACGGATGGCCACCCTCGATCACCGGATGACCAGCGTGTCGACCGAGCTGGCCAACCAACTCACCGAGTTGAGCAACGACCTCGACGTCCTCCTCGAAGCCGCCGACGACCCTGAGGCGGAGCACACCGACAACTCCGCTGCAGTAACGCTCGCGATCGAAGCAGTGCAGACCAGCACGGAGCGATTGGCGGCCGAACAGGCCCGGTACCAGATCGCGTTCCGCGAGGATCTGGCCGAACTCGCCGAACGCCTCCGCCGCCCCACCCGCTGACCAGACGACTTGGTGCCAGGCACCAAGTCGTCCGTCAGTTCTGGAGGTCGGCTTCGAGGACCGCGATGGCCTCGGCGAGCCGCTGGCGGCCTTCTTCGACCTTGGCCTGGTACAAACCGAGGTCACTTTCGGCAAGCGCGTCGTCAGCCTCGCGGAACAATTCATCCGCGAGCGTCAGCAGTTCCGCGGCATCGGTGGACACCACGGGTGCGTCGACATCCGGATCGATCGGATCATCTGGCGTCGGCTCGGTCGGCGCACCAATACTGTCGCCCACATCACCGTCGAATCCGGGGAACAATCTGGTCAGTCCCTCGGAGATCGTTCTCGTCAAGACCGAATTGTCGTTGTACGAGACGATGACGAACCGAAACTCGGTGACCGATGTGATCGTTGCTCCCTCTTGAGGCACCGACACGTAGTACGGCCTGATGTAGATCAGCCCGTCGCCGACCGGCACCAACTGGAGATCACCGAACCGAACCTTCGATCCGCCGGCATCTTGATTGTCCAGCGAGATGCGTTCAGAGATTGCCGACTGCGATTCGGCGTTGCCGGCCACGCGGAGCGGACCGTCAGGCAATTGTCCGTTGCGTTCCTGTACTTCGTAGCTCGTGAGCTTGCCGTAGTTCTCCGGGTCGCTCGAGGCCGTCATGTATGCCTGCAACTCGGTGCGCGTGTCGCCGGTCGAGAACGGCACGAACGGGCGAAGTATCACGAACTCCTCGTTGCGCTCCTCACCGGGCATGCTCGTGTCGAACATCGTGTAGTACGGCACGAACCGCCCCACATTTGATTCGGTGGCGAAGGTCGAGGTCGCCGCAGACGGCGCAGCCGCTGTGTCGGTTGTCGAGTTCGTCGCGTTACCGGTGCTCGACGTCGGCGAGGAGCCCGGTGCCTGGGCCACCGACCACGCATTCTCGTCGCGCTGGAAGAACAAAGCCGGGTCGATGCGGTACTTCGAGTAGACGTCGGTCTGGATGCGGAAGAGATCTTCCGGGTAGCGCAAGTGCTCGGCCAGCTCCCCCGGCATCTCTGCGAACGGCGTGAACAGGTCCGGGAAGGCGCTGCGCCACGCACGCAGAATCGGGTCGTCATCGTCGACGATGTAGAAGGTGACCTCGCCGGTGTAGGCGTCGACGGTGGCCTTCACACTGTTGCGGACGTAGTTGTCGCTGTTGGACAACCCCGACTGCGGCGAGCGCTGGATGCCCCCGATCGACTGGGCATACGGGTAGCGACTCGTCGTCGTGTAGGCATCGACCACCCAGACGGCGCGGCCGTCGACCGCCACCGGGTAGGGATCGGCGTCGTAGGAGAGGAACGGTGCAAGCTTGCTGAGGCGATTGTTGACGCCACGCACCCACAGCATCTGCGAATCGCTCTCGATTGCGCCGGAACCGACGATGTTGTAATCGAGGAATGCCAATGCGAAGGCTGCTCGACGGGCGAGAGACTTCATGCGCACGCCGTCGTCGCCCTCGTACGTGTGCGCCTCGTCGCACTCCCGCTCGGTCGAGCCGGTGTTCGCAATGCCGTAGCCACTGAGCTCGGGGCTGAAGTACAACTCAGGGCGTTCAAGATCGATCGCGCGGTAGTCGGGCCGCTGGTTCGACTGCACCTTGCTTGCCGGTGCAGCAACGAGG